>ERZ869936.695-NODE-695-length-29047-cov-8.176531_pt1 | contig 29047 bp, 22 predicted proteins | sample MGYA00520876_ERZ869936 | MGnify/ENA primary metagenome ERZ869936 (study PRJEB32218, sample SAMN09650985) | biofilter metagenome | isolation source: enrty point of leading RO module | place: Saudi Arabia: Thuwal, RO plant located on Red Sea | collected 2016-02-17 ... | reverse complement strand
TCCTTATAGCGCAACCCCTTCTGACACATGGCGCAAAAAGCTGGCAAGCGAGGGTCGCACGTCCACGCCAAACGCGGGTTCTGCAAGTCACACATCTTTGCGGCACCAACGATCCTCGCTCGCGCTTCGGGCTGGTGTATTTGTCTTCGGCCGTCGACTAGAATGGCCGGCACTTGGGCTCGCATTCATCTCTCGGAGGGTTGCCGCCGTGGTCCGCTCGCTTGCGCTCATCTGGTCGGTCGGTCTACTGCTGGTGTTGGGCTCGACGGCGCGGGCGGCGGAAAAGCCCAACGTCTTGTTCATCGCCGTCGACGACTTGAACCACTGGGTCGGCTATCTGCCGCGCAACCCGCAGACGATCACGCCGAACATCGACCGGCTGGCTGGGCGAGGCGTGTACTTCACGCGCAGCTACTGCGCCGCCCCGGCCTGCAATCCTTCGCGCGCGGCGCTGATGTCGGGCCTGCGCCCCTCGACCACCGGCGCCTACCACAACGACGACGATCCACGCCCGGCCATCTCGCGCGACCTGCCGCTGACCACCACGTTTCGCCGCGCGGGCTACTACGTGGCCGGAGCCGGCAAGATCTACCACGGCCGCTACGAGCGCAACGACGAGTGGGACGACTACCTCTCCAACTACGGCACCGATCCCGAGCCCACCGGCGACACGGGCGTCGGCGGCATCCGATTCGCGCCGCTCGACTGCGACGACGACGATCTGCGCGAGTGGAAGATCGTCGACTACGGCATCGAGCAACTGCAGAAGAAGCACGACAAGCCGTTCCTGCTCACCATCGGGCTGCACAAGCCCCACATGCCCTGGAACGTGCCGCAGAAGTACTTCGACATGCATCCGCTCGACGAGATCGAGCTGCCCAAGACCATCGACGCCGATCTGGACGACATCCCGCCGGCCGGCGTGGCGATGGCCAAGCCCGGGGGCGATCATCGCCGCATGCTCGAGTCGGGCCGCTGGAAGGAGGCGGTGCAAGCCTACCTGGCCGCGGTCACTTATGCCGATGCCATGATCGGCCGCCTGCTCGACGCGCTCGACCAAAGCGCGTACCGCGACAACACGATCATCGTCCTGTGGGGCGACCACGGCTGGCACCTCGGCGAAAAGGAACACTGGCGCAAGTTTGCTCTCTGGGAGGAGGCCACGCGAGCGCCGCTCATTTGGGTCGTGCCCGGCCTGACCAGCCCCGGTGTGTGCGAGCGCACCGTCGACTTCATGTCGATCTACCCCACGCTCACCGACCTGTGCGGCATCGAAACGCCCAAGCACGTCGAAGGCCCGAGCATCCGCAAGCTGTTGGCCGATCCGCGGGCCGAGTGGAACCAGCCGGCCCTGTGTACCCACGGCCGAGGCAATCACGGCATTCGCAGCGAGCGCTGGCGCTACATTCGCTACGCCGACGGCAGCGAAGAGCTGTACGACGAAACGGCCGACCCCTACGAGTTTGTCAACCTGGCCGACAAGCCCGAACTGGCGAAAGTCAAAGCCGAGCTCTCGCGCTCGCTGCCCGCCACCGAGGCCGACGATCTCTCGGAGAACGCCGTCAAGGCGAAGCCGAAGAAGAAACGTCGCCGCGCGAACCGCTGAGGCGCGCCCCGGGTAGTGCCAACGCGGCCAAGCGGTCGACCGGCTCGCGGGCCGTCCAGGCCATGCCGCGCAACAGCAACAGGCGGAACAGCGGGTCGTCGAACGTCCAGTTGTAGTGGCCCAGGATCGAGCTGAACACGCGGCCGTCGCCGGGTTCATACGTCCACAGCATCGGCCGCGGCTGGCCCTCTTCCACCTGCGTGGCTAGCACCTGCACCATGTCGTGATCGCCCAGCAGGTTCCAGTAGCTTTCGTCGACGAAGTGCAGCCGGGTGAAGCCCGCGGTGATCGGATGGTCCTCGGGCATTTGGAAGTTCAAGTCGAGTTCGCCGTGCCGGAAGCGTGAACCCTCGGGATTCCAAGCCAGCCCGACACGCTCGGCCCATTGATCGGGCCCGCGGCGGCCGTTCACGGCGTAGTGCAACAACACCAGTCCGCCGCCGCGAGCAAAGTAAGTGTCGAGTTCCTTTGCCTTGGCCGGCTGCCAGGCCGGGTTGGCCGAAAACATCACCACCACGTCGGCCGATTGCCACTGCTCGCTCGAAGGCCACTTGTCGGCCGTTTCGACCGTCACCTTCGCGGCCTTCGAGAGCAACTGCGTCCACCGCCGCTGCCAGGCCGGGTAGTCGTGTTCGCCGGGCCCGTGATCCTTCGGTCCCGCCACCAGGACGATCTTGAGCGGCTTCAGGTCCGCGGCGGCCGGAGGCGTCGCCTTGGCCATGAGCGCTCCCACTTCCGCCCGCGTCCGCGGCTCGGGGGCTCCGGGCCGTTCGATCGGGGCCGGCTCGAGCACGCCCGGCTCGACCAACAGCAGAAACGTCAGCAGATCGCGCATGCCCGCGGCACCCACCGCCTTGGGCAGATCCCCGGGCATGATCGAAATCAAGGCGGCTTTCATTTCCTCGACGCTCTCGCGCGGCACTTCGGTTTCGGTGCCTTTGACGTCGCCGACCACCAGCGACTCGCCACGCGTCTGCACGCGGCCGGTCAGCACGCGGCCATCGTCGAGCACCACGTGGTACGCCACGTGATCGGGATTGATGGCGAAGCTCGGCGAGGTGATGTCGCGCAGCACGGACGTGTAGTCGCGATGCACCAGGTTCGACAGGTCGGGACCGATCCAGCCACCGCGGCCGTGAATCGTGTGGCACTTGCCGCATTGGGCCTTGTCGCTGAAGAACACGTCCCGCCCACGATGCCAGTCGCCGCCTGCCAACTCGGCTGGCATCGCCCGGGACTCCGGAGCGTTCTCGGCCGTCGGTCGGGCCCAGGGCACGTAGAACCGCCGCGCCAGAAACGCTCGCGGGCGATCGTCCTCGGCGGTGTGCCAACTCGCGGCGAGCACATTTCCGCTTCCGGTGCGGGCGACCACCTCGATCGGCAGCCACCGATCGGCCTCGGGCATCACGGTCCATGCCACTTGATGCTGGCCGGCCGTGTCGGCCTGCGAGCGACGTACGCCCGCGGGCGTATGCACCGTGAAGGACGCGGCCGACTCGAGCACGACGGTCACATGCTCCTCGGGCAGCACTTCGTCGAGTCGCGAGCCCGGTTGCACGGCCGGGCGAAGCATCTGCCACAGGTCAAGTTGCGTCTTGAGGGTGAGCGTGCCCGGCCGTTGCGACGTCTGGGCCAGGCGTTCCGCTTCGACACTACCAGCCAGCAGCCCGGTCGAAGCCTGGATATCGAGATGCGGCAGCCAGGACGTCCACTCCCCCTCCCCGTCGTCGCCCTGCCAGTGGGCGTCGACGCCGCCGGTATCGTACGACAGCTCAACGATCGGTCGCTGCGGCAGGGCCCCGTCGCGCGCGGTTCGCGCTTGGGGATGGGTATCCGGCAACAGCACGGCATAGTTCGTGCTTTCCTTGTGTGGCCCGGTCGTCAGCACCAGCGCCCGGCGATCCGATGTGAGCGCCGCGGCCAGCACCGGCAGCAGACGCCGCTTGCCGCGCGACTGCATCTCCACCACGGCGTAGCCCGGCCACAGCGACTCGAAGCGGTCGCCCGCCTGCACGTACGGTCCGTACTCGATGAGGACGCGTTTGCTCAAGTCTTTGAAGCGGTCGAGATCGAGCGGCCGGTCAAAGGCCACGCGCACTTCGTGCGTCCCGGCGGCCCAGGCCCGCACTGGCTGCGGCACGTCGCGGTCGGCGTACGCAATCTTGTAGAGCTTGCCCTGGCCGCTGGGTCCCGTGCCCCAATCGGGTCCGCCGCTGTGCGTCGACACGACCAGCGCCCCGTCGGGCGAAAGGCACGAGTCGACCGTCAGCATGTTCAGGCAGCCCAACAGCGCCGTCTCGGCCACGTAGCCCGGCGGCGTCTTCACCAGCGTCGTGCGATAGAGCTTGCCGCGCGAGTAACCGCACACCAAGGCATCGTCGCGCCACCACGCCGGGCCAAACGTCTGGCCTCCTTCGCCTGCGATGTTGAAGCACAGCCCGCAGGTGCTTTGATGCTGCGGCCGAAAGTCGTACACGCTGGGCTCGTCGATCACGTCGGGCAGGTGCCGCGGATGCCGCGGAGGAAAACCGTAGTGCCGCCCGGGGCGAATGTGCAACAGCTCGTCGAACGGATTGCCGTTGGGCAGCCAGGTGGCGCCCTCCTGATCGGTGCAAAACAGATCGCCGTGGCGGTTGAACTGCATCGACACGGTGAACCGCACGCCGGAACAGACCCGATCGAGCTGCTTGAAATCGGGGCTCAACCGCATCACCGCGCCCCGCATGCTATCCGTCTGGTACTGGGCCACCCCCTGCTCGTCGACCAGGTGCCCGTTCGTGTAGTCCTGCGTTCCCAGGCCGAAGTAGATGCTGCCGTCGGGCGCAACGGCCACGCCCAGGGCATCGACGCTGGGCTTGATCGGCGGCCAGCCGTCGGCCGCCGTGATCAGCTTGTCGGCTCGGTCGTCGCCGTCGGTATCGACCACCAGGGCCAGCTTACCCTTCGACGCCAGGAACACGCCTTGTCCGCGCTCATCGCCCGGCGGCGTGAGGGCGGCGCCGATCGGGCTGACTACCCCTGGCTGTTGCCAAAACGGCTCGGCGTGGTCTTCCAGCCCGTCGCCGTCGGTGTCGGACAGCAAGTGAATGTGCCCGTCGTACCCCACCGCCACGAGCTTGCCGTCGGGGCGATAGCGCACGTTGTTGATGTTCGGCAAATCGAGCGGCAACTGCCGGACCGCGAACCCAGGCGCCAGCATCTGCACCGCGGGCGGATCGGCGTCTTTGGGAATCGGGCGGGCTTCGACCAGCTCGGGCGGCAGGGGCAAGGTGCGCTTGTCGCCGAACTTGGCCCGCAGGTAGTCGTCCACCGCTGTGCGCTCCGCATCACTGAGCACGCGCTCATAGATCAATACTTCGGCGATCTCGCCACACAACGGCCCGCGCGTCTCGGGCGGACCGCCGTTGGTATAATGCCTCGCGCCGACGGTCAGTCGATCCATGCGAAGCGTCGAAGGCTCGCGATCGCGCTTGCCCACCGGTTGGCCATCGACATACACCGCCGTGCCGCCGGGTCCGACGGTCGAAGTAACGCACACCCGGGCGAGTTGGCCAAACGGCTCGGTTCCGGGCATCAGATCGCGTTCGCCGCCGAAGCCCAGGCCCTCGACGTTGATCGTTTCGAACCGCCGCGTGGACCGCCGGCCCTGGTCGATGTTCAACCCCGACTGATAGTCGTTCTTGCCCGTGGCTCCAAACGCCAGCAGGGCCCGATATCCGCCATCGTTCGAAAACGGCGCTCCGACGACGAACACGGTGACGTCATCCATGTTCTCATCGAGCTTGTCTGCGGCCAGAAACTGCGTCTGGCCGTCGAAGCGCACAAACCGCAGCTCCCCGTCGGCGCGAACCGTGGGCCGGTCGTCGACTTTCGACTGGGTGAGATGCCGTCCGGCACCCGAGGCATCGTGCCACACGTCGAGCGAATCGTCCTCTCCCAGCGCCGGCTGTGCGGCCGCGGCCCGGGCGGCGTTCTCGTTCGTCGCGTCATACCAGGCAACCAGTCCCTCGGACACCGGCAAACGTTCGTCAGCCCAAGGCTCCACCGCGCCTGCGCATTGCGCACCGCAACTCAGCGCCAGGCATGCCAGAACTAGCCAACGTGCGCGGAACGAACTGAGGTCGCTTGCAGCCACGAAAGAGACGCCTCCGGACTCTAATTAGGTGGGAACTTGGCCGCGGCAACGAGACGCTAGAGGCAACCTTAACCTGCCCGCAGAACACCGTCCAGCGGGCGGTTGCGCAATGCGAGCAGCGGACATTGCGCCCGGTTCGCCGCCGCTGGCGGGCCGTGTTATAGTGGCACGCGGCGCCCTTTCGGCCTCGTCCGTGCGAGGCGGAACCCCTTGGCTGGAGACCACCGGATGATCTGTCGCACCTGCCTCGCGCTGGCCTGTCTCGTTTGCTGCTCCACGCTCGCGGCGGCCGAAAAGCCCAACTCGAACAACGCTGCCGCGGATCGCTACGACATCATCGTACGCGGCGGCACGGTCTACGACGGCACAGGCGCCCCGGGCGTTAAGGCCGACGTGGCCATCGCGGGCGATCGCATTGCCAAGATCGGCGATCTTGCCGGTGCCCAAGCCAAGCAGGAAATCGACGCCAGCGGCAAGGCCGTCTCGCCCGGCTTCATCAACATGCTGAGTTGGGCCACGGTGTCGCTGTTGGTCGACGGCCGCTCGCAGGCCGACATTCGCCAGGGCGTCACGCTCGAAGTGATGGGCGAAGGCTTCTCGATGGGCCCGCTCAATCCGCGCATGAAGAAGGACCTGCTCCAGCGGCAGGGGGACTTCACTTACGACGTGCCCTGGACCACGCTGGGCGAATACCTCGAGCATCTCGAACGGCGTGGCGTCTCCTGCAACGTGGCCTCGTTTCTGGGCGCCACCAGCGTGCGGATCCACGTGCTGGGCTACGAGGACCGCAAGCCGACCGCCAAGGAACTCGACGAAATGCGCGAGCTGGTGCACCAGGCCATGCAGGAAGGGGCGCTGGGCATCGGCTCGTCGCTGATCTATGCCCCGGCCTTTTACGCCGACACCGACGAGCTGATCGCGCTGTGTGAAGTGGCCGCCCAGTACGACGGCATGTACATCTCGCACATGCGCAGCGAAGGCAATCAACTGCTCGAGGCCGTCGAGGAATTGATCCGCATCTCCAAAGAGGCGGGGCTGCCGGCCGAAATCTATCACCTCAAGGCCGCCGGCGAAGACAACTGGCACAAACGCGACGACGTCGTCGAGCTGGTCGAAACGGCCCGCGCCAACGGCCAGCGAATCACGGCCGACATGTACGTCTACACGGCCGGCTCCACGGGCCTCAACGGCGCGATGCCCCCGTGGGTACAGGAAGGCGGCTTGCAGCGCTGGATCGAGCGCCTGCGCGATCCCGAGATCCGCAAGCAGGTGGCCGAGGAGATGCGCACCGAAACCGACGAGTGGGAGAACCTGCTGCTGGCAGCCGGCACGCCGAAGAACGTGTTGCTGGTCGGCTTCGACAACCCGCAGCTCAAGCACCTCACCGGCCAGACGCTGGCCGAAGTGTCCGAGCGGCGCGGTACGCCGCCGGAAGAGACGGCCATGGACCTGGTGATCGAAGACGGCAGCCGGGTGGACACGGTGTACTTCATGATGGACGAAGAGGACGTGAAGAAGAACATCGCCCTGCCCTGGGTCAGCTTCTGTTCCGACGCCGGATCACCGACGGCCGAGGGCGCGTTCTTGCTCTCGCAGCCGCACCCCCGCACCTACGGCAACTTCGCTCGCGTGCTGGGCAAATACGTCCGCGACGAGCAGGTGATTTCCCTGGAAGAAGCTGTGCGCAAGCTCAGCGGTCTGCCGGCTGCGAACCTGGGCCTAAAAGATCGCGGCCTGCTCAAACCCGGCTACCTGGCCGACGTTGTCGTGTTCGACCCGGCCGCGATCCAGGACCACGCCACCTACGAAAGCCCGCACCAATACGCCACGGGCGTCGACCACGTGCTGGTCAACGGCGTGCCGGTGCTTCGCGACGGCGAGCACACCGGCGCCAAACCCGGCCGCGCCGTCTGGGGCCCGGGGCGCGATAAGAAAGCCGGCACGGCTCGTTAGCCGACACATTCATGTGTCGGGAGTTCCATTCGACCGACGGTTGGCGCGTCGCAAGTAGCGGCAAGTTGCGCTTCGTCCCCGACACATGAATGTGTCGGCTAAGGAGCTTGCTTGCGGTCTTTCTTCGGCAGCTCCCAGACAACCTTTCCCCCCACGATCGTCATCTCGACGTGCACGTCGCGGATGTCGCGGGGGTCGATGGCGAAGATATCCTCGCTGAGCAACACCATGTCGGCCAGCTTGCCGACCTCGATCGTGCCCTTCTCGGCTTCCTGAAACTCGGCATATGCCGAGCCGAGCGTGTAAGCCCGTACGGCCTCTTCGACCGTGATTTTCTGCTCGGGCACCCAGCCTTCGTTGCGGCGGCCGTCGAGCGTGGCCCGGGTCGCGGCAGCGTAAATGGTGAGCATGGGTGCAAGCGGCGCCACCGGCCAGTCGGTGCCCAGGGCCAGCCGCACGTCGGCGTCGAGAAACGTGCGGAAAGCGTAGGTCGTCTTGGCACGTTCGGGGCCGATGCGCTGTTCGGCCCAGCGGCCGTCGTCGATCGCGTGATACGGCTGCACCGAGGCGATCACGCCCAACGCGCGATAGCGCGAAAAATCCTTGGGGGCCACGTGCTGGCTGTGCTCGATGCGGAATCGTCGATCGCGCGGGCCGTTGGCCGCCTCGACCCGGGCGAACAGGTCGAGCACTTCGGAGATGCCGCGATCGCCGATGGCATGAATGCAAAGCTGCAACCCGGCCGCGTCGGCGCCCGTCATGCGGCGGAGCATGTCGGCCTTCGGCAGCATCTCGTCGGTCAGCAGGCCGCGGTTGCCGGGCTCGTCCGTATACGGCTGGAAGAAGTATGCCGTCCGCGACCCCAGCGAACCGTCGGCGAAGCCCTTCAGGGCCCCGATCCGCAAGTCGTGCGACCCAAAGGCGCGGCGAATGCCCAGCTTGGCCTGGTCGCGCCAGGTCGTTTCCAACGGCGCGGCGTACACTCGCGTGGTCAACGCGCCGGCCTGGGCCACTTCAACCAGCGTTGCCAGGTTCTCGTACGAGCAACTCATCGTCTGCACACTGGTCACGCCACAGCGGGCCGCGTGTGCCAGTGCCGCCCGCAAGTAGCGCTCGCGCTGGGCCTTGGTGGTCGAGGGAATGACGCGTTCCACCAGGTGCTTGGCACTCTCGCGCAAGATTCCCGTGGGCTGGCCGTCGGCGTCGCGGCCGATACGTCCTCCTTCGGGATCAGGTGTCTCGGCCGTGACGCCCGCCAGCTTGAGTGCCAGCGAATTGGCCACGCCCATGTGCCCGTCGTAGCGCGCGACGAACACCGGCGTGTCGCGTGCCTGCCGGTCGATGTGCTGCCGCGTGGGGAGGGTCGGATCGTCGAAGTTCTGATCGTCCCAATTGCCGCCGACGACCCACTCGCCCGCTGGCAGTTTCCTGGCGAAATCTCCGATCCGCCGAGCCATCTCCTCGGCCGACGCCGCGTCGCGCAGGTCGACGCTTTCGAGCTGTCGGCCACCGTTGAAGAAATGCACGTGCGAATCGTTGAATCCCGGCACGAGGCGCCGCCCGCCGGCGTCGATGATTTTCGTTTTCGGGCCCCGCAATGCGCGGACATCCTTGTTCGATCCCACGGCAACGACGCGCTCGCCCCACACGGCCACCGCTTCGGCTGCCGGCTGTGCCTCGTCGCCGGTCCACACTTGCGCGCCGGTGACGATCAGATCGGCCGCTGGGTGTTCGTCGGCCGCCCGCACTCCGGTCGCCACGAGGTGACCAACGAACGTGGTCCACAAGCAAGCGTTGATGAAGCGCGCGAGAAAGGAAGGGCCAGCCATTTCTGCCGGGTCGCATGAAGGAAGGTCAAGGACCGACGCCCGTACCCCTCAGGCCACCGGCGTCCTCTGGTTACGCTAGCCGAGCGGCCGCGGCGGAGCAAGCAATCCGTCGAGAGCTGCGCGCCGTCAGAGCGTCCTGCCCCGCTCCGCCCGGGCAGAGAAGGCGGAGCGGGGGATACCAGGAACGCCCATGAATGGCTGCCATTCGCCCGCTGGTAGGAGAGGGAAGGCAGCAGCTCCTGAAACTACTTTCTGCCCCGTCGCTGTCTAGCCAATTTGGGTGTTCCTGGCCGAACATTTACTTTCGGGAATCGGACGCCCGTGTGGAAAAGTTTTTGCCCGGAGGATCGTCGCGGCGTTAGAATCAGCGGATCGCCCGGGCAACTCTTTTTGAGGAGGACGAATCATGAGCCGTCGACTAACGATCTTCGCTGCGATGGGATTGGCCCTGTGTTTCGCCACGCACGTGGCTCAAGCGGCCGACGTGCCCGACGTCAGCACGCCCGAGGCGGCGTTTGCGGCGCTGGAGTCTCTGGCCGGAGAGTGGACCAACGAAAAGACCCCCGACGCGAAGCCGGGCATGGTCATTCGCACCACCGGCGCCGGCAGTGCCGTGCAGGTGACGTTCTTCCCCGACACGCCGATGGAGATGCTGAGCCTGTTTCATCTCGACGGCCCCGAGCGCCTGGTGCACACGCACTACTGCGCCCTGCAGAACCAGCCCACCATGGAGCTGGTCAAGACCGATCGACCCGGCGTAATGCGGTTCGAGTTCGTCAGCGGCACAAACATGGACGTCGATGAGGACATGCACTCGCACAACACCGAGATCGAGATCCTCGCAGACGGCAAGTTCAAGGCCGTCGTCGAAAGCTGGGACGCAGGCAAGCCGGCCGGCAAGCAGGAATTCACCATGCAACGCCGCCCCGAAAAGAAAGTCGCCGAAGCCACCCCGTAATGTGGCTGCCCCAAAGTAGCAGGCTCACTCCGTGAGCCGTCGCAGAAATGTAGTAGACCAACTACGTCAATTGGTCAGGTTGGAAATGCTTGCGCTCCGCAAGCATGCTCACGCGAGTGTGGGCATGGCACTCACGATCGCACGGTTCTTGTACCCGACAGCTAAGCGTAGTTGATCTACTACTTGCTCTTCTTCTTCGCCCGTGCCTTCACCGGCACGGTCAGCGAATAGTCATTCGCCTGCTTCGCGCCCGGCGTGCTGCGGCCGCGGTCGATGGTGCGCTGCAACACCGTGATCAGCCGCTCGGCGACTGCCGGGTTCGCCGACGCGACGTCGGTGGTTTCGCCCAGGTCGTCGTCGAGATTGAACAACTCGCGCTTGCCGCCGCGATGCACGATCAGCTTCCAGGGGCCCTGGCGAATGGCCAGGTCGCGCCCGGGCGATTGGTGCACGGTGGCATCGCGCGTCGGCGCGTCGCTGGTGCCTAGCAGCGCCGGCAGCATCGACACGCTGTCTTCCCCGGCCGCCACGGGCAGCTCGGCCCCAACGATCTCAGCCGCGGTGGCCAACAGATCGTTCAAGCACACGGTGTGCCGCCACGTCGAGCCAGGCTGCACCTTGCCCGGCCAGCGGGCGACCATCGGCACGCGGTGCCCGCCCTCGTAGATGCTTCCCTTGTGATCGCGCAAGGGAGCATAGGCCCGATGCGCGGCGCCGTTGTCGGCGGTGGCGATCAACAGCGTATTGTCGGCCAGGCCCTGCTGCGCTAGCGCGTCCATGATCTGGCCCAGCATGGCATCGCCCTGATACACCCAATCGCCGTACTCGGGATCGTTGCCCACCACGTCGCGTGCGCCGCTTTGGCCCACGTACTCCGGCGCCGGCACGACCGGCGTGTGCGGCGGGCACATCGGGAAGTACAGGAAGAACGGTTGGTCGGCGGTTTGCTTTGCGAGCCACTCGAGCGCCTTGGCGATCATCAGCGGCTGATTCTCGACCGGCTCGACGTGATCGACCGCGCGGTCCTGTTCCAGAATCGAGCCAATGTTCCGCGCGTGGGTGAACCCGCAGAAGTAGTCGAACCCCAGATCATTCGGCCCGCCGGTATTGCGGGCGCCTGGGGGCAGGTGCTTTTCGGTGCCGGGCTTGCCGTCGACCCAGTCGAGGCCCAGGTGCCACTTGCCGACGCACGCCGTGCGATAGCCGTGCTGCTTGAGCAACGAGGCCACCGTCATTCGGCTGGTCGGAATGATCGGCTTGGAGTACGTCGTCAGCACGCCGAACTGGCCGATCCGCGACGGATAGCGCCCGGTGAGCAGGCCGTAGCGGGTCGGCGTGCACACGGCCGCGGCGGAGTGCGCGTCGAGAAACCGCATCCCCTGCGTGGCCAGCTTGTCGAGGTTCGGCGTGCGCAGCGCCGACTGGGCGTCGTAGCACGGCGGCTGTGCCCAGCCCATGTCGTCGAACAGCACGAAGACGATGTTCGGCGGCCGGTCCGCGTCGGCGGCGCGCGCTGCCGGGGCAATGCCGCTCACGACGACAAGAAACACGGCGATAAAGGAGAGATACACGGGTGCGGCTGGCTTCATGAGTGCCCCATCGTTGGCGAGCTACGAATCCTGGAATGTCCCCGATTCTCCCCTCCAGCGGTGGAACCATAAAGAGTGCGGCGGAAAAAGGCTTTCTCGGCCTCGGATTCGAACAAACCTGCCGCCCGTAACGTCTAGGAGGGTGACCCATGTCGGGGCCGGAACCCAGAGGCATAGGGCACACGCAAACATTGACGCAACCTGTTGAGCAATCTAGGTTTTTAGTACGCTCAAGCAGCAGCCGACTCCAACCACATCGTCCCCTAGGGAGGACACCGTCATGTTTCGCCCGAACAAACGACTTGCCGCCGCACGCGTGTTGACGGCGGCCTGCGGATTGTTGCTGGCCGTCGAGGCCGGCTACGGCGAGGACACCGAGAGCACCAAGAACGCCGAGGTCAAGCAGCCCGCGCGGGCGATGCTCGGGGTGACGCTCGAAGAAAACGCCGGACGGCTGTTGATCAAAGACGTGTACGTGGGCGGTCCGGCCTACGTTGCCGGTCTGCGGCCCGGCGATCGCATCCTGTCGGTGGACGACCAGGCGGTGAACACGACCCAGCAACTTGTCGCCGAACTGGCCGACGCGAGGGTTGGCCAGCAGATCGAGCTTCGCGCCAGTCGCGACGGCTGGACGAAGGAGCTGCCGGTCACGATGGGCAACCGCGACGAAGTGAGCCGCATGCAGTTGTTGGCCGCCACCTCGGCCGTTCCCACAACCCAAACGCAATCCCGCGCCCCCGCGGTGCGGGCGCCGAGCACGCGGGCCCGGCAACCCTCCAATGCGCCGCACCATAGCCCGTTCCACCGCTATCGAAACGAGCGCTGGTAGTCGCGCCCCTGGCCAACGACGTTAGAGACGATCCACCACAGGGCATCGCTGATTTCACGTCGGCGATGCCCTGCTTCTTTGTGCCGCTCCGGCGCCCGATTAGAATTGGTGCAAGGATCGTGGCCGGAAACAAACGACGCGCGCTGCCGCGTTAAGCCATCAGGGAAACCTGCATGCTCCCCCGCATCTTCTGCTTGCTTGCCGTCGCGGCCCTTGGTACCCCCGTGATCGCCGGCGAACCGCCCACCAAGCCGAACATCCTGTTCATCCTCGTCGACGACCTGGGCAAGGAGTGGATAGGCTGCTACGGGGCGCAGAACATCGAGACGCCGCACATCGACGCGTTGGCCGCCAGCGGCATGAAGTTCAACAACGCCTGGTGCATGCCGCAGTGTACGCCCACCCGCGTCACCCTGTTGACGGGCCAGTACCCTTTCCGCCACGGCTGGACCAATCACTGGGACGTGCCGCGCTGGGGGGCGGGCGCCCACTTCGACCCCAGCCTTCACGCGACCTATGCGAACGTGCTCCGCGACGCCGGCTACACCACCTGCGCCGCGGGCAAGTGGCAGATCGACGACTTCCGCGTCGAACCGAGAGCCATGGACGAAGCGGGCTTCGACGATTGGTGCATGTGGACCGGCTTCGAGACCGGCAATCGGGCCAGCGCCAACCGGTACTGGGACCCTTACATCCACACGCCGGAGTCAGGCTCGCGCACCTACCGCGGCAAGTTCGGTCCCGACGTGTACTGCGACCACCTGATCGAGTTCATCCAAGCGAACAAGAGCAAGCCGATGCTGCTCTACTACGCCATGGCACTCACCCACGGTCCGCTCACCACCACGCCCGACTCCGCCGGCACCGAGGGCCAGCGTGAGCAATTCGCCGCGATGGTGCGCTACACCGACAAACTCGTCGGACGCCTGCTGGCGGCGCTCGAAGAGGCCGGCATTCGCGACCACACCATCGTGTTCTTCACCACCGACAACGGCACGGGCCTGGGACGCGTTACCCGCAACGTGCGCTTGGGCCGCACCGTCTCCGGCGGCAAAGCCAAGATGAGCGAGCAGAACGGTACCGCGCAACCGTTCATCGTGAACTGTCCCGGCCTGGTGCCCCAGGGCGTGACGACCGAGGCGCTGGTCGACTTTACCGACATCCTGCCGACGTTCGCCGAACTCGGCGGCGCCGCGCTGCCCGAGGGCCGCATTGTCGACGGCCAGAGCTTCGCGCCGCTCCTTCTGGGCCAGGCCGACGACTCTCCGCGCCGCTGGATCCTTTCGATGGGCGGCGGACCGGCCGTGCTGCGCGACGGCCGCGTGCATCCCAGGTTGGCCTACGACGACCGCGTGATCCGCGGCAAACGCTTCAAGCTCTGGATCGGCTCCGACCGGCGACCCATCAAGCTTTACGACCTGCAGAGCGACCCCTGGGAAGAGATCAACTTGATCGACTCGACCGATCCGGAAGCCGTCGCGGCCAAGAAGCGATTGACACGGATCGCAGCCGAATTCCCCGAGAAAGACGCCTCTCCGGCCTACCAGCGCAACCCGGCCCAGAAATGGGACAAAAAGGAAGCAGCCAAGTAGCATTGACCATGCTTGTGGGTGGGGTATACTGCCTCCAATTGCACACCACCCCTAAGAGTGCCGCTACTGGACCTTCTTAGCCGCAGCCCGGCCGAATCCGGCCCGTCTCGCTCGGCTCCCCGTGTCTCGTGATCGCGCCACGCCGCTTCGACGTGCGCGGTCGTACGAGTCATCGAGCTCCCGCAATCCTTTGGAGAGACATCTATGAAGTGCTTCCGATATGTCCTGGGCATCCTGTTCTTGTGCGTCGCCGCCGGCCGCGTCGAGGCGATCGAGCTGATTCTCAACGGCGGGTTCGAGACCGGCAACTTCGCCGGCTGGACCGTCACCGATCAATTGGGCGGGTCGGGCTCGTGGTTTGTCGACGACGATGGAGTAACTCCGCTCAGTGGCATGACGTCCGTGGGACCCGCCTCGGGCCAGTACTTTGCAATCTCGGATCAGTCGGGGCCCGGAGCGCACGTGCTCGAGCAGCTGTTCTTTGTCCCGGGACCTGCACAATCGGTCATTCTGTCGTTCGACATGTTTGTGAACGACTTCGACAACGGGCCAATCGTCAATCCCGCCGGCCTGGACTATACGGCCTCGCCGAACCAGCACGCGCGTGTCGACATCCTCATGCCCGCAGCATCGCCGTTCGACACCGGCGCGGGCGTGCTGGCCAACTACTATCTCGGCGTCGATCCCCAGCCGCTGAATCCCAATCCTTACACGCCGTACTCGTTCGACATCACGGCGCTGGTAGGCGCCGGCGGGCCGTTCAAGCTGCGGTTCGCCGAGGTTGACACGGCGTTTTTCCTGAATCAGGGCGTCGACAACGTCAGCATCCAGTTCAGGCCGATCCCCGAGCCCTCGGCCGTGGTGCTGGCCGCGATCGGGCTCGCCGCGCTAGTGCTTCAGGGCGGCCGCCGCAACCGACCGCTCACCTGACAAACCCGAACCGCGACAGCGGCCAGACGATCAGCCACGAGCGCCCCACGACTTGCTCGGGCGGCACGGGGCCGTTGAAGCGGCTGTCGTCCGAGTCGCGCGTTTCGTCGCCCAGCACGTAGTAGCCGTCGCCGCACGGCACCGGCTCGCCCGCGAACAGGTTGCCAAACCGCAGGTACTTCTGGTTGAGCGCCTCCGGCGGGTGCACCTGCCGGTCGTCGACAAACAGCTCGCGCGCTTTGCTGAGTCGCATGTGCTCGCCGGGCAGCCCCGCCACGCGCTTCATGATTTGCAGGCCGTCGTGGCGCGTGAAGGTGATCACCTCCCAACGCCGCGGCCGGCGGAACCAGTAGCTCACCTTCTCGGTCAATACGCGGTCGCCGTTGTCGACACTGGTGCCCTCGAGCGTGGGCGACATCGACGGCGAGGCCACGACCGACAGATCGAGCGTCAGCACGTACACCACGGTCATTACGCCCACGACCGCAAAGCCCCGCTCCAGCAGGCGGAGTGCCCGCCGCGCCCTTGGTATACGCGGCGGGCAGGGCGAGTCAGCGTTCGCCTTCCTCCGCCTGAGCATCACGCACCGCCTCTTCGATCTCGAGTTGCCGTTGCTCCCACTCCAGCTTCGAGGAGCGCGTGGCCCCGTGCGTCGTCCGCGACGACATCCCGAACAGCACCATCGCTCCCACGCCGGCCACGCTCGTCAGCAGGATCAATAGCCCCTTCCCCACCGGACGCTCCGCGCTGGCCGCGGGCACCGGCGCCGGAGGCACGTCGGCCAACGATTCGTCACGCCCATCGGGTAAGTGTTCCGCGTTTGTCATGGCTCACCTCGCGCTGTTGGAGCGAAGTTCGGGCCTTCAGCACCCGAACCGTTTCACGAAGACACGCCTGATCCCACAGGCACAACAGACCGTCCGGGCGGGAAATGTCGCCCGTGCGAATGTAATTGCTGCAGCGGCACGTGGTGCTGCACAGCTCGCTCACCGCGCAGCGCTGGCAGCCGTCGTCCGAGCGTCCCGGCTCGCGCCGCCGATCGAGAAAGTCCTCGCCCTCGGTGACGTGCCCGGCGAGCCGCATGCGGTTGGCGGGCTCGTCGGCCCCGATCAATCGCTCGCAGGGATACAGGTTGCCCGAGGGGGCGACCGCGATTTCCGAATATCCAAAGCCGCAGCGGGCCGTCTCGTCGATCGGCACGCCGGCAAACCGCCCCGCCTTGTCGTCGAACCAGCTCACCGCGCAGTCGGGCAACCGCTCGCCCCAGAAATCGGCGCAGGCTCGCACGGCGCCTAGCAGGCGGTCGCCGTCGCCGACCGTCCATCGCGCCCACAGGTCGAGCGAAAGATCGAAGTAGGAAACGCCGAGGTCATACAGAAACACGAGGCTCCGCGGCAGTTCGTCCACGGTGTCGGGCCGCACCACCGACACCACGCGAAACTTCTTGCCGGCCGCTTGCAGCCGCTCGATCGTCCGCAGCACTCGCGACGAAGTGGCCGCGCCCTCGGCCGTGATGCGATGTCGGTCGTGCACCTCGGGCAAGCCATCGTGGCTGATCGCCAGCCGCAAATCGGGAAGCGTCATCACCGACCACGCAGCATCCGTGTCAATCGTGCCGTTGGTGGTCAGCCCGCAGAGCAACGTCACGTCGGCGGCGTCCGCTTGTTCCGCCGCATACATGACCAGCCGGGCGATCGATTCGGCCTCGATCAGCGGCTCGCCGCCGAAGAACCCCAGCTCGAGCGTTCCCCCGGCAGTGAGCGATGCCAGCGCCCGATCGATGGCCTGCCGGCCGATCTCCAGCGGCATCGGGCGGCGCAGCTTGTCGCCCGTGTAGCAGTACGTGCAACGCAAGTTGCACGCATGGTTGACCATCAAGGTCAGTCCGAAGCGCGAATGCATCGTTTGCCCCCACGACGCAGAACCGCGAAATCGACGTGAACGAAACTCAACGAGAAGTGCTACGATCGATTGTGCACAGGTCGCGAGTTAGGGCAAGAATTTTGCTGACGTGCGCAACACGCTAGCGTTCTACTGGACGGTCAGTAGCAATCGCGCTTACTCGGCGCGATGCGCGCTTGCGACTTAGTTCCCAGTCGCGTCGTCGTCGTGAAGCCTCTTGAGCAACTCCAGCAGCGCCGCCACGATCTTCGTCGACGCTTCGGTCTCCACGAAGTTCGTGCCCAGCCAGGTTTCGTAACCGCCCAGGCGATGCTGCTCGGGCGTGGGCAGGTAGCCGAACGATCCGCCGGCCAACTCGATGGTGAACGTCTGCGGAAACGGGCTCTTGTCTTTCAGCTCGAGGCCGGTCTCGGCGAAAGTTTCAAACGGGATGGCGGCGATCCCCAACTCGCCGATCCGCAGCGCTTGCAGCGGGACGCGGACCTCGTTGGGGGCGTCTGCGAGCTGCGCGATTCGCTCGGCGTAGATTTCCTTCCGCCTGTGCGCAGCGCCGGAGCCGTCGTCCTGGGCGAAATGGTCGAGCACCTCGGCACTGGGCTTCCGCACGGCCAGCGGCAGATGCGTTTCGGCCGCGCCCAACGTCACGTAATCGTGGAACGTCACCTGAGGGTGGGCCTCGCTCACCCGCCGGGCGACCTTCGCGGCCACTTCCTGCATCTTTTCATACGGCTCGTACCGCCGCGGGCTCTTCTGCGTGAAGTCGATGTTGTTCACGTCGCCGCTGGTGCCGTTGGACAGGATGCCCACGAACGGCGGTGTTTGGTCGGCTGCGCCCAACTCGCTTTCGATCGCCCGGGCGAAGTACCCAAAGTAGTCGGCCGACACATGCCCCCGCGGCACGCCGCCCACGTAGTGCAGCGAATAGTTGGCCAATAGCGCAATTGGGCGATCGTCCACGCTCTTGATCGACACGAAGCTGATCTGCGGATCGGTCGGACCGGCCGGGCGATCCAGCGCCGCGCTGCCCCGCGGCGGGTTCATCCGCACCCGATCGAGGTCTCCAAAGGGATTGCTCAGCAAATCGGAATCGCTCACGAACCAGCGACGGTTGAATACCTCCGACGGCTCGTCGACCGCGCTCCAGCCGATCCGCGCCGGCTCCAACTGGTTCACCGCCCGCCGCACCCCGTCGGCGATCCGTCCGGCGACGAACTGCTGGTACTCGGTCAGCTTCGTCTCGCGAATGACCTTGCACGGCCCCCGCGCCGTCGTGGCCGAATGGGTATGCGTCGAGGCCATCAACTGGTGGCTTTTGGCAATGCCGGTCGCTTCCTCCACCTGCTGCTTGGCGGAATCGAACACCGCCTGCGTGATGCCGACGTTGTCGCACAGCACGATCGCCAGCCGCTGCTTGCCATCGTCGAGCACCAGGCAGCGGGCGTGTAGCTCATCGTGCACGTGCGTGGCCGGCACCGGCTGCCAGTTGCCCACGATCAACTCGCCCAGCGGCGGCGTGATGTTGCTCGCCGCCGCCCCGGCTTGAAACACGGCTTTCGCATCTTCGGCCACTGCCGGAGAGGCACATGCAGTTAGCACAGCCAGCGCGGCAAACAATGCAATTCGAAACATGGCGGGTCTCTCCGTGCGTGGCTCGAAAGAGAATGCGGGGTGAGTATTGCCCAGTGTACCGCGCCAGGCGACGCATCGCCGCGATCCGTCACGGGTCACGCGCGCCGTTCCGCGCGCTCGCCGAACACGTGCGACGTGAATCGTTCGAGCAGTTGATCCGTTTGCGGCGTGTCTTGCAGCGATGCCGCGAACTCTTCCAGCGACACGCCGACCACGCGCTCGACGTATTCCGGATAGTGAGCGGCCCGCTCCAGCAGCGACTGGCGGTCGAGCTCGGGGTGGAACTGGCTGCAATAGATCGGCTTGCCCGGCAACGTGAAAGCCTGGTTCCGATTGCGGGCCGACGTGGCCAACAACACGGCACCCGGCGGCAGTTGCGTGACGATGTCCTGGTGGCCCTGCTGTGCCAGAAACCGCGGGCCCAGCGCCGCAAAGACCGGGTCGCTCAGCCCCGCCTCGGTCAACTGCATCTCGAACGTGCCGACTTCCGCGCTGTCGATGTCGGTCACCACCTCGCCCCCCAGCGCCCGGGCCAGTGCCTGAAAGCCCCAGCACGAGGCGTAGGTCGGGATGTTCCATTCCACCAGCTCACGCATCGCCACGAGCGCCCCGCCGAGCCAGTCGCCCCCGGCGGCCACCGAATAGTCGCCGCTGCCCCCCATCAACACGCCGTCGACGGCCCGCAGCCTCCGCGGCGTGGGCACCTCGTGAATCAGGTCGAGCACTTCGATCCGGTCCGCGTCACACCCGAGCGCCCGACTGAAGCAGCGCACCTCCTGCTCGCGCATCGGGTCATCCGCCCGCCGGACTTGCAGCAGCAGATAACGGAGCTTGCTCGACAGGCTTGCCATGGCAGGGTCACCAGGTGTGAAAGTAATAATCCGGGAAGCCGGGCGACAGCGGGCGGAAGCGAGGTACGATTGCTATGATGGCCGGACTGACCGGCTGGGTTTGGAGTTTCGAAGATTGATTCGAGACAGCAATGGGGTCGTGATGCCTATCGAAACCAAAGTGCAATTGATGAACGACGGCAAGGTTCTGATGGTTTTCTGCGACAAGGAGCCATTCGCCAAAATCATACAGTCGGTGTGCGATTCCATTGGGTACACCGAACCGGTAAGCGACGTAGTGGACCTGCAAGTGTCCGATCGCTCTCCACGGGAGCGACGCGCACCGATTTCGAGGTTGCGCGACAGTATTGCGCTGGCTGGGTGCGCGGTCGTCGCCCTTTTGATGGTCTTCGTGTTTTCACTCGGACTCACAAGAGTAGCCGAGATGTTCTGGGAATGACCCAGCACCACAAGTGTAAGGCCAAGATCGGCGCCGCGTCTACGACTCGTGCAGGCTGGCGTCGGGGTCGGCAGCAGGCCCTTTGTCGGAAGAACTGACCGGCGCGGCGGGCGTCGCGTGCTTCACGGCCGCGGCCGGGTACATCTGCCGCAGGATCTCCTCGCCGGTGGCCGGCAGCCGCAGATCGTCGCCGGCGTTCACCTGCGCAAGTGCCTGCTTCACGGCCGACCAGACCGAAATGCCCAGCATCAGCGGCGGCTCGCCCACGGCCTTGCTGCGGGCCACGTTCTCTTCGTTGTCGTCGTTGTCGAACAACTCGCAGTTGAAGATCGGCGGCACGTCGGTCACGGCCGGAATCTTGTACGTGGTCGGCGAGTGCGACAGCAGCACGCCCGCTTCGTCGTATTCGAGGCACTCGGCCGTGACCCAGCCCATGCCCTGGATGAAGCCGCCGGTGATTTGCCCCAGGTCGACGCCGGGATTGATCGAGCGGCCGATGTCGATCAGCAGGTCGACCCGCGGCACGCGCAAGTCGCCGGTGAAGCGATCGATTTCCACCTCGGCCACGGCGGCCCCCTGCGTGTAGTAAAAGAACGGGTTGCCGCGGCCGGTCTGGCGGTTGAAGTCGACCCCCGGCGTGGCGTAGAAGCCGCGGGCGCCCAGGTCGATGCGATCGCGACGCGCGTCGTGGCAGAACTGCCCGAACTCAATCTGCTGGCTCGGATTCCGCTCGTCGAACACGAACCCGTCTTCGAGCACGACGCTTTCCGGCGAGAGAGTCAGCCCCAACTTGACCGAAGCCAGCCGCCGGGCAGCATAGTCGACGAGCCGGGCCTTGATCTTTCGCGCGGCAATCACCGCGGCCGCGCCGTTCAAATCGGTCGAGGCCGAGGCGGCCGTGGCCGAGGTGTTGGGGTTCTTCTCGGTCGAAGTGACCATCAGCGTCACCCGCTCGCAGGGCAGACCGAACTCGTCGGCCACGAGCTGGCGGATCTTGGTGTTGACGCCCTGCCCCATCTCCGTGGCGCCGGTCGAAACCTGGATCGTGCCGTCCTCGTAGACGTTGACCAGCGCATTGCCCTGGTTGAGAAACTTGGTGGTGAACGAAATGCCGAACTTTACCGGCGACAGGGCGATGCCGCGCAGCTTGAGCCGGTCGGAGCGATTGGCCGCCGCGATCGCCTCGCGCCGCTGGCGATATTGCGACCGGGCCGCCAGCGTGGAAAGGATTTCCGGCAGGTGATTCTTCCGCACGATCTGGCCGTAGGGCGTCACGTTGCGCTCGCCCACGCCGTATACGTTGCGGACCTGCACCTGGTACGGATCGACGTCAAGATCGCGGGCAATGGCGTGCAGGATCGACTCGGTCGCCGCGATCGCCTGCGGCCCGCCAAAACCGCGAAACGCCGTGTTGGGCGGGTAGTTCGTAAAGCACACCTGCCCGTTGATCTCGGCGGTGGGCAGGTAGTAGGCGTTGTCCACGTGCAGCATCGAACGCTCGAGCACCGCCATCGACAGATCGGCCGCGGCGCCGCCGTCGGAATAGAGGTTCGCCTTCAGGCCCGCGATCTGCCCGGCGTCGTCGAAGCCCACCTCCCACTCGACCCGGTAGGCGTGCCGCTTGCCCGTCGAGGCCATGTCGTCGTCCTTGCCGTAGACGATGCGCGCCGCGCGGCCCGTCTTGTGAGCCACGAGCGCCGCCAGCATGGCCGGAATGGCCGCCTGCGTCTCCTTGCCGCCGAACGCTCCGCCCATCCGCTTGCAGACGCACACCACGTCCTGCATCGAGCGGCCCAACGACTCGGCCACGACGCTTTGGATTTCGGTCGGGTTCTGCGTCGACGAGTGGACGACCATCTGCCCGCCTTCGCCGGGATAGGCGATGGCCGCCTGCGACTCGAGATAGAATTGTTCCTGCCCGCGGCAATGGAAGACGCCCTGCAAGCGGCGCGGTGCCGCCGCGATCGCCTCGGCCGCATCGCCTCGCGCGATTTGGAGCGGCACGCCCAGATAGCGATCGTGCTCGATCGCTTGCTCAATGCTCAGGATCGGCTCGACGTCTCCAGCGTCGATCTCGATGGTGACCTTCAGCCGGGCTTCCTCCAGGGCCGCGGGTGACTCGGCGGCGATCACCACCACCGGCTGGCCCACGTACAGCACTTCGCCGTCGGCCAGGGCCGGCTCGTCCTTGAAGTGCGGGCCGAAGTAATTGTTGCCCGGGAAATCTTCGGCGGTGAAGATCGCCACCACACCGTCGACCGCGCGGGCGTCCTTCGTGTCGATGCGCTTGATGCGGCCGCAGGCCTGCGGGCTGCCCACGAACCCGGCGACCAGCGCGTCGCTCGGCAGCACGAGGTCCTCGATGTACGGCGCCGTGCCGGTAACGTGGCCAACTGCCGAATCGTGATGGACGGGCTTTCCGACGTTTCCCATGGTGCTTTTGTCTAGGCGGCGGCCTGCATCCGCTCGTGGAAGAATCTGAGGAATACGTTGCGCGTCAGTTGCAGCCGAAAGTCGGCCCCGCCGCGCACGTCGCTGATCGGCGAGATTTCGGCCGCGGCCTGCTCTCCGGCGGCCTGCATCGTCGCCTCATCGAAGGGCTTGCCGCGCAGAAACGCCTCGGTCCGCCGCGCGCGAACCACCGTCGGCGCTACCGCGCCCAGGGCCACGCGGGCCTCGACGATCTTGCCAGCGGCCACGTGCAGCAGCACGCCGGCGGTGAACGTGGCGATGTCGAGATCGCGCCGTCGCGACACCTTGTAAAGCGCCAGATGCTGCCCGCGATCCGGCACCGGGATGCGCACCCGGGTGAGCAGCTCGCCCGGCCGCAAATCGGTCTGGCGGTAGCCGTGATAGAAATCGGTGACGTTCACGGTGCGCGTGCCCTGCGGCCCGGCGAGCTCGAGCTCGGACTCGGTGACGAACAGAAACGGCAGCGAATCGGCGATCGGCGAGGCGTTGACGATGTTGCCGCCGATCGTGCCGGCATGCCGAATCTGCGGCGAGCCGAAGATCGACACGATTGCCGCGAACTCCGGCACCCGGTCGGCGCACGCCGCGTGCAAAGCGGCCCAGCTCGCCCGAGCGCCGCAAGTGATTGTCTGGCCGTCGTCGTCGATGCCCTCCAGCTCAGCCACGCGGTTGAGGTCGAGAAACACCTCGGGCGCGATCATTCGCTTGTTGATCTGCACGCCGACGTCGGTCGCCCCGGCCACGAGCTTGGCCTGGGGATGCTCGGCCAGAAAGTCGATTGCCTCGGCCAGCGTGATCGGGCTGGCAAATTGCCGCCGGCCATCGCTCATCGCCAGCGATTCTCCGCGCAGCCGGCGCATCTCATCGAGCATCGGCCCCGATGGATACAACGCCTCGAGCGACGTGCCCGGTTGCCCGGCCGCCTGGCGTCCGGCCGCCAGAATCGGCACGTAGCCGGTGCAGCGGCAGAGGTTGCCCGTCAGGCCGCAACGCCAGTCGTTCTCATCCGGTCGGGCACAGTTTTCCAGCAGCCCGGTCATGGCCACGACAAAGCCGGGCGTGCAGTACCCGCACTGCGAGCCGTGCTGCTCGACCATGGCCGCCTGCACGCGCGACAGCTCGTCGCCGTGTCGCAGCCCCTCGACCGTGACCACGTGGGCCCCGTCGAGTTGAAACAGCAGTTGAATGCAGGAATCGAACGTGCGATAGGCCAACTTGTCGCCGTCGGGCCGCCCGACCAGCACGCTGCACGACCCGCAGTCCCCCTCGGCACAGACGACCTTGGTGCCGGTCAGCCGCAGGCGCTCGCGCAAGAATTCCGAGAGCGACAGAAAACAGTCGCCGCCCACCACCGTGTGCCGCCGACCGTTGACAAAAAATACGAGTTGCTCGCGCATGGCCTGCCTTTGCAGGGATGCCCGCCATGCATCCGGCCTGGGTATGTCTACCCCAAGTATACACCTGCCCCGGCCGCTGACCTACCCGGGGTCGGCGGGGCAGATAGGGCCGGACTCCGTCGGTGCCGTGGGCGTCTGCCTGGGGCGTGGGTGTCACTGTGGGGTCGTCGTGTCGCATCTCATTCCCGCCGCGATCCCCCGCGCAGAGCACTCACGACGAGCCATAGCGCCGATGCGCCGAGGCTCGCCCAGACGGCCAGCCACTCGCCGGACGTGGGCGGCTTGCCGCTGCGAACTGCAAGGATCGTCGTTGCTGCCACGACAAGGGCAAGGACTGCCGCGACCATGACTCTCGGCCCTCCTCCACACAACCCTATGCTATTTCGCCGCCCCGCAACCACGCGGGCCGTGTGGGCCATGACGGGTACTGGAAATACCGGGGCAAGACGGCAATCATGTTGTCACACTGCCTGGCCGCCGGCTGAGTCGATCTGCGGAGAACGCGCTGTGAAAAAGCATCTTGCAAAGCTGTTGATGGTTCTCGTGGCGACGCATTTTTCCACTGCGGTCCTTGCGGCCGAGGCCGAGGTCGAACCCGCCCCGCCGAAGCAAGGCGTCACCCCGGCCCTGCCGCTGTCGGCCGATCGGCCGGCGGCCTATGCCGAATTGCCCACGTTCGGCGCGATCGCGTGGGAAACCGAAAAACTTCCCTGGGTCGACGAGGGGCCCTACGCCGGCATCAGCGGCGTGGCCATGGACGTCTGGGACGACAAGATTGTGCTGGCCGGCGGCTTTATCCCCGGCGGAGACGAAACGGCCGACCGCGCCAGCCGCAAGACCTCGCGCTGGTCGTGGCTCTACGACGCGGCCGGCAACACGTGGACCCAACTCGCTCACGCTCCCGACCGCCGAGAGTACGCCCGGGGCCTGGTGGCCGATGACACGTTCTACGTCTTCGGCGGCGGCAAGCAGTATCAGAAGCAAGACCCGCCCTACCTTCCGCACGCCGAATGCTTCGCCCTGGATCTCACCCGGCAGCCCCCGGCCTGGCGCGAGCACAGCCCGCTCAACGTCCCCCGCACGCACATGGCCGTGGGCCGGGTGGGCAACTACCTGGTCGTGGCCGGCGGCAACGAATACGACTACGCCGAGAAAGGCTACAGCGCAAACACCATCCGCAACACCACCGAGGTGTTCGACCTGCACCAACCCGAGCTCGGCTGGCAGGTCCGCGCACCGATCCCCGCGGTGGGGCGCGGCTGGTCGGCCGCCGTGGCCACCGACGAGTATCTCTACGTGTTCGGCGGCGTCACTTGGGACGAAACCCAGAACTCCGTCGGCGTGCGCGAAACCTGGCGCTACAGCCCCGCGCAGGACCGCTGGGAGAAACGCACTCCGCCGCCGGTCGCCATCTCCGGCTGGGCCGGAGCGTTGTTCCTCAATCGCTACGCCGTGATCGTCGGCGGCATCATGCGCGAGAAAGACAAGCCCGGCCGCACCAGCTACTGGTCCGACCTGGCCTGGGCGTACGACGTGCGCGACGATCGCTGGCTGCAAGTCACCGGCACGCTCCCGCCCGGCGCCGTGTTCAACGACCCCGCCGTCGCCATCCTCGACCACACCCTCTACGTCCTCGGCGGCGAAGGCCCCAAAGGGAGCCACTACAACTACTTTCTCACCGGCGAGATTAAGCCGAAGTAGCAGGCGAGCTGGGGCGGCGATCGCCGAGGTTTGCTATGCGTCGGAATGCCCCCTCCGGCCTTCCGCACGCGTGGGAGGGAGCAGAAATGGGCGGCGATGGTGCAGCGTAGCGTGGCGGGCGCGACTCCCCTCTCGTGCAATGACTCACGAGGCCAATGGCGAATCACACGCGCTGATTCATTCCCCATCGTTTTCTCCCTCCCACGCCGTGGGGAGGGCCGGGGAGGGGGCGTCATCGCGTACCGAGATCAACGACGCGACAGCGTTAAGGGGCACCGCCGCGATCGCGCGAGCTATACGGCAAATCAACGAGCCAGCCGCCGTTGAGCTGTCGAAACTTGAAGCGCTTGTCGTAGGTAGAGTCTGTTTGTTTTGATTCTCTTGGTCCTGGTCGTTTCAGGATCGTGGCGTGACCCGTGGCCGTATCGCCGTCAACGACCAATTCCTTTAGGTCCCCGATAACGTTCGGCTTTCGACCTGACTGGACCATCTCTTGCACCGCCGCGAAGTAGCCAACCTTATCTTTGGTGGCATCGTAGACGGCCTGGATCTGCAATTCCTTGTCCGCCGGCAAGGCCTTCACGGCAGCCGCTTCCTCGGAAAACTGCGATTCGTCCGTCTCAACGCCACTGCCAGCTTTTGCTTCTAGATGCGGGATTGCCTTCGCGAGGTACTTGTCGATTACGTCGCCGTGACCGTGCTTTCGTTTGTAACTCTCGTAATACTTCTTCGTCAAGTCTGCCTCGCTCGCGCCAAACTTCTCTTCGATGCGCCGCGTCGCAGAGTCCGCGTCGCCCACCTCATAGCACTTGAATGCAGCCTCGAACACCAATTCCTGCTGCAACTCCCGAGTGCACAGGAAGTACAATGACCGCCAATCCTGATTGTTGTAGGCGTGTCGATAGGCGTCGAACACTGCGTTCGGAGAAGCATACACCGTCGCCTCAGCCTCTTTCTGCTGGGCCGCTGACTCAGGACACCCGGACAACAGCAACAGAACAAGAACGCCGCTGTACATGGCCAGAATCCTCCCCTTCGGTGGCTAAGTCGGGTGTGCTACTTGGGAGCCCGTTTCTCACGTCTGATTGGATGACACCCAGCGTCATTGCGTCACAACGATTGCGCCCCCCTCCCCGGCCCTCCCCACGAGGTGGGAGGGAGCAGAATGCGTGGTGGCGCCGTGGCGCGGTGGGAGAAAGATTGTGCCCGGCTCGCGTGGACGGCTGGGGAATGGGCAAATGTGCTCCGCTCGGGCTACCGGCGCCACCACCGACCCAGTGCCAGCGCGAACGCTGCGATCGCCGCCAGCCACGCGGTGGAGGGTTCGGGAACGAGGTGGGCGACGGCGAACCTTTCGATCAGCAGCCTGTCGTCGGAGAAGTCCTCGTTCAAGACCAGTCGCAACGACTCGACGCCCCGATCGGGGTCGAGCACGCCGGCGCCGGTCGACAGGAAGGACGCGCCGCCATCGGCCGAGTAAAACAACTCGATCGTATCGGCGTCGAGGTCTGCCACCAGGATCGTCAACAGCGAACCGCTGCTGCCGAACAGTACCGCCGGGGTGTCGATCGGTCCGGTTCCCACGGCGTTGCCGAACATCTCGACCTCGGTCGCCGAGGTCCGCGTGAAAAACGTCTCCGCCGTGACAAACGTCGACCGCGGGTCAAAAGTGATCAAACTCAGCCGGAATTCCTCGTCCTGGGCCGGGTCGTAGATCGACTCGTCGAACGCCCACGAGACTTCGAACAGTCCGTACACCGTGCCGCCAGCGATGCCCGCCGAGTCGCTGTAGGCCGTGGCAAACTGGGTATTGTCCTTGCCCGACGCATCGAACTGGCCTGTGCCGTTGGTGGCGGCGCCGGCAAAGTCCACATCGCTGTCGAACGGCGCCGCGGGGTTGGCCGAGTTGAGCGTGTCCTGAATATCGGTCCCCAACGCATCGTCGAATTGGAAGTCGGCGATCAGCGTCGCGGCGTTGAAGTCGTCCAAAACGTCCGCTCCGCACGGCGCTGACAGTGCGGCGGCGAACAGAGCGGCCAACATTGGCTTCGGCAACACATTTCTCAAGGTGGATCTCCTAGAGGCTGAAGGGAAGGCTCGAGTCGACGCTGTTCTCCAGAGCGGCGGGTCGCAGGCCGTTCCATACGGCCCCGCCGCCCGGCTGCATTTGCTTGTCTTGCTTAGAATCGTGATCTCTGGGACTGGCTCGGTGCGCGCCTGCGAACGATCAACGCCGCCCCGAAGCCACCAAACACCAGCAGCGTCGCCGTGCCCGGCTCGGGCACGAACGTGATATCGATCTGCACCCGCGAGCCGGTGGGGAACGAGTACGGGCCGGTCTGCAGGATCACGGAGTGGTCGGTGAATGAAACGTTGGAGGAACTGAACGCGGGGTAGTTCAGCGGGGCGCCAGCTTCGGGCACGATCGTGTCGGAGAAGATCATGCTCACGCCGCCGATCACCAGGCCCGGCATGCCCGGCACGTCGATGTCGCGCACTTCGAGCGTCGTTTCCGGAAAGCCGGAGTTGAACCAGGGGCTGAACCAGCCGCTGAGCGTGTCCAGCACGATCGACGAGGGGCCGATGTCGAGATTGTAGATGTCGGTTTGGACGATCGTCGCCGTGTACTCGATTCCCGGGTCGACAACGACGACCGTGTCGCGGAGAGTTTCCCCGCCGTTGGACTGCGCCACGCCCCAGATCTCGACGGTGTCGCCGACGATGGACGCCGCCTGCACGCTGCCGGCAAAGAACGCAAGCACGAGAGCCACGGCCAGCCATGAACGCACGCAAAACATGATGTCGCTCCAGAAGGTAGGGATGTTGGTTCGATTGCGGCTTGGAAAGCGGCTAGACATAAGGGCGGGTCGCTGGCCCCGGCGTGCATCCTGCGCCGTCGGAGGAGTTGCTAACGACCTGAGAACGGTGCCGTCGGAAGGGGACGGCGCAAGAAACCGACCGTTTACAGCCCTGACACCAGCGGCGGGGCGACGGCTCGGCGATGATTGCAGTAGCGTGCTCGCGAAGAAGGGAATCCGCTCGCGATTATGGCCTCGACGGCCCGCGGCGGCAAGGCGAGCGGCAGGCGCTGCCGCAGCGCCGTTGGTCATTGTCGACGTGAGTCTCGCGCGCTCCCCCCTCCCCGGCCCTCCCCACGTCGTGGGAGGGAGCAGAAATGAGTAGCGGTGAATCGGTTGCGCGGCACTTGGTACGGATCGCTGGCCTATGGCAGAGC
>ERZ869936.694-NODE-694-length-29057-cov-6.115268_pt1 | contig 29057 bp, 14 predicted proteins | sample MGYA00520876_ERZ869936 | MGnify/ENA primary metagenome ERZ869936 (study PRJEB32218, sample SAMN09650985) | biofilter metagenome | isolation source: enrty point of leading RO module | place: Saudi Arabia: Thuwal, RO plant located on Red Sea | collected 2016-02-17 ... | reverse complement strand
GATCGCGTGGTAGTCCGCCCCGGCAAGCGGGGCCGGCGCGACCACAAAGGTCATCGGGTCGGGCGTCGGGGGCGTCACGTCCACGGTGGGCGTGGTGGCCGACTCCGCGCTCGATGCCGTCGTCGTGAACTGGGAAGGCGTCTTGTCCCGTGCCGTCACCGTGTAGGTGTAGGTCGTGTTCGGATCCAGGCCGGTGTCCGTGTAGGTCGGGCTGTCCTGCCAGCCACTGTCCGTGCCCCCGGGATTGCCGCTGGTCTCGTCAAAGAAATACTCCACCCCGGTCTGATCACTGGCGGTCGTCGCCGTCATCGTGATGGTACTCTCGTTGACTGCAGCGGGCACGCTCGCCCAGGTCATCGGATTCGGCGTCGGCGCGCTGTTGTCCAGGCCGAGATCGCGGATCTGCCAGCCGTTGGAGAAGTGGTCCTGGCTCGCCCACGACGAGGTCGTCGTCAGGTTGTTCCGGACCCGCACGTTGAAGGACTGGGTCGTGGCATCAGCCACGAACAATCCGACCCCATACTGCCCCGCTCCACCCCCCATCACCTCCTGGAACAACTGCGCGTCCGTGCCGAAGACCGGGGAGCCCGCCGTCACCCCATCGCCCAGCACAAGCACCGTGTTCTGCGTGGTGCCCGCGTTGTCCGAGTACCAGATCTGGATCTGGTAGGTGTTCCCCACCGTCAGACCCGTGAAACTCACCGTGGTCCAGACGTCCGACGCCGGCGTCGCAGTGGCATCGCTGTAGCCGATCCTGCCCGACCTCTGCCCATACCGAAGAAAGGTCCGGTAGTTCGAATCCGTCACCACGTTGCCCCAGCTGCGGGACGAAATGTCGTCCCTCCTGAACAAGCTGCTGAAAAGCTCCCCACTGTTGTCCACCGCCTCGAATGTCACGCCATTGACCGTCACGTCGGTTGTGCCCGCACGACCGGTGCGCGCTTCGTGCACTGTCCCCGCCGTCGAGACATCCGTCACGCTGTTCGTTATGTCGTGCACGGTCCAATCAATGGAAGCCGCTGGAGCGGACATCGTCGAAAGGAGCATAGCGGCAGCCATCGGAGGAAGTAGCATTTTCATCGTCTCGGTGGTTGAATGAGGGTTGACTGGCTAACGAGTCCAACATCCCGGCGACTTCCCCTTCAACTGCCAATCTTCTTGCCATCCTGACTGCTTTCCATGCAGCTTCAGGCAATGACGAAGAAGGCTTTTTCCACCGTGACCGATCAGGTCACCGACAGCCTGCGCCTGGGCATGCTGGAGGGCCGCTGGCTGAGGACGTCGCCGGGGCGCAAGTAGCTCTCGGAGGAATTGGGGTGCAGTCAATGGACCGTGGAGGAGGCCACGCAGCGGCTGACCAAGGAAGGTCTGCTGGTATTGCCGGGACCCGGTCATCGGCGCCGGATCGTGCTTTCCGAACGTGTGATGAAGCCCCGCGCGCTGCGGGTGAAGATCCTGCTCTACGAGGAGGCCGACCGGAAGGCGGACTACATGGTCGAGCTTGTCCACCGGCTCCTGGATGCCGGTCACGAGGCGGGTTTCGCCGAGAAGTCGATGCAGGACCTGCGCATGGATCTGAAGCGGATCTCACGCTTTGTCGAAGCGACGAATGCCGACGCATGGGTGGTGTTCGCGGGCTCGCGGCAGGTGCTGGAGTGGTTCGCCGGGCGGGAGACCCCAGCCTTCGCGCTCTTCGGTCGCAATACCCGCTCGCCCCTCGCGAGCATGTCGCTGCAGAAGCCGGCCGCGCTCATCGAACTGGCGGACCGACTCGTGGATCTCGGGCACCGGCGCATCGTGATCCTGACCCGAGAGGAACGGCGGAAACCAACTCCCGCCTTCCTTGAGCAGCTTTTCCTCGACCGCCTCGAGGAGCGCGGAATCCCGACCGGGCCCTACAACCTGCCCGACTGGGGAGACAGTCCCGGGGAGTTCAGCCGCATCCTCGACTCCCTTTTCGCTCATACCCCCCCCAGCGCCCTGATCGTGGATCAGCCATCACTGTACGTGGCCGTCCTCCAGCATCTTTCCCAACTCGGGATCGCGGCTCCCGATGACGTCTCGCTGGCCTGCACCGACCAGAGCGAATCCTTCGAATGGTGCGTGCCCAGCATCACCCACATCGCCTGGGAGTCCCGGCCGGTCATCAACCGCGTCGTGAAATGGGCCGAGTTCATCAGCCGTGGCAAGGACGACCGGCGGAAGAACTCCAGCAAGGTACGACTCGTGCTCGGCGGCACCATCGGCCCGGCACCTCGATCCTCCATCTCCGTCCACCGCCGCCGCGCAGATCCTACTTCTCCTCCGCCCCGCCGAGGGTGACGTTGATATTGTAGGCGTTCTGCAGGTGGGCGTGCGAACGCGCGGCTTCGCCCGACTTCGGGTAGCGCTTGCAGGTGAGCTGGAAGGTGCGGATGGCTTTCTCCTTCTCTCCCGCTTCCTCGTGGGTGAAGCCGATCTCGATCGATGCCCTCGGCGCGGCGTTGTCGATGACTTTGGCCTGCTGATAGAGCAGGATGGCCTCGTTCCATTCCTTCAGCTTCCGATGGCAGGCAGCCATGGCGAAATGATTCTCCGGAAAGCGATCAACCAGCCGGTAGGTCGCGATCGCCTTCTTCCACTCGCCCTGTTTCTCGTACACGCCGGCAATCGCCCACTGGTACTCCTCCGCCCGGTCGCCGTCGATCTCCAGCAACCGGCGGTACAGCTCGTGCACCCGCGCCCAGTCGCCGTTCTGCTCGGCCAGGCCCACCAGCGCCCGGGTGCCCGCGACCTCGTCCTCGAATCGCTCGTACCAAACCCGTGCCTCGTCGCGCTTGTCCCGGGCCAGCAGCCACTCGGCGCGACGCCCGCGCAGGCCGTCGTCGGTGCCGTGGGCTTCGGCGATTTCGTCGTAGATCGCCCACACCCGGTCGGCCCGGCCGACCATCGCGTGCAGACCGGCGATCCGGTAGAGCACGCCGGGCGTCAACTCGGCCGACTGCCGCAGGCTGGCGATGATCTGATCGGCCAGCCTGCGGGCGTCGGCCTGTGTCTTCTCATCCTTCCACAGGTGCCGGATGGTCGCGACGGTCATCTCGCGGACCTGCTGGTCGAGATCCTCGCCCTCGTAGCTGGTCGCCAGCGCCTTGCGACCCTGCTCGAATTCCTGGGCGAAGAAGTGCATGCTCGCCAGCTCGCGCGACGCGTTCACGCAGGCCTCGAGGTTGGCATCGGTGCGCTCGACCTCGAAGGCGAACTCGCGCAGCAACCGCAGCTCCTCCTTCCTGTCCTGATGCAGCCGCGCGTAGTGCAACAGGTCGAGCCGCGCACGGGTGGCGATCTCGTGCTCCGGATAATCGTTGAGGATGAGCTGGAAGGATTGCGTGGCTTCCTTGACCTTGCCCATCCGCTTGTAGGCCTCGCCCATGCAGTAGGCCGCGAGCACCGCCTCGCGGCTGTCGGGCCAGTAGTCGATCACCGACTGAAAGCCGTCGCGCAGCGCGGTCTGCGGCTTCTTGAGCTTCATCATCGAATGACTCCACATGAGCTGCGCGTAGGGCGCACCCGGGCTCTTCTCGTAGAGCTGGAGGAACTTCTCGTATTCGCCCACCGCCGTTTCGAATTCCCCCTTGAGGTAGTGTTTCTCCGCGACCTTCATCTGGTAGCGCTCGACCTCGCGCATCGCCTCGTAGGTCTTGAGGTCGATCTGCTCGAGACTCGAAAGCCCCGCCGCGGCGGGCAGGACGAGAAGGATCAGGAATAGCGTGGTGAGTCGGTTCATTCGTCGTCTTCCTTGGTCGCCGCCAGCCAGCGGTCGTACTGGACGTGGGCGTAGAAAATCACGTTCACGCCGAGCTGGTAGCAGGACTCCCAGATTTCGCGCGGCACGCCGGAATGACCGTCGGCCCAGGCGTCGCCGATGTCGCCGGGATGGTAGTACGCCACCAGCCGTCCGTCCACCACCCAGCCCAGCGCGTCGGTCCGGCCGTGGTGCGCGACGTACGGCAGCTTCGGCAACGGATACGGCGCGCGATGGATCGGATGGTCGAGGTAGAGCGAGATCGGCTCCACGCGCGGCAGCACGCGACGCATCATGTCGATGAAGGCATTTCCCCACCCCGGGCTGCCGCCGTTGTCGCCGAAGAGCATGCCGTGCTGGTCGATCAGGTAGTGGCGCAGCGCCTCGATCTCGCGCGGGCTGCCGTTGGTCCCCTGCTGGCCGGTCATGTACACCAGCGGCGGGCTCGTGCGGGCGGGAAAGCTGCGCAGCCGCAGGAGCTGCAGCGGCTCCGGCCGGTCGCTGACCGGATGACCGGTGCGCACGCCGTATTCGGTGAGCAGGTTCAGGTCGGAACCGCGATCCATATCCTGATCCCAGTCGCCGCCGTCGTATTTCAGACGGATGAAGCGCACCTTGCCGCGTGCCGTTCCCTTCGAGAAGCCGGAGGCGTCGCCCTGCCCCTGACCGACCTGATAGAGGTGTTCGGTCAGTTCGAGCAACTGGAGCTGCACCTCGTTGATCGGCGGCGGGTTGAAGATCACGCTGCTGAAGGGATTGATCACGTACTTGCGCCGCTCGACCTTCTGGATCTTCACCACCTGCGTGAGCTGCGCGACCTCGCCGCCGCCGGTCGGCGATTCGTAGATCGAGCAGCCGCGGAACAGGCTGACCAGCATCAGGCACAGTCCGAAGCACAGCGAGTAGGACAGCACCGTCGCCACCGACTGACGCAGTTTCGGGCTACGGCATCGATAGTACCATGCGTCGAGGTTCAGCGGGTTCCAGACGCGGCCCTTGCCGGCTGCCCGCTGCCGGCGGCTGGCGTGATCGACCCCCCACACGACCCAGGCGAGGCCGACGAAGAAGACCACGGTCATGCCGAGCCAGAGGAAGCGCCGCGACAAGGCGTCGGCGCCCAGCACGTGCGGCAGGTAGGTGAGGAACTGCCACAGCGGGAAGACCGCGAAGCTCCAGACCGCACGCCGTTGCAGTGCCGGCCGCCGGCGTGCGCGGAAGACCACGATCCCGGCAGCGACCACCCCGAGCGCGAAGACCGCGAGCAGGAGCCAGTAGGGGGCGAGGAAGAAGCTCCAGGCGTCGAGCCATGCCAGCAGCCACAGAGCCACCGCCACAACGGCGAAGATCCGCTGGCGATGGCGAAGAAGCAGATGGCGCGGATCCATGGGAAGGGAGGTCAGACACTCCTGTCTGACCGCGGCGGTTCGGCGAAGTCAGACAGGAGTGTCTGACCTCCTTCGGCTCTCACTCCAGTTCATCGAGGAAGTTACCGGTGTCCGCATCGAGCGGATTGACCTCCGGCGGCGCCTGCTTCTCCTCGCCGACCCCAAGCGTTTCGGCCGCCTCGGGAGCGGGCTCGGCGACCGCTGCGGGTTCGCCCGGCGCGGCGGCTTCGGTGGCGGGTTCGGCGGGAGGCGGCGCCTGCTTCTCGGCCGCCGGTTTCGAGGTCGATTTCTCCCGCGTCAGGTAGGGCACGACCGTCAGGGCGGCGAGGATCACGAGCAGCAGGACGCAGGACTGAACGGTCGCGCGGAAGAGCGGGTTGCCGCTGACCATGCCGAGCATCTCCTGCGGGCTGCGGCCCTTCATCTCAGCGAGAAACGCCTTCAACTCTGCGACCGTGGCCTGCGAGTTGTTGCGCAGGTTGCGAAGCTCGGCACGGGTGCTGGCGAGCGGTGGGTTGGACTTGCGGCTCATCGTTCGGAATCCTTGGTTTCGAGAATGTGGGTGATCTCCCCGCCGGCCTCGCTGATCGCCTCGATCACCGGCTCGAAGACCGCGGCCGGCGTGTCCTTGTCGATCTTCAGGTGCACACGGCGCGAACCCTCGGGCGCGTCGCCGAGGATGCTCTCGAGCTGCCCCGCCAGCGAGTCGGGAGAAATCTCCCGACCATCGAGATAGACCTTGCGGCCGCTGTCGATCGCCACCCCGGCAAGCGCCGCGGCGGCGGGCTCGACTTCGTCGATCTGCGCCGGGGTCCACTGGATATGGCTGTCGTTCTGCACCCGGGCGAGGATCACGAAGAAGATCAGCAGCAGGAACCCGATGTCGCCCATGGCGAAGGTCGGCACCGTGGCCTGGATCTTTCGACGCGGAATGATCATCGGACCCGGATGTTTTTCTCCTCGGTGACCTCGAGCGTGAGCAGGCCGCCGGCCTTGTCGATCATCCGCGAGACGTCGATCCACCGGGTGTAGGGCGTGTTCGAGGCGCTTTTCAGCACGACCACCCGATCGGCCTCGGTCCGGCGCTCGGCCAGCTCCTTCGTCAGCTGCGCGGGAAAGGTGCTTTCATCCAGCGGACTGCCGTTGAGCACGATGCTGTTGGCGGTGATCGAGACCTCGAGGTTCTTGGTCTGCTGGCGCTGGTCCTCCTGCGGCTCGGCGCGGGGCAGACGCTGGTCGTGACCTTCCTCCGGCTGCACCGAGGCACAGACCAGAAAGAAGATGATCAGGATGAAGGCGATGTCCGAGCTGGCGCTGCCCGGCGGATCGACCAGAAGCTGACCACGCTTCAGTTTCATGACTCGTCGCGCTGGAGCGTCAGGCGCAGCGTCACCACCTCGATCAACTCGGCGGCGGACGCCTCCACCTGGAGCACGAAGTTGTTGATGATGCCGGTGAAGTAGTTGAAGGCGAGGTAGGCGGGAATGCCGACGATCAGGCCGAAGCAGGTCGTCAGCAGCGCGATGCGGATCCCCGAGGCGGCGGCCTGGACGATGTTCTGCTGGCCGACATTCGCCTCGATGTCGCCGAAGGCGACGACCATCCCCTGCACCGTGCCGAGAAAGCCGAGCATCGGCGCCACGCTGGCGACGGTGGCCAGAATCGGCAGGTGCTTCTCGAGCGCCGCCACGATGTGCACGCCGTAGTTCTCCATGCTCTTGATCACCTGGCTTTCGAGCTGGGCGGGATCGTAGTTCAGGCGGCGAAGCACGAGGTATTTCCGCAGCCCGTTGGCGAGGATCGCCGGCACCGGCCCCTGGGCCGAGTCACAACGCTCGAGGGCCTCCTCGACCTTGTCCTCGGAGAGCATTTCGAGCACCTCCTCGCGCAGCCCGGAGGGATCGTGATCGAGGAGCTTGAGGCTGCGGTAGCGCTCGATGATCACCGCCAGCATCACCACCAGCATGATCAGGATGGGCCACATGAAGATGCCTCCCTCCAGCAACAGCCCGGAGGCGCCGCTGTGGAAGAATTCGGAGAGACTGGCGACGATGGTCATGGAGTAATCATTCATTCTCCAAGATTCGCCTGACGGTCGAACTCGGAAAGCAATTCGGGAAGGGCGAGACGGCCTCGTGAGTATTTCGCCGCCTCGCTTTCTGGAAAGTCCCAACGGCAGCGGTTGTAGCGGCGGAAGGCTTCGGGGATGTCCTTGGCCATGCGGTAGCTCTCGCCGGCCCAGAACAGTCCCTGCGCCGTGAGTTCCTCGTCGGGGAAACGCTTGGTGAACTCGTCGAAGGCCGCGGCGGCCTCCTTGAAGTCCTCGTTCTTGAACAGCGCCTGGCCGACCCGGAAGGCCATCCGCGGTGCCCACTCGTGGGTCGGGAAACGCTCGAGGAACTTGCGGCCGACGCTGGCCGCAACCGGATAATCCTCCTTCTGATAGAAATGCTCGCTGATGCGCAGCATGACGTTGGCGATGAGCGGGCTCTTCGGGTAGGTCGCCGCCAGGGTGGCGTAGTCCTCCAGCGCCTCGTCGAGCTGGCCGGCCTCCTCGTGGCACTGGCCCATCTTGTAGAGCGCCTCGGGGGCGAGTGGGTGGCGCGGGTGGTTGCGGAAGACGGAGCGGTAGGCGTTCACCGCCTCGTCCCAGTCCTCCAGCTCCTGGGCGAACTGACCGAGCAGGTAATCGACCCGAGGCGCATATTTCGGATCCGGGAAATCCTCGCGCACCTCGCGCAGGATGCGGCGGCCGGCCTCGAGTTCGACCATCGCCTCGTCGGTGCGCTCGAGCTTGCGGTGGCTCTTGAACAACTCGAAGTGGCACTCGGCGATGTGAAAGCGCGTCTGGATCGCCAGCTCCTCGTCGCGGAATTCCTTGCTGAAGGCCAGCGCGTCGCCGTCGGAGCCCATCGCCACCGCGATCTCGTGCTCGACCACCGGCGTGCCGTCGGGACGCTGCATGACGTTATCGAGGTAGCCGACCGTGAGCGTGTCGCCGAAGAAGCACTCGACGCCGCGCTCCGGATTTCCGGGCGTCGGCTGGTCGGCGGCGACCAGCGGGAACGATGCGTTGAAGATGCCGCTATGACTGAGCGTCTCGCTGAGTTCCAGGGTCTCCTCCTCGCAGCTCTCGGAGCGGATCCGGACTAGCGCGATGTCGCGTCCGTCGCCGAGGTCGAGGTCCGGGTCCTCGACCTGCACGTAGAGCCGCTTGCCGAGAAAGACACCCTCGACCTCCTCCTCGTAGTCGGCATCGAGCACCTGCAGGGAGCCGCGGGTGCGGAACACCGCGCCGGCATGCGCGACGGCCGCGCCGCCCGAAGTACGACGTTCATCGGAGTATTTAGCAGTCACCGTGTCGCCGCCGAGCACGTTGAGCACCGGCGTGCCCTCCGCTTGCTTCTCCTCGTCGTCGAGGATCAGCCGGCCCATGCCCCCCTTGGCCGTGACCTCGGTCGCGGGCACCACCGCCGGGCTCTTCAATCCACCGAGCTTCAGCGGCACCTGGCCGACGAAACGTCCGGCCTGCAGCGCGGGATTCAGCGATTCATCCTGAAGTTCGAGATCGCTGGAGTGGGCGGTGGAAAGCACGCACTCGACCGTCGCGCGCAGCCCCTGAGTCGTTTCCAGCTCGACCTCGACGCGGCTGCCGTCGTGCAGCGCGCGGTCGGGATCGATCACCTCGACGGTGAGCGGCAGCTGCAGGCTGGTCTCGACCGGACCGTCGCCTGTCTCCTTTTCCGGCAGGAAGGCCGGCGGCTGCCCGGGCAGCGCGCCCGACGCGAGGATCCGCAGGGTGGCGTCGCTGGCTTCGTTCACCCACACCTCGGCCTCGCGCTCGTAGGCGTGGCCGGGGAAGTTGTTCTGCTCGTCGCGGTAGCGCAAAATGACCCGTTGCCCCGGCGCCACCGGGATCGCGCCCTCGGCGTCGCCCGTCTCGATCTCGGCGACGAAGACGCCGGTGGTCGGACCGGTTTCGGTGGCGGTCACGTTGCGCCGCGAACCGTCGGGGGCCTCGACGCCGACCTCGACCTCGTCGCGCTCGAGCGTTTGATCGAGATCGTAATCGACCACTTCCGCCACGATCCGGTCGCCGGGCTCGATGCGCAGCAGCTCGTGGCGCTGACGCGTCACGTCCCCCGCCCCACCACGGCCGAAGCTGTAGGTGATCGGCGTGATCCGGCCGTCGTCATAGGTCGCGGTCAGCTTCTGTTGGAGGAGCCGGTTGCGGTTCAGTCCGTCGGCGCCGATCTCGTCGAGGTAGGAAACGGTGACCTGGTCGCCGGGCGCGAGTTCCAGGGTGTCGTTGCCGGCGAGTTCGAGGACGTCGGACTCGGTCGGGATGTGCGTTTCGCCGCCGCCCTCGACGACGACATGGTTCACCGCGACCCCGGCCCCTTCGAACTTCGTGAACTCCCAGCGCAGGTGGCGGAGCTGCAGCGGCGCCTGCTTGAGCGTCCACACTTTCTCCTCACGAACCAGGCTGCCACCGATCGGCGACCCGATTTCCGGCAGGCCCTCGACCTTCTGGAAATCGTCGGCCACGAACGGCCGGAGCGTGACGTTCGCGCTGCGGCGGTTCTCGCGGGCACGGCTGGCGGTGGCGGCGCCGTCCCCGGCGGCGACCAGCGAGACGACGACGAGCTGATGGATGCCCTTCTTGGCAAAGACATCGACCGTGCGCCCGCTCTCGCCGACCGGCAGTTCGAGGCGTCCATCGAACATCAGCGCCGTGTGACGCCCCTGCGCCGCGAAGCGCACCGCACCGTCGCGCGGCTGGACGAAGGGACCCGACCAGACGACGAGATAGGCCTTGTCACCCTCGGCCGGCGGTTCCCACGAAAGCTCGTCCACGGCCGACTCCTCCTTGGCATCAACCGCCTGCAACAGCTTCGCCACGTCCTTCCATGCGAACTTCTCCGGCAGCTTGTCTTTCGACGACTCGTAGATGCGGCGCGTCATTCCCCCGCCCCGAGGCAGCGGCAGCGGTTCGGCATCGAGCGGCGGAAACTGCGCGAGCCGATACCAGAAACGTCCGTCGTGGCTGCCGTCGATGCTCATTTCCAGCGGAAACTCGCGCTGCGGGTCGGGCGACTCGAGCGTGATGCTTTCGACCGTCCGCGGCTCCTTCATGTCAATGGTCAACGTCTTCGGCGCGGTGCCGTCCAGCTCGCTGCGCCAGCTCGTCTCGCGGCGCCGGTCGATCGCCATCAGCGGGCTGTGATCGAGCGCGGTATCGCTGGCCCGGGCACCGGCCGGCAGCTCGCCGGTGCGGATCGCCCCGACGAACACGCCGCCGTGCGCCGATCGCTCGGTCACCGGCAGGCGGACGACGTCGCCGCTGCTGGTCTCCAGCTTGATCGCGACCTCGTCGGGCTGCTCGCTGCGGTCGCGGTCGCCGTCGGTCACGCGCAGGTGGATCAGGTTGCCGGGCTTGACCTGGTTGAGCGGCCGCTGCTCGGAAAGCGTCGGCTCGCGTTCCTCGTCCTGCTCGCGGAGCTGGTCGGTGAAGCTTTCCTCCTGCTCGTCGCCGATCGCGCGGCTGGCGACCTCGAGCCTGGCGTCGGTGGCGATGCGGATCCGCGTGCCTTCGAGGATCTGGTTCTTGAACTGCTCGCGAAAGGCCTCGGGGTAATCGACCCGCACCTCGTCGGCGCCGGTGACTTGGAGGATGCCGTCGTTCGGCTTCGCCTCGCCGAGCATGGTCGGGATGTCGGCGAGGAAGATCCCGCGTCCGGCGCCGCCGCTGACCAGGTGCGAATCCTCGACGTCGCCGCCGGGCTCGGTGGTCACGCGCACCGGCAGCCGCATCTCGCCACGACTGATGCCGAGGTCGGGATCCTGCACCACCACCGCCAGCGCCTTGCCGGGCGTGAGCCAGCGCTGCGACTCGCGCCCGAGCCGGCCGACCGTGCGCAGCGTTTCCAACTGCGCCAGGTAGCGCTGCTCGATGCCATAGACCTCGGCGAGATGATAGAGCGTCGAGTCCGCGAGTTCGACCTGCGGGACCTTTTCCAACACGTCGAGAAAGATGCGTCGCGCTTCCTCGGGCTCGTCGCGGCGGATCGCCAGCAGCCCGCGCATGAACTCGGCGCGGATCGCGACCCGCGGGTCGCCGCTGGTCGCGAGTTCGGAAAACAGTTCCTCCGCCTGGTCCTCGATCCCCTGCGCCATGTAGGTCTCGCCGATGCCGAACTTGGCGTCGATCACCTCGGCCTCGTCCGGATAGAGCTTGAGCAGCGTGTTGTATTCCGAGCGGGCGACGTCGTAGCGCTGCGAGACGAGGTAGTTGCGCGCGAGCAGGAGCTGGACGCGCGCCTTGTCGCGGGTCGCGACGCGGTCGGACTCGCCGTTGCGGACCAGCCAGCCGCGCAGCAGTTCCTCGGCGCGCTCGTGATCCTTCTCCCCGCCGAGCTGGATGTGCGTTTCGGCGGCGAAAAGCACCAGCTCGACCGGCAGTTCCTCGACGTGCTGGTCGAACAGCTTGCGCTGCTCGAAATACGCCTGCTCGGCCTTGTCGCGCTCGCCGAGCCGGAGGTTCAGCACCACCTCCAGCAGCGGCGCGATGGGGCTGTCCTCGGGAATGTCCGATCCCAGGCTGCCCATGCCGGCGTAGGCGGTGCGCAGCCGCGCGCGGGCCTTGTCCATTTCCTTCTCATCGACGCCGCCGACCGAATGCAGCAGGCCGTTGTAGATCGCGGCGGCGAGGGTCATGTCGCGGCGTCGGATCGCCTCCAGCCCGAGCGGATAGATCCGCTGCCACGACTCATGGTGACGGTCGGCGTAACGGATCGCCCGCTGGGCACCGACGACGCGCTCCCACGACGGCTCCATCAGCAACGCCGCGCGCAGGCCTGCCTCGGCGCTCACCCGGCCGAGCCGCAGTTGCGCGATCGCGCGATAAACCTTCAGCTTGTCCTCGTCCGCCATCTCGGCGGACTTCACCGTGTTCTCCAGCCACCCGCGGGCCGGCCACTCACCGACGCGCCAGTCGTCGAAAGGTCGGGCATCCTGACGCTTCCGCGTTTCCTCGAGCAGCGACTCGAAAGCCTTCAAATCGCCGCCGCGGAACGCCCGGTTGGCGAGGTTCATCGCGATCGGTCCGTGGGGCGTGTCGGGTCGGGCCAGCGCTTTGCGCAGCATGGGCACGCCGGCGTCGTTCTCCATCGAATCGGCGAGATTCAGCAGACACTCGACCGAGCCGGGGGCGTCCGGGCTGGCCTCGTATTGCTCCCGCCACCAACGCTGCGCCTCGTCCTTCAGCTCGGCCTCGGCCAGCGCCCGGCCGATTCGGGCGGCGCGGTAGCGCGGCGCATCGCTCAATTCGGCGGACTTCGTCGCCCACGCGGCCGCCTTGCGCCGGTGAGCGGCGTCGCCGATTTCGACGACCCGCAGCCGGGTGTCGGGATGCACGTCACCCGGCGGAAACGAAAGCATGTGCCTCGCCGCCGCCAGCTTCGCCGCCTCGTCGGCATGACCCGCCGCCTCCAGCCAGGCCTCGGCGGCGTCGCGATCCTTCGGAAAGGCTTCGCAGTAGGATTTGTAGAATTCGTGCGAACGCTGCCGACCCTTGTCGCCGAGTTCGTGACGATGGAGATCAGCCTGACGCCGCATCACCCAGGCCTTCTGATCGGTCGTCAGCTTCTGCTTGAGCAACTCACCGCAGGCCCGCGCGCCTTCCTGGCCGCCCTTCTCGGCCCGTTGCCAGAGTCGGACGAGCGGCTCGCGCTCGAAGTCGCGGCGAGCGCTTTCCATCAACTTCCGCTTCTTCCCATCCTCGCTTTGCCAGCCCCAGAGATCTTCCCAGTAACCTTCGATCTGTGGATTCGCCAACGCGCTGGCGACGATCTTTTCGAGATCACCCCGCACCTCGCTCTCGTCGGCCGCCTGGTCGATGAGACAGGCGACGATCCGGCCCGCGCCGCGGGCGGCGGGCGACTTGTCGAGCTAGTCGCTCGCCTCGCTCCGCGAGCGGGCTGCGTCCTTGAGACGGTTCTGATAGACATCGACCGCCAACGCCTCGCGCAAGGCGGAGTCGCGGGCGGGGAAACGTCCGAGCTGACCCTTGAGGAAACTCTCGGCCCGCGCGTGGTCGTCGCCGCCCACCTCGACGTAGCGGATCGCGAGGTCGCGGGAGAAATCGCCGGCGGCCATGATGCCTTCAGCGAAACCCGCAGCGTCGTCCGGCTTCCCGGCATCGCGATACGCCTCGCAGGCACGCACCGCCGCCTCGTGAGTCACCCGGTCTCCGGGGAACTTCTCCAGGAGTTCCTTCGCCCGCTTCGCCAGTTCGGATGGCGGCGCCTTGGCGGCACCGAGTTCGCGCACCATCGCGTCCCAGCGACCCGGATCGCGGTCGAGCGACTTCTCCATCGCCTTGACCGCCTCGGCGTGCCGTCCGAGCCGCGACTCGAACTCGCCGAGCTTGAACCACAACTCGCGGCCGGGCGCGCCGTCGATCCGACCGGCCACCGCACGACCGATGCCGGCGCCGGTTTCCCATTGCTCCGCGCGGCCGGCGAGTTCCATCCCGCGCAGCGCCACCGCCGCCGACCACGGTTCGGCCGGCTTCTGTTTCAAGACTGCCAGCGCGAACTCCGCCCCCTCGCGGCCGGCTTGGGCGTTCTCCGCCCGGCGGAAACCATCGAGCGCGCGTTCGACGAACAACGGATCACCGCCGCGCCCGAGCGCCGCCCAATGGGTCGCCGCGTCGTGCGGACGCCCAAGTTCCTCGTAAGCCTCGGCCATCGCCCGATGCGCGCGGGGCGCGAAGCGATCATCCGGGAACAACTCGAAAAACTGCTTCCCCGTCGCGACCACCTCGCCGTGGCGGGCACCGGCGGCGTAGCCTTCCATCAGCCGCACCATCACCTCGGCCCGACGCGGGTGACCCGACTGCGCACGGACGAAATCCCCCGCCGTGCGGATGACCCCGAAGACGTTCTCGCCGGCCTCGCGGGCATCGAGCAACTGAAGCATCAACTCCGCCGCCTCGGGGCTGTCGGCGACATGGTCCTTGAGCCGGGCCTCCAGCGCGTCGGCATCGGCGGCGTGAAGGGTGGGCATGAGAACAAACCCGGCGAGGAACACGATGACCCCGAGGTGCAGCATGGCCTGCAATCGACCGGGAACATTGTCAAAACAGGGCCACCGCCCCCCGGACCTACCAGCCCGGGGCCGAAGGTCCCCGGAGAGCACAGCCCAGGGCAACGCCCTGGGGATGGGCCGGCTCCACCCACCGCGGGCTGAAGGCCCGCGAGAATCCCCGCCCGCCGCATGTGGCGGGCCTTCAGCCCGCGGATCCATCCCTCCCACCAACCCGGGGCGTTGCCCCGGGCTTTGATCTGACGACCCTTCGGGCCGTCGACATGGCGTTCCAGCGATCCTCATCAAAACCCTCCCTTCTTCAGCGCCTCGCCGATCTTCACCGCCTCGGCGGCGACATCGCTCTCGGGGAAATCGTGGATGATCTGCTCGAAGCGCACCCGCGCCTCCGACTTGCGGCCGAGCTTGTAGAGGCAGCGGCCGTGGTTGAAGAGGATCACGTCGAGGAAGGACGCGTCCGGATAGTCGGCCAGCACGTTCTCGAACACATCGACCGCCCGCTCGTAGTCCTGCTTCTGGTAGTAGAACGACGCCATCTTCGACACCGCTTCCCCGACCTTGCTGGAGTCCGGGAACTCCTCATAGACCTTCTTGTAGGCGACGAAGGCCTTTTCAAAATACCCTTCCCCCTGCCCGGACGGCGCCTCCAGCGCCATCGCCTCGTAGCATTCGCCGATCGCGAACTGCGCGTCGCCGCGGAACTTGCTCTCGCGCATCGAGACGATGCCCGAGTAGAGCTGAATCGCCCGGTTCCAGTCCTTGCGCTCGCGCTCGACGTGCGCCTGCTGGAGCATCGCCTCATCGACATAGGTGCTGTTAGGAAACTCCTTCTGCAACAGTTTGCTCATGTTCAGCGCGAGGTTCAGCTCGTCCATCGCGAAATAGATCCGCCACAGCTCGACGTAGGTTTCCTCGAGCAGCTTGCCGCCGTGTTTGCGCGCCTCGCCGAGCAGGTCCTCGCAAACCTGCAATGCCTCGCGGTATTTCGCCATCGCCTGATCGCGCAGGCCGAAGTCGTCGTACTGACCGCCGACCTTGGTCAGCGCGCTGGCGGTGCGGAGTCGGGTATTGAGCGCCAGTTCCTCGTCGCTGATGTCCGGCCGGCTGACCCGCATGTCGCCGAGGTTGCCCTCGATGACGCGGGCCTCGGCGATGCACTCGCGCGGGTCCTCGCCCATGTGTTCCTCGTCGAGATAGATCAAGCGCAGCGTCTGGCCCGGCTCGGCCTCCAGGCCGGCATCGCCGCCGACCGGCACCGCCGCGCGGAAAACGCCGGGCTTTTCGACCTCCGTCAACGTCACCGGCTGCGAGCGCACCTTCACCATCGGATCGATCTGCGAGCGCAAATCCTCGCCCTCGGGTCCCTCGGCCGGCTCCCCGGCGGCGACGCGCCGGGCCAGCTCCTCGTCGATCTCGTCGCCGGTCCGCTTCCGCCAGGCCTCGAGCCGCGCCTCCAGCTTCTGGGCGCCGGCACCGGTGTCGAGGTCGGCGTCGGTGACTTCGAGGTGGACCGATTTCCCCAGCACCGCGGCCTGCAAATTCTGCTCGTAACCGCCGTCGGTGATCCGCGCGTGGCCGGTGCCGACCACGGTCACCTCGTGCCGACGCGGCACGTCCTGCTGACGGTCGGCGGCGTGGGCATCGATGTACTCCACGCGGACCGTGTCACCGCCGCGGACTTCCAGCACGCCGTTGCCCTTCGCGGCGTCGGCGAGTTTCGTTTCGATGCTGCCGAGCGCGACCTTGGCCTCCTGGCCGACCGGATGACACTCGACCGTTTCCTCGTCGCCGCTGCTGCTCGAGCAGCGCACCGTCACCGCCGCGCCACGCGGCAGGATCGCGAGATCCTTGTCGTCGATGCGCACATGGAGCCGACGCCCGGCCTCGACCTTTTGCACCGCCGGCCCATCGACGGCCACCGAGGTCCCGACCTTGTCGAGAGCCTCGATCGCCCGGCCGTAGTGGCCCTGCTTGAAATGACCGAGGCCGATGTAGTAGTGCGCGTCGTTGACCTCCGGACGCGCCGGAAAGTCGCGGATCAGGCCGCGCATCACCTTGAAGCAGTGGCCGTACTGGGCGAGTTCGTAGTGGCACTCACCGCTCATCAGGATCGCTCGGACGCGCTGGTCCTCGTCGGCATTCGCCTCCACCGCCGCCGCCTCGTAGTGCTGCCGGGCGCGGTCGTGAGCGCGCGCCTCCTCATGGAGGTAGTCGGCCAGCTTCATGTGCGCCTCGAAGCGCACCGGACTGCGCGGGTAGCGATCGATGACCGACTCCCAGATCTCGACCGCCTTCTTGGTCTCTCCCAGTTCCATCCGCACATCGCCCGCCTGCACCAGCTTGCGCGCCGCGCGGTCCTCGATGATCGACCCGCGTTCCTGTGCGGCGAGCGGACCGGCAAATACCAATGCGGCGATGCAGAGGAGGCCAGCCTTGAGGAGTTTGGAAGCAGGATGAATGGGATGGGCAGGATGGAGAGGATGTTGTTCTGGATCTGATTGAAACGGGAACCATACCCGCCTCCTCGGTTTCATCAAAACTCTCATCCCATTCATCCTTCCCATCCTCTCCATCCTACAACGAAACCGAAGCGGCGCTTTCTCCAGAGAAGACCGAAACCGGCAATAATCACGCAGGAAACAGCTCCTTGATCGGCTGCGCCTCCTTGCGCACGAGGCGCATCGGGCGGCCCTGGGGGGTGATCACCTCGCGCTCGAGGTCGATGCCCAGCGCGTGGCAGACCGTGGCGTGCAGGTCCGGCACCTGGATCGGGCGTTCGGCCGGGACCATGCCGTCCGGATCGGAAGCGCCGACGATGCTGCCGCCCTTGAGGCCGCCGCCGGCCATCAGCGCGCTGAAACACTTCGCGTGGTGGTCGCGGCCACCGTTGTTGTTGATCCGCGGCGTGCGGCCGAACTCGCTGAGGACGATGACCAGCGTCCGGCTGAGCTTGCCGCTGGCGCGCAGGTCGCTGATGAGCGAGGCGATGGCGGGGTCCATCACCGCGCCGTGCGCCCGCATCGCGTCGAAGATCTGGCCGTGGTTGTCGAACCCACCGCGGTTGACCTGCACGAAGCGCACACCCTTTTCGACCAGCCGCCGCGCCAGCAACGCGCCGCGACCGAACTCGTTGTCGCCGTAGCGGGCGATCGTCTCGGGCTTTTCGTCGTCGATCTCGAAGGCCTTGAGCGCCGGGCTTTCCATCAGCTTCACGGCGTCGCGCAGCGCGACCTCGGTCGCCTTCATCTCGGGACAGCCGGTGTCGGCGACGTGGCGGGCGTTCATCTCGGCGAGGATTTCCAGCCGCTTCATCCCGCGGGCGTGGTGGATCTTTTCGGGGAACGACAGATACGGGTCCTTCTCGCCGGGGCGGCCGACGAAATACGCCTCACAGCGCTGGCCGAGGTAACCCGAACGGGCGGCCTGACCGCTGATGCTGACGAAGGCCGGCAGGTCGCCGAGCGGGTCCATCTCGTGGACCACGATCGAGCCGAGACCGGGGTGGACGATGTTGGGCGTCTGGTTGAAGCCGGTCTGCAGTTCGTACTGTGCGCGGCCGTGGTCGCCGTTGATGCCGGCGATCGAGCGCAGCAGCGCGGCCTCGTGCATCTGCTTGGCGAGTTGCGGAAAAATTTCGCTGATCTCCATGCCATCGACCGAGGTCTTGATCGGTGCGAACTCGCCCTGGACCTTGCGGCCGGGCTTCGGGTCCCAGGTATCGAGGTGGCTCATGCCTCCGCTGTTCCAGAACAGGATCACGTGGTCGGCGGTGCCGCGGCGGGTGGTGTTCGTTTCGGCCAGCAGGCGGCTGATCGGCATGCCAAGCATGCTCGCGCCGAAGACGCCGATCATCCGCCGGCGGGTCATGTGGTAGTCAGTGCATCCGGACATGGTGGAGTGGGAGTTGGTCGGTGAGGCGGGCTTCCCGATCATAGGTCCTATAGGTCCCATAGGTCCTATCTGGGGAAGGCGGTCTTCACCGATGATTCAGGGAAGGTATCGAAATTCGTTGCAGTTCAGCAGCGCCCAGCGCAGGTCGGCCATGCGGTCGGCGGGGTCGCCTTCGGAGTTGAGGATTTCCAGGGCCCGCTCCTTTTCGTGACGATCGGGCAACCGGGTGAGGATTTCGCGGTAGGCCAGCTCGACGGCCTTGCCCTGATCCTTCTCCAACACCCGGTGCATCGGCTCCAGCGGACCGACCCGGGCGGCCTCGTTGGTCAGGCGACCGTTGAGCATCATCAGCTCCTGGCGCATCGACGGCGCCTGTTCGCGGAACTCGCCCAGCCCTTCGCGCGACGGCTGACCGAACACCCGCAGGAAGTGCGCCGGCGGTGCCGGGCTGGCCATGCGCATCGCCGAGCTGAAGACCGGATTGTCATCGACCTTCCGGGTCACCGTGCGCGTCTCGTAAATCGTCCGGGTGCCGTCCTCTTCCTTCATCGCCATCGCCCTCTCGCGGGCGGCGAGACGTTCGTCCTCGGCCTGCCGCATCGCCATCAACTCGGCCTGGCTCTTGCGCTTCTGGAGGTTCTCGAAATCCAGCTCGAGGGTGCTTTCCAGATCGTAACCGTCGTTGCGCATCCGCGGCTTGGCCGCCATCGCCGGCATTTCCTGCGCCGATGCTCCCTCGACCTTCTTGGTGCCGACGGCGACCCGCACCTCGCGGGTCTCGGTGCGCAGGTTGGCGCCGGCCGGCCACTTCGGACGTTCGAGGTGACCGGCGATCGTGATGCTGTCGAACAGCGCCTCGGAAAGCATCCGCCGCGCGGGTGCGGCGGCGAAATACCGCTCGGCCCGCTCGCGCTCGCTGGCGGTGACCGCCGGCGGCAGTCCGCCGCGGCGATAGGTCTCGCTGCCGGCGATGATCCGGATCAGCGTCCGCATGTCGTAGCCGCTGGCGATGAACTCCTGCGCCAGGAAATCCATCGCCGAAGCGTGGACCGGATCATTGTAGGCCGAGAAATTATCGACCGGCTCGACGAAGCCGTGGCCGATCAGCTCGGCCCACACGCGGTTGACGAAGGCCTTGGCGAAGAACGGATTGCGCGGATCGGTGATGCGGTCGGCGAGCCGTGCCCGCAGCTCGCTGGTGCGGTAGAGGTCCTTCTCGACCTCCAAGGCCCGGCTTTCCTGCCGCGCCTCGGCCAGCACCGGATCCTTCGGCTGGTCGTCGATGGCGTCGATCAGGTCATCCAGCTCCGCGGCGGCGACCTTGTCACCCTCGCCTTCCTTGTCCTTCGCCCGCAGCGCCTCGAGCCGACGGATGTAGTCCGGCTTCTCGGAAAACTCGACCAGCTCGAAGGGATAGTGCGCCTTCACCGGCTCGCGTTTCCGGCCGGCCTCCTTGTCCTCCGGCGGCCACATCACGGACGTGTCGCGGGCCTCGATGACGTAGGCTCTGCCGCGGTCGCGGCGGCCGACGGTCCGCGTCTTGCCGAAGAAGGCGGCGAAATCATAAAAATCCTCCTGTTCCCAATCGTCGAAGGGATGGTCGTGGCACATCGCGCAGCCGATCTGGACGCCGAGGAAGATCTGCGAGGTCACCGCGCCGAGCTCGAGCGGGTTGGCCTGCTCGGCGAGGATGAAACCAACCGCCGGCGCGCTGCCCGGGCGGCCCGACGAGGCGACCAGTTCGCGGACCATTTCATCATATGGCTTGCCCTCACGGATCGCGCCGTGGACCCACGCCAGCCAGCGGTCGGCGCCGGGCTGGTTCGAGCGGATCCGCAGCATGTCGGCGAAGAACACCGACCAGCGGTCGGCGTAGCGCTCGTCCGCCAGCAGCCGATCGATCAGCTTCTGCCGCCGCTCCCTTTCCGGCCAGCCGAGGAACTCGTCGATCTCGTCGTTGGTCGGGATGCGGCCGATCAGGTCGATCGACGCCCGCCGCAGGAACGCGAGATCCTCGATCGGCGGCATCGGATGCAGATTCTCGACGCGCAGCATGTTGTCGATGACCCCGTCGAGCATCCGCGACGCCTCGGCGGCGCTGGCCGGGGCACGCTCGGGCATCGGCGCGCGCGGGACTGGCGGCGGCTCGGTCGCGGTCAAGGTCACCCCGTCCGGCCACGGCGCCCCGCCGGCGACCCACGCCACCAGCGTATCGACCTCCTCCTTTTCCAGGATTCGGCCCTTGTCCGGCATGTAGCCCTCGTCGATCGGCCGCAGCAGGATGCGGCGGGTGAAGCCGCTGTGTTCGACGTCGCCGGGGATGAAATCCTCATCGCTGCCGCCGTCGAAGAAGTCCGCCTTGTTGTCCATCCGCAGCCCGCCCTTCACCTTGTCCTCCTGGTGGCAGCGGACGCAGTGGACTTCGAGCAGAGGCTTCACCTCGCTCACAAAATCCGGCGTCGAAGCATTCAAACCAACCGGGAAGGCACCCAGGATCGGGATGAGAAGTCGGGAAAAGGAAGAGGACATTGACCGGAAGAAACCAAGTTCTCGGGTTAAGCTACAATCGCATCCCTACGACGTCACGCAGGAAGCCCTTTCCGAATCGACGGTCAGGCAAATGCATCTCGCTGTGGACAAGAGGCTCCCTGGCGCGGCCTTGGGACCACAAAGTCACCGGCCCGAAAAAGGCGAAAGCCCCAATCCATTGAGGATCAGGGCTTTCCATTGGCTCCGGCGCTTGGGCTCTAACCAAGTACCTAGTGGTTAACAGCCACCCGCTCTACCGCTGAGCTACGCCGGATTTTGTGGGATCGCCCCTGACGGGGCGGGCGGGACGATGGGATGGCCTCGCCGTGGGAGGCAAGGCAAAAATCGCCCGAAACCGCAGGCGTTCCGGGCGTAAGAACGACAAATCCTCATGGCGCTCCGGAATCCGAGGCCAGAAGTGCCGGGGTGTCTTCGTCAAGAAGGTCCTCGAAGGCCTTCCGCGGCCAACTCACCGGCTTGCCGGTGACCGGATCATCGGCGATCACCTGATCGGAATCGACGGACTCGATCTGAACCCAAACAGGCGATTCAACCAGCGGCGGCTGCGTCCTGACCACGACTGTCCGACCGGATTCCACGTTGGTCGCCAGCGAATCCAGCGGCAGTCCGGTGGCCTCCACCACATTCCTGCCCGATCCACGGAGGGCCTCGGCGAACGCGGCGGCACTGGCGGGTGCCTCGGGAAGGGAAAGGCGATCCGCCAGTCCCGGAGGCGTCACCGGATCGGCGGCCGACGATTCCAGAGGAGCGGACGCCCGCGCCCGATCGCCGGCGTGCTGGATCCGCTCGGCGGCAGCCTGACGCCAGTCGCTCGAATCGCGATCCACGTCGCGCAGCAGCGAGGTGATCTCCGTCGGCTGAACACCGCTCAGACGCGCTCCGTTGATGGCGCGGTCGAGAGCGTTCTGGGACTCGGAGATCTTCCGCAGGTTCTCCCGCTCGGCCTCCTGATCAGCGGTCAGAAAGCGTCCGGCAGCCACCGAGAGGTCAAGCTCGTCAAGACGCGCGCCCACCTTCGCGTCGAACTCGTTCCGAACCTCCTCGGCCGCGGGTCCGCCCGCAAGATGCTGGAGGCCGTAGGCGCGGGCGGTCTGGCGCTGGCGGTTCGCCTCCTCCCGGAAGGTTCGGGACGCCGCGCTTTCCACCGACTTCTCGGCGTCGCGCAGGTTGTTGACGAAGCCCTTCAGCTCGGACTGGCCGACCAGGCGCTTGTCGAGCTCCTCCTGCGCGGAAATCACCCGCTTCAGGTAGTCCTCGCCGGTCATTCCATACTTGTCGAGCGTCCGCTGGAAGGCAGTCATGTTGCCCCGGTTCTTCTCCAGCTCGATCGTCGATTCGACGAGGTCGCGGAAGGTGAAGTCATCGGGAAAACCGGGAACCTTGACACCGTTCATGTCGAGCTTGGCCATGCTGGCGGCGTCGAGTTGGCGGACGAAATACTTCGATGCCTTGGTCGCGGCGGCGTCGAGCTTTTCGGGCTTGGCGCCGGCGAGCGGGCGGCCGAGGTCGTCGAGGACGTGCTTGCCGTTGAGTTCCTTGACGAGGTTGGCGCCGTTCTCGAAGTAGGAATTGATGTAGTCGTCGGCCGGAAGCGGCTTCTTCGGCGGTTTGAGCGTGTGGTTGCCGCTCATGATGCTGTCGGTGGTGATGACCTTCTTCGGCGGTGCCTGCATTTCCTTCACCACGTGGTTGATGGTGGCCTCCGCCTGATAGGCCTCGGCGGCGTAGTAGAGGGCCTCGCCCTGCTTGTTGCGGAGGTTGAGGATGGCGCGGTGTTCCAGATCCCTGAGGATGTCCTGGCCGAGCTTCACCTTTGTCGGATCGCCGCTTTTGATGAGTTTCTCGGCCTCGCCGAGCGACTTGCGCAGGCCCGGCTGGTCGAGCATTCCCGGTAGCGGCACCTGCCCGGCCGGCATCCTGCCGTCGCGCGCCTTCTTGAGGCCGTCGATCATCTCCTTGTAGTTGTCCATCCCTTCCAGCGTGTCGGCATAGAGGTCGTTGTTGACGCGGAGCTTCTGGGCGTCGGTGGCGTTGTCGGGATCGAATCCCATGTCGCGCAGCCGCTTGTTGATGCGCTCGGCGCCGAGCTTGTTGGCTCCCTCCGCCTGGTCGAGGATATCGGAGAAGGCCTTGCGGGTTTCCGGCGGCACGCCTTCGAGGATGCGTCCGCGCAGCGCCTGCCACTGACCCGGCGTCCTGTACTTCGCATTCGCCATCTGCTGGAAGAGGAACTGACGCGAGGTGTCGAGCTGCTTCGCACTGATTCCGGCGAAGGCCCCCTCCAGCTCCGTCCCCTTGAACAGCGTGTAGATCGGATCGGTGTAGACATTGGTGTCGACCACCATCCCACTTTCCCGTCCGCCGAAAAGGTTGCGGACCTTTTCCTGAAACCGGCGGACCGCCAGTTCCGGTCCGCGACCCGGCCCGCTCAGCTTGGGGGCATTGATGGAGATGTCGTAGTCGCTCGTGAGATTGGTCGAACCGAAGGCGCTCGGCTGGATGCTGCCCCGTTCGAGACCCAGCATGTCCTCGGCCTCGTTGATGGACTCGCGGAGAGCTCCGTCCATCTGGTCGCGCCGCCACTGGTTGATCTTGTGGAGGAGCTTCTGATCCTCGGGCGTGCCGTCGGCGAGCTTCTTGAGCTGCCCCCAGTCACCCTCGACATCGAAGATCTTTTCGACGACCTCCGCCTTGTCGAGTTCGCTCAACTCGGCCCGCTCGCCGCGGAGCAGGGCGAGATCGTTGTCATTGAGCTTCGGTTCGGGAGCGACCCTGCGGAACTCGTCGATGTCGCGGCGCACCTCCTTGAGGTCATCGAGCCGGGCGCGGGCATCCTGGAGCGCGCGGGGATCGGCATCCGGGTCGGTGGCGAGATCGTCGATGGTTTTCCGGGTCTGGTCGGTGAGATCGTCGATCTCCCTGGCCGCCTTGTTGAGGTCGACCTTTTCAAATCCCTCGCTGCTCACCGGGGGGCGACCGTCCGCCAAGCGCTCGCGGGTGCCGCGCATCGCGTCGAACTCGGTGCGTGTTGGCGGCAGGCCGTCCTTGCCGAAGGCCTTGCCGCGAAGGATCTCGGCCTGACGGGGCGGCACCTCGACGGTCGGCTGGTTGCGATAGCTGTTCACCACGTCCTTGCGCTGGGAAAGGTCGCCGTTGCGGTTCCTCCGGGTCTGGATCTCGCTCTGGACCTCGCGATAGCGCTCGGCGTCCCTGCTCCCGCGCGGCGGCACGTCCTGGTCGGGATGCCGTTCCTTGATCGCCTTGGCCTCGGCTTCGAGTTCATCGATCTCCGCCTTGTTCCTGTTGATCCTCGTTTCCAGCAGGTCGTCGGCTTCCCGGAGCTCCGTATCGGTCACCGGGCGTCGCGGACGGTTCTCCCCCGCATCGAGGATTTTCCTCCGCTTGCGGGCGAGATCGATCGCCTCCGAGGTGAACTCCTCCGAGCCGTCCAGCGCGTTGAGGATCGACTTGCGGTGCTTGCTGGCGGCGAGGAATTCCTCGGGGATCTCACCGAAGCGTCCCGCGGCGGCGAGCGCCTCGCTGCGTTCGAGCATTTCCTTGAGCACCAGCTTGTCCTGCTTGCTCAGCGCGCGCAGCGCGGCGGGATCGGCGAAGTCGATGTTCTTGAGCAGCTTGCCGCCCTCCTCGATGAGCGTGGCGGTGCGCATCGCCTTGACGGCCTTGTAGGCCGCGAACCCATCGGCCCCGAGGCCGATCCCCGAGCCGACCACGGCGAAGGTCTGCGCCAGGTCGCCGAGGATCTTGCCCTCAAGTTCGGCCGCCCGGCCCGCACCGAGGACCGCGCCGGCACCGACCTCGAACTCCAGCTCTTCCTTGCGAAGCGAGTTGCCGTAAACGTCGGTGTAAACGGTGTAGGCCACGTCGGCGGCGCTCACGCCCGCGGCGATCAGGCTCGACCACATGCCGGCTCCACCGAGCGGCGCGGTGGCCACCGCGGCGGCGGCCATCATGACGGTGGTGTCGATCGACGAGTAGTCCTCCTGCGCCCGCACCGCGGATCCGAGCACGCCGAGCGACTTCACGTGGGCCCGGGCGAGCGGGTCGGGCTCCCACTGCGACTGTCGTAGTTCGCCGTCGATCTCGAGTTTCATCATGCGGGGCACGACCCGCTTGACCACCGGTTCGAATCCCATGCCGGTGAGCTTGAGGAGCCCCTTCACGTCGCCGTCGGGAACGGCTTCGGCCTGCGCCAGGCTCTGCCGCATCCGCGGTCCCCAATTACGATAGGCGTAGTTGAAGGCGCTCCATTGGAACAACTCGAAGTACTCCACCTCGGCGGGCACGCGGGTCTTGTAGCCGAGGAACTCGTTGTCGAAGAGCTGGTAGAGATAGGGATCGTCCTCGCGACCGACGTCGTCACCGGCGAAGAACTTGATCGCCTCGGCAAGCGCCGGACTCGAGTTCTCCACCGCCACCCACCAGAGCTTGTTTTCGGCGAGATACACGCGGGCCTCGCTGATGGTCCCCGAGCGGGGCTCCTCCCGATACACGGGTAGGTCGCGCATGGGGATGCGCATGAAGGAGAGCGGACTGCGCTTGGCGGCGATCAGGCCCTTCTGGCTCTCGTAGAGACCGCGCACCCGGGCGGGAGCGAGGTTGCGCCGCCAGTCGGCGATCTGCTCGTTCATCATCGTCAGGAACTCCCGCCGGAGCAGCAGCGTGGCGGCGTGATCACCCACGGATATCTTGATGGAACGAAGGCCGCCCGAGGGCTCTCGCTGCGGCAGCCACTCGTGGTAGGGCACGGTCACGCCGTTGCGCTTGGCGTAGTTGGCGATGTCGAGGAGCTGGCCGTAGAGGCCGAGGCCGACACTGTCGATGGCGGCGTTCCAGGCGAACTCGGTGAAGATGAAGTTCGTCTGCGAATCCGCCGTTCCACGGACCACGTCCTCCCAATCCTCGACCGGATGCCCGGCGAGGTCCGCCGCCGTCTTCACGGCTTCCTTCCAAAGCTGGTTCAGCTCGGATGGGGTGGCCATGACGTCGACGGTGAGACGCGCCGGCTGGATCGCGTAGCCGCTGTCGGTCTGCACGCGGGCGTGCAGCTTGTCGCCGGAGGAAGCCTCGACGACCACCTCCCCCTCGCCGAGCGATGCGAGTTCACCCGTCCCCTTGCGCATGAGGTGGATCACCGGCGAAAGGTAGGCCTTGGGGTCGTTCGGGTCGGGCTTGAGGATAAAGGGCTTCGGTGGCTCGCCCTCCTTCACGTATCCGGACGAGATGATCTCGTCGTTGTGCCCGAGCACCGCCTTGATCTCGCCGATCGACCTGGCCGCCGCTTCCAGTTCGACGACGATGCGGATCTTCTCCGGGGCGAAAGCAGGACTGAGCGCCTCCCATTCGCCGGCTTCGGCTTCCAGGTCCTCGGTAGCGGCCTGACTCTCGGCGAGTTGGCGGGCGAGTTTGAGGGTTCCCCGGAGATCCCCGAACATCAGGTTCCAGTTACCGTCGGCCTCCGCGAGCTTGAAGGGTTGGGGGCCCGGTTCGGATTCGTTCTTGATGATGGCGAGCACGAAAAGGCCTTCTTCGACGACCCCTTCCATGAGGGCGGCGGTGGTCGGATCCGGTGGCGCTTCGCCGGTGCCCGATGCGGAACCACCGGTGGCCTGGCCCGCCTGAGGCCGGGCCTCGCGGTACTGGTGCCAGGCGGCCTTGAGTTCATCGGAGTTGTTAGGATCGTTCTCGGCGCCTCTCGCGCGGATGCGGTATTCCTTCACACTGCTGCCTTCCCCGATCATGAGGTCGGGGTAGGGAAGCTTCTCGGAGGCGGGCGGGAGATTCCGGGCGACGATGAAGACCCGGCGCGTCGATTCGCCGGTCGGCCCGAAAATCGTCGGCTCGTCATCGGTGTCCCACGCCGGGCGGTCGGCGTAACGGTTCCGGTAGACCGGGTTGCCCATGAACTCACGATCGACCGCGGTCTGGTGGTCGGTGGCGTAGGCCGCGAGGATCGTCGCTCCCATCCGCATCCACACCTCCTGTCCGGTCACCCGGCCCACGGTGGACTCCCCTTCCCCCTCCGCGCGGAGGAGCGTCCCCGCCCGCCCGAGACCCTCCCGGTCCCGACCGGTGGCGCGATCCCCCACGTATTCCCAGCGCCATAGCAACGATCCATTCGGCAGGCCGCCGTGAAGCTTGAGGGTGACCTTCCGGAAGTCCGGCACGTCGCGATAGGTGAGGTCCACCTCCGCTTCGAAATCATTCGCCTTCAGCATGATCGGGGCGGCCTTCTCCGGATCGAGGAGCAGCCGGTGCTCCTCGTCGGGCGCTTGCTTCTCCACCTTGTCGGAAACGACTCCCTGGCCTTCGAATTCGAGGACCAGCTTGGGAAACGCCGGCACCGCGGGTTGGTTCTCCACCGCTTCCGCGGCTTCGGTTTCACCATCGACCCGCGCGGACTTGAGCTTGAGCTCGCGGATCCCGTCCCCGGGCTGGCGGTAGCGCAGCGTGGGCCGTTCATACCTGTCGATGTGCATCCACCCGGTGACCGGGCCGAGCACGCCATCCTGATAGAGCGTGCGCCAACTGCCGACGAAGGGCTTCCAATCTTCCTCGGTCGCCTCGCGCCCGGGTGCCTGCTCCTCCTCGCGCTCCGGCTTCTCGACACCAAGCTGCATGGCGAAAGTCGGAAAGAAGGGATCCGTCCTCATCAGGCCCAGCCTCGGCCCCTCATCCTCGTCCTCACCGAGCGGGCGCGCGGTGAGCGTGATCGAGTTGTCACCGGAGGTGATCGTGACGTCGATCGGGCTCGGTCGCGGGTTGCTGTGCTTGATCTCGACCACCATCGGCTGGTCCTCGAGGATCGACCCGGTCGCCTGAAGCCCTTCGGGTCCGACGGTATGGAGCCGCAACGACTCGATGCGTCCGACGCGGACCAGTTCGAAGCGCTTCATCGCCTCGTCCATGTCCTCCTTGTCGACCTGGACGCGGACGCGCTCGGCCGTGTCGTTGATCCTGAACTGGACGGGGGCTTGTTCCCGGCGGACGGGTCCCCCTTCCTCCTCGGGTTCCTTCAGGACGAAGAGCGTTCCGGTGCCGCCGTAGCCATCGACGGTCGCCCACAGGAAATCGTCACCAACCTTGATGTTGAAGGGGTTGTTTCTCGGTGGCCTGGAAAAGGTCGCGTGATATCGGTCGCTGATCTGCCGGATGGAGAGTTCGACACCGGTGTTGCGGCCGCCGACATGGATTTCCCACAAACCATCGAGGCGAATGTGCCCGAAGAGGCGAACCGGGCGCGGGACGGAGTGGACTTCGTTGCCTCCCTCGGCGGGTGGATCCGGCGGGGGATCCTGCGCGCCGAGCGGGAGTGAGATCAGGAGGGTGGCGAGGAGCCGGAGGAGTTTCATTTTCGAAAGCGGGGGGGACGGAGGCGGAATCACTCCCACCAGATGCGGATCCCGGTATCGGAAGAAAGGTGCTTTCCGGGAGGAAGACCGACACGCATGAAAAGCTCCTCCCCGCCCGTCTGCCACGATCCCGACTCGGGGTGAAGCGCCCGGCCATCGGCATCAAACAGGTCGATGCGATCGACCAGCCCGGCTTCGGGCCCCGTGACGCGGACCTGAAGGTCGCCCCGCGGGGGAATGACGCAGCGGAACCACTCGCGGCCGTTGAGCGGGTACTCGGCCGGTTGGTCGGGGGTGCCGGGCTCCACGTCTGTGACGCGATCCGCCGCAAGCGAGGCCGGAGCGATGGAAGTCGGACCGGTCGGACCGGCGATCGCGGGCTGGAATTCGCGCAGCATGTCGAGATCGAGTTGGTTCGTCGCCGGATCGGCATCGCCCTCGGACGGGACGGAGGCGACGAGGCGCAGGCTGGTTCCCGGCTGCCAGGCCCGCGGCACGGTGAAGCTGACCGTGACCGGTGCTCCGCGGAAAGGAGGCAGCGGGGCGAGATCACCGCCACCGATCTCGACGGTCTCGTAGAGGATCGAGACGCGGGTGGCGGGACTCGGCCGGTCGCCCGCATTGAAGGCGGCGAAGGTGAACTCCCGGGTTTCGCCGGGTTTCAAATCCCGGGGAAGCTGCGCCCCGTTCGTCGCAAGCACCAGGTCATGGGCGTCATGCCTCAGTTCGGGACTGCTGAGCTGTGCGATCCGGTCGGCCTCGTCGTTGCTGGTGGCGACATAGCACCCCTGGGTCCAGTCGTGCAGACCGTAGACATTGCACTTGTCGGCGATGAGGAAGTTGCCCGGGCCGATGCCCTCGGAATCGATGACCACCCGGTTGGCCGCCTCCGAATCGGCACTGGCATCCGCCCGGTAGCCAAGCGCCGAGGTGGGCACCTGGAAGAGATAGCGACCGAACGGAATCTGCTCC
>ERZ869936.692-NODE-692-length-29131-cov-17.298287_pt1 | contig 29131 bp, 34 predicted proteins | sample MGYA00520876_ERZ869936 | MGnify/ENA primary metagenome ERZ869936 (study PRJEB32218, sample SAMN09650985) | biofilter metagenome | isolation source: enrty point of leading RO module | place: Saudi Arabia: Thuwal, RO plant located on Red Sea | collected 2016-02-17 ... | reverse complement strand
TCCAGGCGCAGCGTTCGACGTTTTGTTGCCCGATCTGCCAGCGCGCGCCGCGGCGCTAAACCGGATTATTCACCACGGAGGCGCGGAGACACGGAGAAGTTTGACGTTGAGTTCCACGAAATACACCGTGTCGGGCTTGCTCCGCCAGGCATTTCGCCGTAAGTCTATTTCTTCGTGTACTCTGTGTCTCTATGGTGAAATTCTTGATGAATAGTCCGGGTTAGAGCGAATTGCTCTACCATGTGTCCGCGCCGAGCGGTGTTTGGACTGTCGAGGACGAGAATCCGCGAGACAGATCGCCAATACTGATTTGCAAAGCGCTATCAGCGACCCAGGCGAGTCGGACCGCTCAAGTGGGCAGCAGGCCGCGGCGGCGGTGTGCGCTGTAGCGCTCCAGCGCCTGCTCGATGACAGGCAGGCAGGCTTCGCGGGCCTGGAATTCATCGACTTCGACTGCCAGGCCCTCCAACTGTTTGTAGTCCTGAAAGAAGCGGCGCACCATCATCAGGCGGTGCGGAGGGAGTTCAGAGAAGTCGTGGAACGAGTTGTATTCCGGATCATGCGTGGCGACTGCAAGGATCTTGTGGTCCTTCTTGCCGACATCGACCATGGTCATCAGTCCGATGGCCCGCGCTTCGACCAGCGTCAGCGGCGCAACGGCCTCCTGGCAGAGGACGAGCACATCGAGCGGATCGTCGTCTTCGGCGAATGTTTGAGGAATGAAACCGTAGTTCGCCGGATAATAGACGGCCGAATAAAGCATTCGGTCGAGCTTGAGCATGCCGGTCTGTTTATGCAACTCGTATTTGACGTTGGACCCCATCGGGATCTCAATGACGGCGACGAATTCGCCGGGGAGCTTTTCACCTGGGGTGATGTCATGCCAGGGGTGAGTCATGTCGGTCGGCTCCCGCGATCTACAGCGCCAGGAAAACTGTCTACGATTCGGGCCGATTCTGGCGACAACACAATCTGAACGCAATCGGAGCATGCATGGCCGATCGACCTACCCTCTCTGCGGCGGATGCCGCGTTGCTTCGCGAACAGCACTATAACGCGACCGTGAACTCGGTTGTCGACGTCCATTCCGACCTGCGGATCCTGCGCATTGACCCGGATTCCGGCATGCCCGGATTCGAGCCGGGACAGTATACCGTGTTGGGACTGGGCCACTGGGAAGAAGCGATCGACGGATCCGAACATGAATTGGCACGGCCTCGTGACGCGGAAAAGCTCGTCCGGAGGGCTTACTCTTTTTCCTGTCCGATGTTGGATGACGCGGGGGATCTCCTGCCTCCGTCAGAGACGCCTTTCGCGGAGTTCTACATCGCCCTCGTGCAGCGGAGCGACATTCATCCGCCCAGCCTCACGCCGCGGCTGTTTCAACTCTCAGCCGGAGACCGGTTGTTTATGGGAGACAAGGTCACCGGCCATTACACGCTTGAACCGGTGGCTCCGGGAGACAACGTGGTGTTGGCAGCGACCGGAACGGGCGAAGCGCCGCACACCGGCATGGTTGCGCAGTTGCTTGCGGGCGGGCACACAGGCAGGGTGGCGGTTGTTACATGCGTGCGGCATCGCCGCGATCTGGCTTACGCGAAGGCCTTCGGGGAACTGGAAAGCCGATACGACGGTTTTCGCTATCTGATGCTGACAACCCGCGAACCGGAAAACGTCGATCCGTCGGCCGTGGGATACGTCGGCAAGAGGTACCTGCAGGACTACTTCGATTCGGGCGATTTCGAGCGGGAGGCGGGGTTTCCTCTCGAGCCGGAACGGACGCATGTTTTTCTGTGCGGCAACCCCTCAATGATTGGAGCGCCGCATCGCACCAGGGCAGGCGACGATCGCTATCCGACGCCGCGGGGGATGGTCGAGGTGCTGGAGAATCGCGGTTTTCGGATCGATGAGAGAGATCGTCCGGGCAATCTGCATTTTGAGAAGTACTGGTAAGCTGGTCTGACTCATGCCGTCCAGCGCGCGTGTCCGATCTTGAATTCGACGCATCAGCGCGGGAGAATATGTTGACTGGCAAGTGCCCGCCGGTTTTGACTTGCAGAAGTTTACGAACACCATGCTTTCTTTGTGCGACAATTCGGCCCGGTTGTGCGACGACCTTCCGCGACGTGCGTTTCTGTCTGCGGGAAGCCTGTCTGCGCTTGGTCTGGCATTGCCACCTGGGCTGAAGGGAGCGGAAGCCGCGGCCCGCACGAGCGGCGGACGGGCCAAACGGTGCATCGTTCTGTTTCTGTTGGGGGGGCCGCCGCAGCATTCCACCTGGGATCCGAAACCGTCTGCTCCGGAAGAGATTCGAGGGGCCTTCGGGCCGATCGCGACGAACCTGCCGGGCGTGCAGATTTCTGAGTTGATGCCTCAGACGGCGGGGATGATGGACAAACTGGCTGTTCTGCGGGCCGTCGTGACGGGCGACAATGCGCACTCGTCGTCGGGCTATTACATGATGACTGGAGTGCCCCACATTCCGAAGCAGCAGGAGAACGTCAATCCCGGTCCGCCCAACGACTGGCCGACGATGGGGGCCGTCGTGCAGTCCCTCGCTGCGGGACCGCATCTGTTGCCACCGGCTGTTCGGCTGCCGATGCACATTTTCAACACGGACGGTTCGATCTGGCCCGGTCAGGACTCGGGCTGGCTGGGACACGCCGCCGACCCGTGGCTGTTCAATTGCGAGCCGGCTTCGCCCGACTTCGACGTCCCGCAGTTTCGGTTGTCTGCCGACGTTTCGACGGGACGCATGAGCGAGCGAAGGACGCTGCTGGAGGCAATCGAATCGCGATTGCAGGACGTGGAACGAGACAATTCGCTGGCAACGTATGCGGGTCAGCAGCGGCGGGCTTTCGATCTCTTGAGCACCAGCCAGGCGCGGGCGGCGTTCGACCTGAAACAGGAAGCCGATGCGACCCGCGACCGCTACGGCCGGAGCCAGTTCGGCCAGAGCGTACTGTTGTCCCGCCGGTTGGTCGAGTCGGGCGTGGAATTCGTGCAGGTCAACTGGTTTCGGGGACCGGATGAACCGGCTGCCAATCCCTGCTGGGACAGTCACGCGGACGAGACGAACCGCCTGAAGGACGTGCTGGTTCCGCCGCTGGATCAGGCCCTGACCGCGCTGTTGGGTGATCTGGAAGACCGGGGACTGCTGGACGAGACCGTCGTCGCCGTGCTCTCGGAATTCGGTCGGACGCCCAGGTTCAACGGGCGCGCGGGGCGCGACCATTGGGGACACGTGTTCTCAATCGCTCTGGCGGGGGGCGGAATTCAGGGCGGGGTGGTGTACGGCGTCAGCGATGAACAGGCGGCGTATCCGAAGCAGGACGCGGTCGCCCCGGAAGACGTGACGGCGACGATTTTCCATGCGCTCGGTTACGATCCGCACACGCCCGTCTACGACATCACCGACCGCGCCCATCCGATCTCGCGCGGCGGACCGATCCGGGCAATCCTGTAGTCGACCCTGGCGATGGGACCGGCGGGCGACGGCTGCTTCGTGGCGATTTCGGCCGGGAGACCCGGCCCTGCGGGTTATTTCTTCGACGACGGACTGAGGGTGATCGTCTCGCCGTCGATTTCGTATTCAAGGTTGAGCGGTGCGCAGATCCGGCTGAAGAGTTCGTCGGGCGTCGCCTGGTTGAGGTCGAATGAAATCTTCTGATTCAGGTCGATTCCAGCGGCAGTGAAGCTTTCGAGGTCGTAGACCAGGTCGAGTCCGTTGACTTCGAGCGTCTTGAGGACGGCTCCAGCAGGCTGGCGGAGCACCTTGAAGGTGAACCTGCGACGCCCGAGCGGTCCGAAGTCGACCGCGTCGTCCTGCTCGGCGTCCGGGTTTCCGCCTCGCGCCAGCACGGCGATCTGCTCGTGTTGTTCAACGGTGCCGTCGACCCGGAGTTCTGCGCCCTCCCGCTCGATGGACATTTCCGGGAATCGGTCGCGAATCCGCTCGAGCGCTTCGTCGACCTCAACCCCGCGGACGGTGTGGACGCGGGTGATCCCGACCTGTCGCGGCAAGGGGATGATGCGGACTCCCGTGGCCGGTCCGGTCCATTCGAAAGTGAGATCAAACTGGATCAGCAGCAGCGAGAGCGCTTCGACCGGCGTGACGCCCGCCATTTCCCCGGCGGCCCAGAGGTCGTGAGGAATCTGGTCAAGATCTTCTACGGAGAGCGAGACCTTTTCGCCGGTCTGCCGGATGAGGTCTGCCGGACGCGCGAGATCGGACCAGCGGACGGTCGACGTGCGCGTCAATTCAAACTCGCGCCGACCGAGGCGTTCGGAGAACTGCTCCAGTTCGGACTCTCTGAGGGCGATCACGGTCCGGAGCGCTCCAGCGGCCTCATGGGGACCGAAATAAACCGTGCTTCCGACGATCGATACTCCGACGTCAGCCTGTTCGGCGATCGCCTCGAGCGCCGAGTGAAGCCGAACGGGAGCCAGATGAATATCAAACTCTCGCGACGGGTCGATTCGCCGATCGAGGAGCAACGCGATCTCGCGATCTGCCCGCAGCCGATGGAGCAGGGGACGAAGTTCCGCGTCGTCGCGGTCGATCGCGATCGGTTTGCGGAGTTCGTTGCGGAACGCGGTTCCGGTCTTGAGCGTGACGTCGTCGCCGCCGGTCGCCGCCGCGACGGCGAAAGCGAGCATGCTCGCAGCGCCAATGATCGGTCGGAGGAATGTCATTGGCTGCCATGATAGACCGAAAGCGTGGTGCGCGGCGAGATCCGTTATGAGATGCGTCGCCGAAAGGGGCTCGAGAGGGTTTCACGCGAAGGCGCAAAGCCGCCAGCGATTCGAACGCAACTGGCGAGCAGAAACGCATTCTCAGGGCGGACGAATGCCGCGATTGGAGTGACGTTGCGGTTCGCCGACGCAATCACGCGCTGCGGGCGTCGCTGACGGGGATCAGCTTGGGAACGGGCACCTGCAGACCGACGACGCCGCCGTGCCGCTCGACGAGTTCGTTAAAGCTGGATTCGAGGAACCGGTACAGCTCCCGGTCCGGGCGCTGAGCGAGGTAATCGCGGGCCAGACGTTCCGCGGTCCGGTCAAAGTCCTTCTGGCTGGCGGAGTGCATGTAGCAGCGGCCTCCGAACCGCCGCAGGTCGCCGTCGAAATTGGGGCTGATGTGCAGCAGTTCGTGAGTGATGGTGATCATCTTCTCGCGAAACGAATGGTCGAGGAACCGCGGGAGATAGAAGGTGAGGATGTAGAGCATCTCGCGCTGGTCGTGATACAGCCGCTGACAGGTCCAGGTTCGTCCGTCACGCATGGTGGTCAGGGCGCCGCCTTCAAAGCGCATGGGCGTCAGCTTCGCCTGCAGTCCATGGAGCACGCGCCGCCTGGTCTGGGCGAACGAGACGGCGACGCGGGACATGTCGACGTGCAGCAGTTCCTCGACGCGATCGGTGAGATCGACGCAGAGCCTCTGCATGGCCTGTGAGAAATCGAACGGGCCGTGGGCGGGTCCACTCATGCGAGCTTCCTTTATCGCAGGAGGGTGGAAATGTATCGGCGTTGCCAGGGGCCTTCTGCGAACAGACGCCGAAATCCTCAGCCGGCAGTGCGGCGGCGAGGATCCTCACCGCTGCGCGAGCGACGTTCAGTCCTTTGTCTCTTCCGTTTCCTCGTCCGCAGACTCTGCAACCGCTCCTTCTTCGGCGGATTCGGCTTCGGGTGCGGTCTCGTCCCGGGACATTTCCTCGTTATCGTCGGCCGCAGCCTGATCCTCCGCAGCCGGTTCCTCTTCACTCTCATCCGCTGACGTGGGAACAACAGCGGGGGCCGCACTTTGCCGGCGGACGCGATCGCGCTCGCCGACGAATTCGATCAACGCCTGCTCCCCGGCGTCTCCCAATCGCCGAGCGGCGATTCTCACGATCCGCGTGTAACCGCCGGGACGATCGATGAATCGATCGGCCAGTTCGTCGAAAAGGATATCAACCGCTTCGTCGTCGCGCAAGATGGAAAATGCGCGACGGCGTGCAGCGACCGCGGGCGCTCGCGCCGCGGCCCACTGCTGCCACTGGTCCGACTCGCGCCAGGACTTCCATTCGCTGGTGTTTCTCTCCGCCGTGGTGGCGAACTCTTCGGCCCGCTCCTCGTGGGGGCGGGCTTTCTTCGCCAGAGTGATCAGCTTCTCGACCATCGGCCGCAGTTCCTTGGCCTTGGGAACCGTGGTGACGATCCGTCCGGGCGTCCTGGGACGCCCCGGATCGTCCTCATCGATTCGCACGGTGCGAATCAGGCTGGCGGCCATGTTGTTCAGCATCGCCTTGCGGTGCGAATGCGAACGGCCCAGTTTTCGTCCGCGCAGTCGGTGTCTCATCGTCCTGAATATCCGTCGTAGTGTTTCTGATCCGGGCCTTGCAGGTAACGATCAGGCGCCGGAAGTCTGCGGGATCTTCATCCCCAGGCGAAGTCCGATGCTGGAAAGCTGCTCCCGAACCTCGACCAGGGTTGTTTCGCCGAAGTTCCGCACCTGAAGCAACTGGTCCTCGCCGCGGGTGACCAGATCTCGCACGGTGTTGATCCCCTCGGATTCGAGACAGTTCGTCGCCCGGACCGAGAGATTGAGTTCGGCGAGGCTCATGTTGAGCTTCTCTTCGAGTTCCAGGTCGATGGGCGAGTAACCGGTCGCCTCGAGCATGCCGCGGAGGCCGGCCTCCGGCGCCAGTTCCGGGCCTGGTTCGCGGAAGTTGATGAAGGGATTGAGGTGCTTGCGGAGGATCTTCGCGGCCTCCACCAGCGCCATTTCGGGCGAGATGGTGCCGTTGGTCCAGATGTCGAGCGTCAGTTTGTCGTAGTTGGTGCGTTGCCCGACGCGGGTGTCTTCGACCTTGTAGTAGACACGGGAAACGGGCGAAAACGCCGCATCGAGCGGAATCACGCCGACCTCGGCCATTTCATCGTACTGTTCGGTGGCCGGCACGAAACCGCGCCCGTTCTCCACGGTCAGTTCCATGCTGAGGGGCACATCGTCGGTCATCGTGGCGATGATGAGATCCTTGTTGATCACCTCGACCTGATCGTCGGTGACGACGTCGGCGCCGGTGACCACTCCGCGCTGATGCTTTTCGATCCGCAGCGTCTTGGTGGCGGTGCTGTGGTTCTTGACGACAAGCGACTTGAGGTTGAGGCAGATGTCGGTGACATCCTCAACGACGCCGGGGATGGTTGTGAATTCATGTTGCACGCCGTGAATCCTGGCGCGCGTGACGGCGGCCCCTTCCAGGCTGGAGAGCAGAATCCTCCTGAGGCTGTTGGCGATGGTGTGGCCGAAGCCGCGTTCGAACGGTTCGGCGATGAATGTTCCGTGATTGGCCTCGGCGTCTCTCTCGGCAATGATCCGACTGGGAAGTTCGAGGTTGCGCCAGCGAATCCGCATGGGCGAGTCTCCTTAAGTCGTGAGCCGCAAGGACGGCTCGGAGTCGGGGAGGAGTGCGATCTGGGGGAGATTTCAAACGCGGCGTCGTTTGCGGGGACGACATCCGTTGTGGGGCAGCGGTGTGACGTCTTCGATGCTTTTGATCGAAATGCCGTGCACCTGGAGTCCGGTGATGGCGCTCTCCCGTCCCGAACCGGGGCCTTTGACGCGGACCTCAAGTTCCTTGACTCCGAACTTCTTGGCCCGGTCGGCGCAGATTTCCGCCGCCCGCTGGGCTGCAAAGGGCGTGCTCTTGCGAGATCCCTTGAATCCACTGGTGCCGGACGTCGCCCAGCACAAGACGTCACCGTTGGTGTCGGTGATCGTGACGGTGGTGTTGTTGAACGTGGCCTTGATGTGCGCAATCGCCCGGTTGACGTTGCGCCTGGCCCGCTTTTTTCTGGCTGGTTTCGCCACGGAATGCACTCCCCCTGAATCGACCTGCAAAATTCTGCTGAAATCGAACGCCGCCGCTTAATGCCCTGCCATCGGGTTGGCCTGATTGGTCATTCGCACGAGACCGTGCGGGATTCGTACTCCCTCGAGAACCACCCAACCCGAAAGTCTATAAAGCCAACCGACTAGTGGCGCATCTCCTTGACGCCCTTCTTGCCGGCGACGGTCTTCTTTGGTCCTTTTCGGCCGCGCGCGTTGGTTCGTGTCCGCTGGCCGCGCACCGGCAACCCGCGACGGTGACGAATGCCGCGGTAACATTGAATGTTCCGCAGCCGGGTGATGTTTTCCTGCGTCTGCCGTCGCAACTGCCCCTCGACGACGAACTCGTTGTCCAGCAGCGTGTTGATCCGCTGAATGTCGTCGTCGCTGAGTTCGCGGGCCCGCCGCTCGACCGGAAGGGCGAGCCGGTTGCAGACTTCGATGGCGGTTGTGCGACCGATGCCGTGCAGATACTGCAACGACACATAGGTCGGCTTTTCGTTCGGAATGTCCACTCCGAGTACACGCGGCACGGATCAGTCTCCGCTTGAGAATCCGGGATTCGACGACCCGGGCGGGCCGTCCATTGATGTTCGACGAAGGGGCTCAGTTATCCCTGTCGTTGCTTATGGCGAGGATTCGCGGAACAGATCACGTAGACGCGTCCTTTTCGGCGGACGAGCTTACAGTTCTCGCAAATTCGCTTGACGCTGCTGCGAACCTTCATGTGTAACGATTCCGTCGTCTCGGCAGAGATGCACGGGCGGGCAACTGCCGTTTTTGTCTGTTGAACTCGACCAATTGATCTGCCGCATCCGTGGCCGAATCACGGCCGGCCAATCTTGCGTACCAGAACTCGCTCATCGGGCCGCGCTCTAGAAACGAACCTGCCGGGTCGCCGCGAGACCGGTCCCTGCGCGCCGGAGCGTAGATTTCGGCGAGTATAGCGGGAGATCGACGAGGGAGACAAGCATGCGGGGCGAATTTTGTGCCGAAATCCTGACGGGGAGGCGGTGCTGCGATCGCGACGGGGCCGAATTCACGTTTCGCCGACCCCTGCGGTCAGACGGACGGGACCGTCGGCGGTGAGCGCCACGGTGTGTTCAAAATGCACACTGGGCCGTCCATCGGCGGTGACCGCGGTCCAGTGATCGGCGAGAATCCTGGTTTCGGCAGTTCCCGCATTGACCATCGGCTCGATCGCCAGCACCAGGCCCGGCCGAAGTTCAAAGTCTTCTTTCCTCATCACGGCGTTGGTGTAGTTTGGAACCTGGGGAGGCTCGTGCATTTCGCGGCCGATGCCGTGACCAACGAACTGCTCGACCAGGCTGACCCCGGCCCTCTTCGCTTCCTGCATCATCCTGCCGGCCACGGCCGACCAGTGTTTCTCGCAGCCGAACGCCTCGACGGCGATCTCCAGGATTCGTTCCCCGGCCGCCATCAGGTGTCGCTTTTCGTCATCGATTTCTCCGACCGCGTAGGTCCAGGCCGCGTCGCCGCACCAGCCTTTGATCCGGCAGCCGGTGTCGATGCTGACGATGTCGCCCTCTTCGATCCGCCTGCTCTCGGTGGGGATGCCATGGACGATTTCGTGATTGATGCTGATGCAGGTCGCGGCCGGGAACGGAACTTTGCCCGGAAAGCCTTTGAAGAGGGGCGTGGCGTTGTGTTGCTGGAAGACTCGATCGACGGCGGCGTCGATCTCGGCCGTCGAAACGCCGGGAACGAGCATCTCTCGTGCGGCACGATGAGCGGCCGCGACAACCTCGCCCGCCGCCCGCATCAACCCGATTTCACGGCGGCTCTTGAGAGTGATCACAGCAGTCAGAGGAGTCTTGACCCCGAGGCGAACCCTGCCCGCAAGGTCCGTCAGCGAGTTTCCGTTTCGAGCAGGCCCGGCTTGTTCCGCATGACGAGGTGGCTGTCGATTTTCTGCACCAGGTCGAGCGCCACCGAGACGACGATCAGCAACCCTGTCCCGCCGTAAAAACTCGCGATCAGGAAGGAAACCCCCATGCTGGTCGAAATGATCGTGGGGATGATCGCGACAATCGCCAGAAACCCGGCCCCGACATAGGTAATGCGGGTCATCACATTCTCGAGGTACTCGGCGGTGCGCGCGCCGGGACGGTAACCGGGAACGAAGCTCCCGTAGTCCTTGAGGTTGTCGGCCATGTCCTTGGGATTGAAGGTGATGGCGGTCCAGAAGTAGCAGAAGAAATAGATCAGTCCCACGTAGCAAAGGTTGTAAATGTAGCCGCGACCGGAGCCGCTGAAGACCCCCTGGAGCGTGTTCAGCGAACTGGTGAGCCATTCCTGATTGCTGTCGGCGAACGTTCGCGCCAGCCAGGCGAAGCCGAACATGGGGAACATCAGCAGACTGGATGCAAAGATGATCGGCATGACGCCGGCCTGGTTGACTCGGAGGGGGAGAAACTGCCGCTGACCGCCGAGCACTCTTCGCCCGCGGACGTGTTTTGCGCTCTGGATCGGGATTCGCCGCTGCGCATGGGTGATCGCCACGACGGCCACCACGACCATCACGAACAGGAACGCCAGGAGCAGGAGTTTGTCGATACCCGCTTCGCTGCCCAGGCTGATGTCGAAGCCGTTTTCGGTGATCGCGGGACTGAGCAGAGACCATCCGGCGCTGGGCATCTGCGCGAGAATCCCCGCCATGATGAGCAGGCTGATGCCGTTGCCGATCCCGTATTCGTCGATCTGCTCGCCGATCCACATGAGCAGAATCGTGCCGGTCGTCATCGTGACGGTCCCGACGATGTGATACCAGAAGGTGTCGTAGTCGGGCAGGATGAGCCCGGCTTCCCCGGTTCCCAGCCCGCCGCGCAGCATGCGGATCCAGAAGTAGCTCTGGAACAGGCAGATCACGACGGTGGCGTAGCGCGTATATTCGTTGATCTTCTTGCGGCCGGCTTCGCCCTCCTTCTGCAATTGCTCGAGCGGCGGATAGACCGTGCCCAGCAACTGGAAGATGATCGAGGCGGAGATGTAGGGCATGATCCCCAGGCCGAAGATCGTGGCGTTCCCGAGTTGGGAAGCGGAGAAAAGGGCGACGACCTGCATGATCTGGCTGAAGCTGCCCTGCTGCTGCCCGAGTTTCTCGACGACGCTGGCGAACTGGGCCTGGTCGACGAAGGGGAGCGGGATCGCGAACCCCATCCGGTAGACGCCGAGCAACAGCAGCGTCAGCAGGATCTTCTGCCGCAGTTCCGGGATGCGGATGATCGAGAGGAATCTTGAGAGCATGTTCCGCAGTCCTTACGCCCCGGACGTCCTGCACGGGAAGGCGAAGATCGAAGCGCTGTGGCGTCGACTTCGCCGGGGGCCGCGAACAAGACCGGTATGGTGTTGACGAACTCCGTTTCGCAAAGCCGACCGTACTGACTTCGCGTCAAACAAGTTTCTCGACGCTTCCGCCGGCGGCGGCAATCTTTGCCTCGGCCGACTTCGAGACCCGGTGGACGCGAACGCTTAATTTCTTGGATAACTCGCCGTTGCCGAGGATCTTGATGACGTCGAAGCGGCCTTTGGCCAACCCGGACTCCTTGAGCGTATCGGGGGTGACCTCGCTGCCGTCGTCGAATTTCCGGTCCAGGGCGTCCACATTGATCTCAAGGACCTTTGTGGCAAACTGGTTATTATTAAATCCGCGTTTCGCGATCAACCGCGCCAGGGGCATCTGGCCGCCGATGAAGCCTCTGCGTCGGGAAAAACCGCTGCGGCTGCCGGCGCCCTTGTGGCCGCGTCCGCAGGTTTTTCCGCGTCCCGAGCCGGTCCCGCGTCCGACGCGTTTGCGCTTCTTGCGGGTGTGAACACCCTGATGCACGTCGTTGATAATCATCAGACCTCGACTCCCCGCAAGCGCGCTACGTCTTCTCGAGTCCGCAGATTGCTCAGCGCGTTCATGGTGGCTTTGACAAGATTCACGGGATTGTTGGACCCGCGGCTCTTGGTGAGAATGTCCTTGATTCCCGCCGACTCCACAACGGCCCGCACGGTGGCGCCGGCGATGATGCCGGTTCCCGGACTGGCGGGCAGCAGCAAGACCTTGGCGGCGCCGTAACGGCCGACCACCCGGTGCGGGATCGTCGTCCCTTCGAGAGGAACCGATTTCTGGCGACGTGACGATTGGGATCGCGCCTTTTCGACGGCCGCCGGAACCTCCTTGGCTTTTCCGTAGCCGAATCCGACGCGGCCGTTTTCATTGCCCTGCACGACGAGAGCGGCGAAACTGAAACGCCGGCCGCCTTTGACGACGCACGCGCAGCGACGGATCTGGACGACGCGTTCGGGCGATGACCCGGTGGAATCACTGGACACTGATCAATTCTCCGATGCTTTGCCGCCGCGCGGCGCAAGTAACAGGGATTCGTCGCTGCTGCGGAAATCTCAGGCTGAAATCGGGTTTCGTGGTCAAAATGAGAGGCCGGCCTTGCGAGCGGCCTCCGCGAGCGCCGCAACGCGGCCGTGAAATCTGTATTCGCCCCGGTCGAACGCGACATCCTTGATGCCGGCGTCGAGGGCCCGCTTGCCGATCGCCTCTCCGATCTTGGCCGCGGCAGCGGTGTTGCCGCCGGTGGCGCCGGCCAGGTCCGCTTCCATGCTGCTGGCGGAAACGAGCGTTTTGCCCGCGGTGTCGTCGATGATCTGGGCGGAAATGTGTTTGTTGCTGCGAAATACCGACAGCCGGGGACGTGCGATTTTTCGCGCACGATTTCGGACGCGGTATCGTCGCCGCTCCCGTTGTTTCGAGATTCGCTTCTGGAGTTTCATGGTTCGGGTTGTGCCTGTCCTGATCGCGAGGCCGCAGTTTCCGGCCGCCCGGTTCCCTATCAGCCGCCTGCGAACGCCTTGCCGGCCTTGCGGCGGACGCGCTCGTCGGAGTAGCGGATGCCTTTTCCCTTATACGGTTCGACCGGCCTGACCTGCCGGATGTTGGCGGCGAATTGCCCGACAGCGTGTTTATCGATGCTCTTTACGACGATCTGCGTGGCGGACGGCAGTTCGCAGTCGACCAGATCGGGAACCTGGAGACGTATTGTATTGGCGTAACCGACCTGGAGGGCGAGTTCCTTGCCGTTGAGGCTGGCCTGGTATCCGACCCCTTCGATTTCCAGCTTTTTGACGTAGGGGGTCTGCACGCCCTGCACCATGTTGGCGATGAGGGCGCGGGTCAGTCCGTGCAACGCGCGGGTTTCCCGCTGGTCGTTGGGCCGTTCAACGCGAACGCTCTTGTCTTGCTCATCGACCGAAACGCTGACTTTCGGGTGATGCGTGAAGGACAACTCCCCTTGCGGGCCCTTCACGCGGATCGTCCCGTTCTCAACGGCCACGTCCACGCCGGAGGCGATGGGGATCGGTTGTTTGCCAATTCTTGACATGACTTGCTGGATGCGGTTTTTCGGGCCATCGTTCTCCGGCGAGCAGACGCCTCGCCGAACGATCACCACACTTCACAAAGGATCTCTCCGCCGACGTTATTCGCTTTCGCTTCCCGGTTGCTGAGGACGCCCTGGTTGGTCGACATGATGCACACGCCGAGCCCTTGCCGGACCGTAGGCGTGTCTTTGACGCCCGCGTACACTCGGCGTCCCGGTTTGCTGACCCGCCGCAGGTGTTGAATGACACGTTCCCCGTTGGGACCGTACTTGAGGTTGACGCGGAGGGTGTTTTGCGGGGGTTCTTCGATTACTTCGAAGTCCCAGATGAAACCTTCACGCTGCAGGGCCTCGGCAACGCCGATCTTGGTGCCGGACGCCGGGATATCCACAAACGGCCGCTCAATCTGCAGGGCGTTGCGAATGCGGGTCAGCATGTCGGCAATCGGATCGGTCATCATGGCCGGCGACCTCGGACTTCAATCGTCATTCGTCAAACTCTCCGTTCTCGGTTGAATCGGGGCGCGGGCCTACCAGCTCGCCTTTTTTGCGCCGGGGACCAGGCCGTCCAGGCAGAGATCGCGGAAGCAGATGCGGCAGACGGTGAACTTGCGATACACAGCCCGCGGCCGGCCGCACAACTTACAGCGGCGTTCCTGGCGCGTGCTGAATTTCGGAGTTCGATTCGCTTTCGCGATTTTTGACTTACTTGCCATCGGGCCGTTCTCGCAAAACTCTGTTCTCGTAACGTGGCGGACTGCGTCGCCGCGGTGGAACGCACGCGGCTATGCCGAAAGTTCTTTCTGAAACGGCATGCCGAACTCGCGAAGCAACAACCGGCCGTGGTCGTCTTCGGACGTCGTGGTGACGACGGCGATGTTCATGCCGTGGACGTGTTTGACTTTGTCGGGGTTGATCTCGGGAAACACCATCTGCTCGCTCAACCCAAGGCTGTAGTTCCCGTTTCCATCAAAGGCGTTGGGATTCAGCCCGCGGAAGTCGCGAACGCGCGGGAGGACGAGCGTGATGAGCCGGTCAAGAAATTCGTACATCCGCCGGCCGCGCAAGGTGACGGCGCACCCGATCGGCATTCCCTCGCGCAGCTTGAACTGGGCGATCGAACGCCTGGCCCGGGTGACGTACGGTTTCTGCCCGGTGATGATCGACAACGTTTCGGTCGCGTCCCCGAGGATCTTCTGATCCTGGATGGACCGGCCAACCCCCATGCTGACGACGATCTTCGAAAGTTGCGGCAGTGCGAGCGGATTCTCTTCGCCGAGTTCCTTCGCAAGCCGGGGCAGTATTTCCCGTCGGTATTGATCCAGCAGCCTGGCCATGGTGGTGCTGCGCTTAAAGGGTCTGACTGTTTCAGTGAGAGGCCGCGGCGCTCTTCGCGTGGGCCTGTACAAATTTGACCGCGTCCGATTCAGGCGGTGACCGGCTTCTTTCTGGGCGGACTGACGACGCCGGCCGACTTTCCGCATTCCTTGTTCTTGCAGAAACGCTCTTTGGCGCCGTCGTCGGTAAACCGATATCCGATTCGTGCGAGTCGGCCGCACTCCTGGCAGTAGTACATGACGTTCGAACTGGAGATCGGCATTTCAAGCCGCAACCGCCCTCCCTGGGGACTCTTGGGATGTCCCCGCCGGACATGCTTGTAGACCAGATTCACGCCCTCGACGACCACCTTCCTGCCGCCGTCGAGAACCTCGGTGACGCGGCGGGGGCTCTGCTCGACGGGCGGAGTCTCGGCGGCGATGCGCCCCGAGATGATTTTGACGAGATCGCCTTTCTTGATCTTCATGCTTCAAACCACCTCACTCGCCAGACTGACGATCTTCATGAACCGCCGCTCGCGAAGTTCGCGGGCCACGGCGCCGAAAATCCGGGTGCCGCGCGGCTCGCCTTCTCCGTCCACAAGGACGATTGCGTTGCGGTCGAACCGCACGTAGCTCCCGTCGGTTCGACGGGTCGCTTTCTTGCAGCGGACGATCACGCCCCGCGTGACTTTTCCCGACCGAACAGGCTCGGGCGCGCCGGGAATCGATTTCTGAATGCTTACGACGACAATGTCGCCGAGGTTCGCGCTGCGCCGCCCGGTCCCCCCCAGAACGCGGATACACCGCGCGGTCTTCGCGCCGGAGTTGTCCGCCACATCAAGGATTGTCTGCATCTGAATCATGGCGCCACCATCACGGTCCGGCTGCCGACGACGAGTCGGCGATCAGGCTTCCGTTTCGTCTCTTGTTTCCGGTTCGTCGTTTGCTTCTTCGTTCGCTTGCGATTCTTCGCCGGCCGGTTCAGCCTGGGCCTGTTGCTTTTCGGTCCCGGCAGCGGCGGCTTCAATTTCGGCGTCGGCCGCGGCCTGGGCCTTCGCCGCCTCGACGGCGATCTGGTCTGCGGCGTCCAGAATGCGAACCAGTTCCCAGCGCTTCGTCCGCGACCTGGGGCGAGATTCTACAATCTCGACGCGATCCCCTTCTTTCGACTCGTTGTTCTCGTCGTGCACGTGACAGATCGTCCGGCCCCGGACGAATTTTCCGTACTTCGCGTGCCGGTACTGGCGCGACACCGAGACGCGCCGCGTCTTGTTCGCCTTATCGCTGACAACTGTGCCGGTCAATTTCGTTCGCATCGTGGCCTGTTAACTTGCTGAGGACTTCGGCCTCCCGCATCGTGGGGTGCGAGGACCGTGACGACTTCGTCTCACTCTTCCCCGTAGTCTTCCCGTTCGCGTTGGATCGTCTTGATTCGCGCGATCTCGCGCCGGAGTTTTCGGAGGTTGCTCGGCGCGTCAAGCTTTTCGGTCGACGCCTGGAACCGCAGCCGGAACAACTCCTGCTGCGACTCCTTGAGCGCGAACTCAAGCTGCTCCTCGTTCATTTCGCGGAATTCACTCGCGTGACTCATCTCGCCTGTCCGTGTCTGTTTCGCCGAATCGAATGCGCCCGGCCGTCTTCCCCCAACGGTTCCCGCCGGATCACGCGACCGGCCGCCGCTCGATCAACCGCACCTTGACGGGGAGCTTGTGAGCCACCCTGTGGAAACAATCGCGGGCCGCCTCTTTCGAGGCGCCGGCGATTTCGAACAGCACCGTTCCCGGCCGGACGACCGCGACCCAGTGGTCGGGTTCGCCTTTGCCTTTGCCCTGCCTTGTTTCCAGAGGCCGGGCAGTGACGGACTTGTTGGGAAAAATACGGATATACAGCTTCCCGTCGCCGCGAATGTACTGATTCGCAGCGATGCGACAAGCTTCAATTGTGGCCGCACTGATGTGCCCGGGCTGCGTTGACTGCAGACCGAACTCGCCGAACGCGACGGTGTTGCCGCGTGTGGCGTCACCTCTTATGCGACCTCTTTGGCTTTTTCGATGCTTCACCCGCTTGGGCATGAGCGCCATCGCCGCTCTCCTCATCCAGATAATCGCCGCGGTCAATCCAGACTTTGACGCCGATCACTCCCTGCGCCGTCTGTGCGACGGCGAGGCCGTAGTCGACATGGCGCTGCAACGTGGAAAGAGGGATCGAACCGCGACTGGCTTTTTCCTTACGTGACATTTCCGCACCGCCCAAGCGGCCGGACAACTCAATCTTGACTCCGTGCACGCCCGTTTCCATCACCTGGTCGAGCGTTCTCTTGACGGCTCGCCGGAAGCTGCCCCGCTTTTTCAATTGCTGGCCGATGTCCTCGGCCACCAGCTTGGCGCTGCGAAACGGGTTGTTGATCTCGACGATCTTGACTTCCATCCGGCGGCCGGTGAGGTCTTCCAACTGCGCCTTCAGGCGGTCAATCTCCTGGCCCTTCTTGCCGATGATGATTCCGGGGCGGGCGGTGTGCAGATTGACGATGACCTGATCGCGGGTCCGCTCGATCTCGACGCGCTCGATCGCGCCGGACTTGTACTCGCTGTGAATAAATCTGCGGATCTTCTGATCCTCGACCAGCAGCGCCCCGAACTCCTTCTTGGGCGCGTACCAGCGGCTTCGCCAGTCTTCGACGACTCCGACTCGAAATCCCGTGGGACGCGTCTTCTGCCCCATCGTCGCCATCCTCTCTGTCAGGCTCTCAACCAATTTCCGGCACTTGAATGCCGACGTGAATATGTGCGAATCGCCGCCGGATGGGGAAGGCCATCCCGCGGGCCCGGGGGCGGATTCGTTTGAACGCCGGGCCGCCGTCGACACGGGCGTCTGTAATCGTCAACCGTTCGATGTTTCGGGCGCCGCGGTCTTCCGCGTTGGCGGCGGCACTCTGCAGAACCTTCTCCAGCATCCGCGCTCCCCGGTTCGGTTGATACCGGAGGGCGTTCAATCCCTCTTCGACCGACATCCCGCGAATCAAATCGGCGAACGGCCGCACCTTGGTGGCGGAGATCCGAGCAAATCGATGTGTCGCTTTGACCAGGGCCATGATGACCGTCCTTACAACGGATGTCGGCGATGCCTCCATCCGGAACAACAAAACTCCTTACGCAGCAGAAACCGACTGACGCCGGAGGACTGCGGACTAACGCGAACCTTTTGACCCGTGCCCGCGAAAAGTCCGCGTGGGCGCGAATTCGCCGAGCTTGTGACCGATCATTTCCTCTGTGACGTAAACGTTCATATGGGCGCGTCCGTTGTGGACGAGAAACGTATGGCCAATGAACTCGGGCGAAATCGTCGACCGGCGCGCCCAGGTTTTGATCGGTTCCTTACGACCTGCCGCCTCCAGCTTCTCGATTTTCTTGAGAAGCTTCTCATCGACGTAAGGCCCCTTTTTCAGCGAACGTCCCATAACGCTTTGTTCCGAAGTTCTCTCGCGGGATTTCCATTCGTATCGCCCCTTGCCGCTTTTCGGCGGCGAGGGCGCTCTATGTCTTCAATTGTCCGTGCCGACGTGTTCGCCGACGGCGGATGATCGCCTTCGACGACGCCTTTCGCCGTTTGCGGGTCTTGCCGCCTTTGGCCGGTTTGCCGGTGGGACTGCACGGGTGCCTCCCGCCGGCCGAACGGCCCTCGCCGCCCCCCATGGGATGGGCGATCGGATTCATGGCGACGCCGCGAACGTGCGGCCTGCGGCCCATCCACCGCTTCCGGCCGGCCTTTCCAAGCTTCACGTTCTGATGGTCAAGGTTGCCGATCTGGCCGATCGTGGCGCGACAGTTGGCGTGCAAGCGACGAATCTCGCCGGACGGCAACGTAATCTGCGCCCAGCCCTTGCTGCGGGCGTTCATTGTCGCGGCAACGCCTGCGCTGCGACACAACTGCCCTCCGCTGCCGGGCTGCATTTCGATATTGTGAATCTCCATGCCGGGCGGAATATTCGCCAACGGCAGACAGTTGCCGACGGCGGGCTCCGCCTCCGGCCCGCTGAGGACCGTGTCGCCGGCCTGCAGGCCGTTCGGCGCGAGGATGTACCGCTTCTCGCCATCGGCGTAGTGGAGCAGGGCGATCCGCGCCGAGCGATTCGGGTCGTACTCGACATACGCCACCTTCGCCGGAACGCCGTCTTTGTTTCGCTTGAAGTCGATAATCCGGTACTGCGACTTGTGGCCTCCCCCCCGATGGCGAACGGTCACCTTCCCCTGGTTGTTGCGGCCGCCCTTCTTCTTCAGACGGACCGTCAGCCGCTTCTCCCGACGCTTCTTGCGATCGGTGATCTCGGCGAAGTCGCTGACCGACGCAGAGCGGCGGCCGGGCGTTACCGGTTTGTAGAATCGCAGTCCCATGTCACCAGGTCCGTGAAGTTTCCGTGTCTTCTCAGTTGAGCGCTCACAAGTCGACAGCGCGCTCCAGGCTTTGTCAGGGCTTTGTCTTCAATGGACAAACGACTAGAAGAAGGCAATGCGGTCTTCCTCGTGGAGTTGAACGACCGCCTTCTTCCAATCCTTTGTGTGGCCGACCTTGAAGCGCGTCCGACGCGGCTTCCCCTTGCGATTCTGCGTCCGCACGGCGACAACCCGCACGTCCCACAAGTCCTCAACCGCCCTTCGAATCTCAGTCTTGGTCGCCTGCGGACTCACCTCGAACGTGTACGCGTTGTGACGCTCCGACTGGAACGTCCCCTTTTCCGTCACCAGCGGCCTCACGACCACTTGATGCGGCGCCAACTCCCGGGTTGATCCACCTGAGCCGCCCATGACTGCTACTTCCCTCCCCTCAACTGATCGATTGCTTCGCGGGTAATCAGCAACCGCCTTTGACGCAACAGATCGTAGGCGTTCAGCTCGCGGCAGGGCGAGACGCGCAGATCGGGAAGATTCCGCGAAGAACGCCAGATCTTCTCGTCCGCCTCATGAATCGTCAGCAGGCAGGATTCCCGATTGACGCCCAGAGACTTGAGCATCGCGGCGATGACGCGAGTTTTCGGCTCGTCGACCGCGAGGCCATCAATGACAATCGCCTCGCCGTCCTGAAACTTGCTGAGCAGCGCCATCCGCACCGCAAGGCGGACCGCCTTCTTCGGCAGCCGGTAACTCCAATCCTTGGGAGTCTTGGCGAACGTGTGACCACCACCGACGCGCACCGGCGACCGCCTTCCACCGGCCCTGGCGCGACCGGTCCCCTTCTGGCGGTACATCTTCTGTTTGTTGCCGGCGACCATCCCGCGCGACTTCGTGGCCGACGTGCCGACGCGCCGGTTGGCCTCGTACATCACAACGACGTCGTGCAACAACTGCTTATTGACGCCCGGCGCAAGGTCGGCCGGGTCGAAATCGTAAGTTCCGACTTCACCACCCGACATGTTGCGAACTGGAACGGATATCATCTCTGCCACCCGGCACTGATTTCTTGCCTGCCGCCCCTTGGCCTACCGCCCACGGAGCGGCATTCGACAGTGACTCTTACTTCGCCTTATTGGTCTTGCGAACCACCACAAACCCGCCGTTCGGGCCCGGAATCGCCCCCTTGACGAGAATCATGTTGTTCTCTTCGTCGACCCGAACGACCCGCAGGTGCCGCACAGTGCAACGCGCGTTGCCGTACTGCCCGGCCATCCGCTTGCCCTTCTTGATGCCGCCCGAGCAGCCGAGATTCGAGGCGTGCGCGCCGATTCCGCCCGGATGACGGTGCACCTTCTTAACGCCGTGACTGGCCCGCTGGCCGGCGAAGTTATGCCGCTTCATCACGCCGGCCGTTCCCCGCCCTTTGCTGGTCCCGATCACATCGACGAAATTCACATCCGCAAACACGCCGGCCGTCAACACGTCGCCCACCGAACAACCGTGATCTTCGCCGTTCGTCCGGAACTCCCGAATAAACCGCTTCGGCTCACAGTCGGCCTTCGGCAGTGGCTCCACTCCCGACGCCTTCAAGCGCTTTTGGCGCTTGCTGCTGAGCTGAACAACCTGGCCCCGCTGGGCGCGCGTCGCGCGGGCCCGGTTCCTCTCCTCCGCACTGCGCTTCTTGTCGGCCTCGCTCAGCTTGTCGTCGTATCCAATCTGCACCGCTTCATAGCCATCGCGATCGCTGGTCCGGACCTGCAACACCGTGCACGGACCAGCCTCGACGACCGTGACCGGGATAATCACCCCGTCCTCGCCGTACACCTGGGTCATTCCGACTTTTCGACCGAGCAGTCCAACCGGCATGAAACCGCCTCACCACTTCCCAGTACCTGACCCGACAACCCCGACGCGGTTGCCGTGAACATGTCCCCTGTAAACCGGCAAGCCGGAACACAGCTTGCCGAGACCTGCGCGACGCGCAGAGCAACCGCATGCCGCGACTGGACCGTCAGGCGGACGCCTTGATCTTGATGTCGACTCCCGCGGGAAGCGACAGTTTGTTCAACGCGTCGATTGTCTTGCCTGTCGGCTGCAGGATATCTACGACCCGCTTGTGCGTTCGAATTTCGAACTGCTCGCGAGACTTCTTGTCAATATGCGGACTGCGTAAGACCGTGTACCGTTCGATTCGCGTCGGCAGAGGGATCGGGCCATGCACGACCGCTCCGGTCCGCTTGGCCGTGTCGACGATGTCCGTCGCCGACTGGTCCAGGACCGTGTGATCGTAGGCTTCCATCCGGATGCGAATACGCTCGTTGCCTGCCACCTGCCCACATCCTCAAATTGGCCGCGCGACCTCGACACCGGCCGCTCCTGCAATCGCCGCGGTGACTTCCCCCCGGCCTGCATCACTGGAACAGCCCAGCATTGATGAGGTTGCGCCGATTCGGCGACTGCCCGGCAGACGCCGCTCAAATGCTGGAAACCCGGAATGCTAATGAGGGGCAGCGTTCATGTCAACGAATTGGCGACACCGAATTCCCTCTCCGCGAGCATTTTTCCGCCGACATCCGGGGACGATGAACGCTCGCCGGCCGGTCGGGCCGAGCGGCGGGTCATCCCAACATGTCGTCCAGCACCGACGGCGGCGCGAAATCGTACTTGAGCGGCTCCATCGAGTACGAAGCGCGGCCCTGCGAGAGGCTCCGCACGTGCGTGGAGTAGCCGAACATCTGCACGAGCGGCACCTCCGCCGAGAGCACCGCGAGATCGCCCCGGTGTTCGCTGCCCACGATCCTCGCATGGCGAGTGTTCAAATCCGACTGGATGTTTCCCAGAAACTCGGCGGGCGTGACGACTTCCAGTTTCATCACCGGTTCCAGCAGCGCCACGTCGGCCCTGGAGAGTGCATTCTGCACGGCGTGAGCGGCGGCGGCCCGCAGCGCCTCTTCGTCGGATTCGGCCTCGCGATAGTCGACGTCTGTGATGGTGAATTTCACGTGCATCAGGGGGTAGCCGTATCGCCCCCCGGACTGGGCTGATTCGTTCACCGCCTCCCGGACGATCCGCTGCATTTCGGAGGGCAAATCGCCCGGTTTGAGCGACGAGGCCACGCTGACCGGCGCGTCGCCCTTGTGCGGTTCGAGCCGGACGCGGACGCCCGCGAATCGAGTTTCTCCTTGCGACGCCCGATGAAACTCGCCCGATTCCTCGACCGCTGAACGGACGGTCTCGCGATAGGAAACGCGAGGCTTGTGCACGCGGATCTTCAGATTCTGGTCGCGGATCAGCCGTTCCCGGTTGATTTCGAGATGCAGTTCTCCCATCCCGCTGATGATCGTCTGTCCCGTCTCTTCGCTGACCTGGGTGCGGATCGTCGGATCCTGACGGGACAGCCAGACGAGGGCCTCTTCGAGTTTCTTGCGATCGGCGCTCGATTCCGGTTCGATCGCCATCGAGATGACCGTCTCCGGAAAGGTGATGCTTTCCAGCAGAATGGGATGACGCGGATCGCAGAGCGTGTCTCCCGTGGCGACGTCCTTGGGGCCGATTACGCCGACAATGTCCCCGGCCGCGACGTAGTTGGTTTCGTAGCCTGCGTCTTCGAGTTTCTGCCGCTGGCTGGCGTGAATGTGCCAGAGTTGGCTGATCAGCTCCTTCTTTCCGGTCCTGGGGTTGAGCATCCGGGACCCGCTCTTGAGCACGCCGGAGTAGACGCGGACAAAACAGAGTTCGGCGTGCTTGTCGGCGACGATTTTGAAGACGAGGCCGGAGAACGGTTCGTCGGGACTCGGTGTGCGCTGCTCCTCGGCCGGTTGATTCTTGCGAGGGGACGGGTTGATCCCCTTGACCGGAGGCATGTCGAGCGGGCTGGGCAGGTAACGATTGACCGCATCGAGGAGAGGCTGGACGCCGATGTAGTCCAGCGACGAACCGCAGAACGTGGGCTGGACGTCGCCCAGGAGCGTCGCGGCGCGGAGCGCCCGGTGGATCAACTCGGGAGGGGCGGTCCCGGTGTCGATGCAGGCGGTCATCACGTCGTCGTCGATCAGCGAGACAGTGTCGAGGAGTTGACTCCGCCAGAGTTGCGCGTCCTCGGCGTGCGCCTCGGGGATCTCCCGCACATCGACCTCGCCGCCGCGGGACGCCTCATCGAAGTAGAGCGCCTTCATCTCGACGAGGTCGATGATCCCTTCGAAATCGGACGAGGCGCCGATCGGGATGGTGAGCGCGACCGGGTTGGCCTGGAGGCGCCGCTGAATCTCGGCGAACGTCTCCTCGAAATTCGCGCCGATCCGATCGAGCTTGTTGATGAAGCAGAGGCGCGGCACGCGATAGCGGTCCGCCTGCCGCCAGACCGTTTCACTCTGCGCCTCGACGCCTTCGACGGCGCTGAAGACCACGACCGCTCCATCCAGGACACGGAGGCTGCGCTCAACCTCTGCGGTGAAGTCGACGTGGCCGGGAGTGTCGATCAGATTGATCGTGCAGTCTTTCCAGCGGCAACTGACCGCTGCGGAGTAGATCGTGATTCCGCGCTTGGCTTCTTCGGCGTCGAAGTCGGTCTGCGTCGTGCCGTCGTCGACCTGTCCCATCTTGTGGGAGGCGCCGGTGTAGTAGAGAATCCGCTCGGTCGTCGTGGTCTTACCGGCGTCAATATGCGCTACGATGCCGATGTTGCGAATCTTTTCGATGGCGGTTGGCATCGTTGGGTCTCATGGCAAATCCAACAGGCCTGGGATGACTCTCCGACGGCCCGACCGTCCGGCCCCACCGGAAGAATCGACGATCGGCCGCCCGTCGTCGCCGCCGAGTGTTCTCTCGATCGGCGCACACTCGCCGGACCGGCGGCATCAATACGCGAAATGCGCAAAGGCCTTGTTGGCTTCGGCCATTTTGTGGACGTTTTCGCGGGTCGTCACCGCCGAACCTTCCCGGCGATAGGCGGCCAGGATCTCCTCTGCGAGAGACTGGGCAACCGGTCGCCCCTTGCGTCCTCGCACGGCCACGAGGATCCACCGGATGGACAGCGCTTGCTGCCGCTTCTGATTGACAGGAGTCGGCACCTGGTAGGTTGCACCGCCCACCCGCTTCGATCGGACTTCGATGTCGGGCTTGACGTTTGCAATCGCCTGTTCGAAGACTTCGATCGGGCTCGCGTCGGAGACTTTGTCACCGACGATGTCGAGCGCTTCGTAGAACGCCCGCATCGCAACGCTCTTTTTGCCGTCATTCATCAGGCAATTGATAAACTTCGACGCCAACTTCGATCCATATCTCGGATCCGGCTTCAACTGCGCTGCACTGGCGGTGAATTTCCGTGGCATATCCGGCGACTCTTCCCGAGACTCTCGATTGTTTCTGGTAAAAACGGCCTGTCAGAACAAGACACGCGAGCGGCTGACGGCGACACCGCCTGCAAGCGCGGTCAACGAGTGAAGCGAGCGTGTGCTACTTCGGCCGCTTGGCCCCGTAACGGGAGCGGGCCTGGCGTCGCTTGTCCACGCCAAGCGTGTCCAGCACTCCGCGAATCACTTTGTATCGAACACCCGGAAGGTCGCGGACACGGCCGCCGCGCACGAGCACAATCGAGTGCTCCTGCAGGTTGTGGCCTTCTCCGGGGATGTAGGCCGTCAACTCCTTGCCGTTTGAGAGTCGCACGCGGGCGATCTTCCGCAACGCCGAGTTCGGCTTCTTGGGCGTCATCGTCCGCACCTGCAGACAGACGCCGCGCTTCTGCGGACAGCCCTCCAGCAGAGGCGTTTTCGTCTTGCTCGACTGTTTCTTCCGCGGTTTGCGGATCAACTGGTTGATTGTGGGCATCGACTCGATTTACCTGACGATGAACAGGGATCAGGCCTCGTCTCGGCCAAATCTCCCCAAACTATTGGAATCGGAGACTTTATCCCCGTCGTTTTTTCGCGTCAAGGGGCCGGCCGGACTGGTCCGGTCGTCCGTCGGTCCCCCTCCGGCTGGTGATCCGATTGCGAGTTTGCCGTCACGATCCTTCCAGCAAGTCGTTGAGCGACGGGACAGCGCCTTCGGCCGGGGGAGGGGGCGTTTGCGGTTCTGCGCTTTCGAGCAGTTCGCGCCTGTGTGCGAGAATCCGTTCCTGCTCCTCCCGCTGGGCCGCGACGGCGTCCGGATTGATGGTGACGGCCGCGTCCTGGTGCGACCTGAAGCCGGTGCCGGCGGGGATCAGGTGACCGAGAATGACATTCTCTTTCAGACCGACAAGCTGATCGGTTTTGCCTGCGAGGGCCGCCTCGGTGAGCACTTTTGTCGTCTCCTGGAAACTGGCCGCAGAGATGAAGCTCTCGCTCTGGACGGCGGCTTTGGTGATTCCCAGAAGCTGCGTGCTCGCGGCCGCCGGCCGAGGTGTGGCGAACTCGGCCGGGCTGTCGCCGACGGCCTCCAGTTGGGCGTTCACTTCTTCGACCGTCTCCAGCGGAACGACGTCGCCGACTTCGAATTCGGTGTCGCCCGGGTTCGTGATCCGCGCGCTTTCTGCGATCTGCTGATTGATCTTCCTGAAATCGAGCTTGTCGATGACCATGCCGGGCAGAAGCTGCGTATCTCCGACGTCGTCGATTCGCACCTTGCGGAGCATCTGGGCGACCACCAGTTCGATGTGTTTGTCGTCGATCTCCACGCGCTGCGCACGGTAGACGTTCTGAATCTCGTGCAACAGGTATTGCTGGACGTCCTCCTCGCCGCGGACGCGGAGAATGTCGTGCGGCACGAGCGGTCCGCGAACCAGACCGTCGCCCGCCTTGACGATGTCGCCGGTGTGGACCAGCAGCGGACGTCCGTGCGGAATGATGTGTTCGACTTCCGTCCCGTCTTCGCCGCGAACGATGAGCACGCGTTTGCCGCGTTTCTTCTCGGCCGCCAGTTCGACCTCACCGTCGATTTCCGCGATGACGGCGGGGTCTTTCGGTTTGCGGGCCTCGAACAGTTCGGTCACGCGCGGCAGACCGCCGGTAATGTCCTGCGTTCCGGACGCTTCTCGGGGGTTCTTGGCGAGGACGGCTCCGGCAGCGATCGACGCCCCGTTTTCGACCTCGATGTTGGCGCGTTCCGGAATGTAGTAGTAATCCAGAATCTTCCCGGTTCCATCCTCGATGATGATCTGCGGATGCAGGTCGCCTTTGTGTTCAATGACCGTTCGCCGCACGTACCCGGTGGCGTCGGCTTCTTTCTTGAGGGTTTTGCCCTCGATGAGGTCTTCGTAGCGGACCTTGCCGCCGACCTCGGCGAGAATGGGCACCGAGTGCGGATCCCACTGGCAGAGCACCTGTCCTTCCTTGACTTCATCGTCTTCATCGACCATCAGCACGGCGCCGTTGGGAACGGTGTACCGTTCGAGTTCCCGTTCTTTGGGGTCGATAATGATGACCTCGCCGTTCCGCGTGAGGACGACTTTCTGCCCGTCCGCGTTCACGACGCTGCGAATGCGGGCGAATTTGACGCGGCCCGGCTTCTTGGTCTTGAGGTCGCTCTCTTCGAGTTCTTTCGAGGCGACGCCGCCGATGTGGAACGTCCGCATCGTAAGCTGCGTACCGGGTTCGCCGATCGACTGCGCGGCAATGATGCCGGTGGCGAGCCCCTCTTCGACGAGCGAGCCGGTCGAGAGGTCCATGCCGTAACACCGCCGGCAAACCCCCAGTTCCGCCTCGCAGGTCATCGGGCTGCGGACCTGAATCCGTTCCAGCCCCATCGATTCGATGCGCCGCGCGATGTCGACCGTGATGAGTTCGTTTTCACGGACGATGACTTCATCGGTAATCGGATCGACGATGTTGGTGCGGCTGACCCGTCCGCGAATGGCGTCGGCCAGGTTGACCTCGACCTTTTCCCCGCGGTACAGCACGCCCCGCGTGACCCCCTTGGTGGTTCCACAGTCTTCGGTGGTGATCACCATGTTCTGGCAGATGTCGGCCAGTTTGCGGGTGAGGTAGCCGCTGTCGGCCGTCTTGAGCGCCGTGTCGGCCAGCCCTTTCCGCGCTCCGTGCGTCGAGGAGAAGTACTCGAGCACAGTCAGTCCTTCGCGGAAGTTGGACTTGATCGGCGTTTCGATGATCTCGCCGGACGGTTTGGCCATCAGGCCCCGCATGCCGGCGAGCTGGCGAATCTGTTCGATGCCGCCGCGGGCGCCGGAGTCGGCCATGAGGTAGATCGGATTGACGTACGCGCCCTGCTCGCGCAGGTCGTGCTCCAGTTCGTGCTTCATCGACTCGGTGATCTGTTCGCGGGCGTGCGTCCAGATGTCGATCACCTTGTTGTAGCGTTCCTGGCCGGTGATGATGCCGCGGTCGTAGAGCTTCTGCTGCTTGAGCACGTTGCCCTCGGCGGTCGAAATCACCTTTTCCTTGTTGGGGGCGGTCACCAGATCACTTGTCGCGAAGGAAAGTCCGCTCCGCGTCGACTCCTGGAAGCCGACCTGTTTCATCGCGTCGAGCAGACCGATCGTCGCCTTCCGTCCGAGTTCGAGATAGCAGTCGGAAATGACGTTCGACAGGTCCTTGCTCTTCATGGTGAGGTTATAGAACGCCATGCTCTCGGGCAGGATGTCATTGAAGAGCACGCGTCCGACGGTCGTCGTGATCGGACGACCGGCGTGGTAGTCCTCCGCGCCTTCTCCCTTGATCCGCTTCTCTTTCGAAAGCCGCAGTTTGACGATGGCGTGCCGGGCGACGCGGCCCTGCTGATAGGCCATGATGACTTCGTTGATGCTGGCGAAGGTCATGCCTTCCCCCGGGCGGCCTTCCCGCTTGAGGGTGCAGTAGTAGCAGCCCATCACGATGTCCTGGGTGGGCATGATGATCGGCTGGCCGTTCGCCGGGCTGAAGATGTTGTGCGTCGACATCATCAGCGTGTGGGCTTCGACCTGCGCTTCGATCGACAGCGGAAGATGCACGGCCATCTGGTCGCCGTCGAAGTCGGCGTTGAAGCCCTTGCAGACGAGCGGGTGAATCTTGATGGCGTTGCCTTCGACGAGGATCGGCTCGAACGCCTGGATGCCCATGCGGTGCAGCGTGGGGGCGCGATTCAGCAGCACCGGATGATTGCGAATCACCTCGTCGAGAATGTCCCAGACCTCCTCGTCCTTGCGTTCGAGCATCCGCTTGGCCGACTTGATCGTGTCGGCGTGGCCGAGTTCCTTGAGCCGGCGAATCACAAACGGCTGGAACAGTTCCAGCGCGATCTTCTTCGGCAGTCCGCACTGATGCAGGTGCAACTCCGGTCCGACGACGATCACCGAACGCGCGGAATAGTCGACGCGCTTGCCGAGCAGGTTCTCGCGGAAGCGGCCCTGCTTGCCTTTGATCATGTCGGTCAGCGACTTGAGCGGCCGGTTCGACGAGCCGAGCACCGGCCGTTTGCAGCGGTTGTTGTCGAACAGGGCGTCGACCGACTGCTGGAGCATCCGCTTTTCGTTGCGGACGATCACCTCCGGCGCATTGAGGTCCACGAGCTTTTTCAACCGGTTGTTGCGGTTGATGATGCGGCGGTAGAGGTCGTTCAGGTCGCTGGTGGCGAAATTGCCCGATTCGAGCAACACGAGCGGTCGCAGGTCGGGAGGAATCACCGGCACGCAGTGCAGGATCATCCATTCCGGACGGTTGTCGCTGTCGCGCAGCGCTTCGACGATCTTCAAACGCTTGACGAAGTCCTTCGTCTTCTGCTGGCTGCCGGTTTCGGCCAGTTCTTCACGCAGCCGCACCGACTCTTCAACGAGGTTGATGTTGCTGAGCAGCTTGAAGACCGCCTCAGCCCCCATTTCGATTTCGAACGTGCCTTCGCCGTACTTGTCGCGGGCCGCCCGCGCTTCCTCTTCCGTCAGCAGTTGCGTTTTTCGAAGCGGCGTGTCTCCGGGGTCGACCACGACGTAATCCTGGAAATAGATCACCTTTTCCAGGCTGGTCGTCTTCATGTTGAGCAGCGCGCCCAACCGGCTGGGCATGCTCTTGAAGAACCAGATGTGGACCACCGGAGCAGCCAGTTCGATGTGTCCCATCCGCTTCCGCCGGACGCGGCTGTGCGTCACCTTGACGCCGCAGCGGTCGCAGATCATCCCCTTGTACTTCATCCCGCGGTATTTGCCGCAGGCGCACTCCCAGTCCTTTTCGGGTCCGAAGATCCGCT
>ERZ869936.691-NODE-691-length-29154-cov-19.566033_pt1 | contig 29154 bp, 28 predicted proteins | sample MGYA00520876_ERZ869936 | MGnify/ENA primary metagenome ERZ869936 (study PRJEB32218, sample SAMN09650985) | biofilter metagenome | isolation source: enrty point of leading RO module | place: Saudi Arabia: Thuwal, RO plant located on Red Sea | collected 2016-02-17 ... | reverse complement strand
TGCATTGCATCTTGGCCCGACGGCGCGGGCCGACCTGGGTAGTGAGTCAGAGCTCCCGATACATCACGTGAATCGGGGTGAGACCCTCCGTGCCGTGACGGAAGGCGGCCGGCACCGTTCCCACTATCTCGAAGCCGAGCGACTCCCATAGCGCCACAGCTCGCTCATTCGACGCGACCACGGCATTGAACTGCATCGCATGGAATCCGGCAGCTCGGGCCTTATCGATCACGTACTCCGCGAAGCGCCGCCCTATCCCCCGACCTGAGACTTCCGGCGCCACCATCCAACCGGCGTTGCAGACGTGGTCCCCCAGCCCGGGCTGGTTCGGCTTCAGATAGGCGGTGGCGACAATCTCATGGTCGCTCTCAGCAACGAACGTGAACCGTCGACCATCGTTCGGCTGCATCCAGAGATCGCGGGCATCGTGCTCCGAGGTTTCCGGCGGATAGGGATAAGTCTCCCTCGTCGCGACGACTGCGCGGAAGATGGGCCAGATCGCCGGCCAGTCGTCGGGCGTGGCTTGGCGGAAGGTGAGATCCACATCGGAAACAATATCGTCAGGAATTTTCCGGATTTCTCGGTGAGCCGGTCGTTTCTGTCACACCCTGTCGATACGTTGAGAGCATGAGACGGGAAGAGCTTTCCCGTCGGCCTCTTCCCCACCGGCGGCTACAGCAGGATCATGTTCGAGGCGCATCGGTGGACGATCTCGCAGGCTGGCTCGTCATGCTGGAAGACGAAATGGCCGTCATCGAGCAAAACCGGGCGGTGATCATCGGCGAGTTCGATGAGCGAGAGGCCCACCATGCTTTCGGTCACCCTTCCACCATCTCCTTCCTCAAAGAGGCATGCCGGATGGCCGGCGGACGCGCTCGCCGACTGGTCAAGAGGGCCCGGGCGGCGGCGCGGCATTCGGCCACGATGGCGGCGTGGAGATTCGGGCAACTCTCCAGTGACCAGGCTCAGCAGCTATTCGATGTCTCCGATGAGCTCGCCGACCGGTACCCGGACGCCGAGCAAGTGTTGTTGGACATCGTGGGCGAAACCCCCGACGAGACGAGAAAGACCATCAACTACTGGAAGAACAGCGTTGACCCGCGAGGCGTAGCGCTCGATCTCGATATCCAGATGGAGCGCCGCAGCCTCGAAATCACGACTCAGCCCAACGGAATGGTTTCAGGTCGTTTCACTATGACTGGGCTGGCAGGCGAGACGTTGAAGGCCGCTGTCACCACTCTTCTTCCGCCTCCCCAGCCCACCGATACCAGGACCGCGACCCAACGTCGCCACGACGCACTCGAAGACCTCGCTTCCTCGTTCCTCGAGAACACAAACACGACCACCAGCGGTGGGGAGAAGCCTCATGTGAGTGTCCATTGCGACCTCGACGCGTTGAGAGCTGAGGCAGGCGGGCTCCACGAGACCACCGACGGAACCGTCCTCCCCGTCGGAACTCTTCGCGAACTCGCCTGCGACTCATCGGTGACCCGGATCGTCTTCGATGGAGAGTCAGAGGTCATCGACGTCGGGCGAAAGACCCGAGTCGTTCCTGCAGCGTTACGGCGAGCAGTGATCGCAAGGGACCGGCACTGTCAGGCGCCCGGTTGTGGTCGCTCGGCTACCTGGTGCGACGTCCATCACATCGTCCACTGGGCCGACGGCGGCGAGACGATCCTCGCCAACCTTCAACTTCTCTGCAGATATCACCACACGCTCACTCATCGCCAGGATGCGGTGATGCGGCTGGAGGTTGCCTGGGGAAAGGAGCCAGCCGCCGCCGGCGTTGGCCCACCGTAGGGACGGTGCGGGCCACCGTCCCTGATCGATAGCGCTAGTCCCTGAGAGTCGTGCCACCCTTCCAGGAGACGCCGACACGGTGGTAGTAACCACCGATCATCTCGGCTTCGCGGAGTAGAGCCAGCTCTTCTGTGGGCGACTCGAATAGATCCAGCTCGGCGGTGCCAGCCCAGACATCGGCAACCTCCCCGTCGTAGCCCCGCATCGTGACCAGCTCGTCCATCGATTGTGTTCCATCGGATTCGATAGCCGGCCACATGCGGTTGTGGAGCATGGGATGGGCGTTGACAAAACCAGGCCTGTCGGCGGGTTCGGTCAGAGTCACCACGGCTTCTGCCAGCCGGCGACCATTGGCCGAGAGTGTCGCACCGAACCTTGCTCCCTCTTCGAGGCGGGGCCCGGCCCGACCCACCGTGATCGGACGGGTCATCCAGATCTCGCCCAACTTCTTCGGGTACCCCTGGTGGTAGCCGCGGACGAGTGCAAAGTCCTTGTCGACCCAGATGTAGGCGCAACGGCTCCACAGCTCGTCCTCCCAAACACCGCGGATCACGACGAAGCACTCTTTGTACTGGGCGCGCGCCGGGTCGAGGATCTCCGCGAAGTCGTCACCGCAACTCTGCCAGTCGGCCCAGATGATCGCCACGGCACCCGGGTCGTCCTCGGGTAGCTCGGCGCCCTCCGGCAGCAGCTCGGCAACACGGCCGGGGTCCGTGCGGTACTCGACGGTGATCATCTCGCCGGAGTAGTGCCACGGCGGAGCCGGGATGAGAGATGCCTTGCCGGTGGGAGACTTGGGAAAGAGGAAGCCCTGCATCAGAGGAAGGGTAGGTACTCCGCCATCTCCCAATCGCTCGTCCACGAGTTGTAACGCTCCCACTCCGCCCGCTTCACCGTGACGAAGCCATCCACGTACGCCGGAGAGAACGCCTGGACGAGATCGGAGTCGGCCTCGAGGGCGTCGAGAGCGTCACGCAGCGTCGGCGGGGTCACGATGTCAGTCGAGGCGTTCTCGATGCAGTCCTTGGTCTCGACCTCGGGCAGCTCGTAACCCTTCTCGTATCCGAGGCGGGCGGCAGTCAGGACGGTGGCAACGGCTTGATGAGGGCTCACGGCACCGTCCCCCATGCGATGCTCGAGACGGGTCGCACCGCCACGGGCGGGGGGCACCCGAACGGTCACTCCACGATGGTCGTAGCCCCAGTTGGCCCAGTAGCCGCAAAGGGAGCCGGGCTTCAGGCGCTTGTAGGCGTTGACGGTGGGTGCCATGAGAGCGGCCATGCCGACATGGTGTTTGAGCATTCCCGCCGTCAGCTGGCGGGCAATCTCGCTCAGCCCATCGTCGGAGTCCTCATCGACGAGAAGGTTGTTCCCCTCCCCATCGGCCATGGAGAGGTTCACATGCAGACCGCTGCCGCCGCGATCGGTGATTGGCTTGCCCATGAAAGTGAGCATGTGCCCATGCCGGGCTGCGATCTCCTTTGCCATCACCTTGAAGAGAAAAGCGTCGTCCGCAGCCGTCATGGCGTCGCGATACGCAAGGGTGAGCTCGAACTGGCCGTTGTCATACTCGCTGTTCACCGACTCGAGCGGGATTCCGACCTTGTGGGAGATCCGCATGATCTCATCGATGACCCCCTTGGGGTCGACAGCCATCCCGGTCCCATACACATACGCACCGGGGGTGGAGATGGGCTGCCAGCCACCGTCGCCATCAGGCTCGAACAGATACGCCTCGAGCTCGATGCCGACCATCGGCTGCATGTCATGAGACTCCCAAGCCTCGATGGCAGACCGGAGGACGTTGCGAGGCGTGAGAGCGACGGCCTCGCCCTTTCGGGTTATCTCCGGGATCACGACGCTGGTGTCGGGCTCCCAACCTGGTCGAGAATCAGAATCCTCGAATCTGGCCTCGACATCGGGCAGCCCCTCCCAGAACATCCCTCCGTCGTGCGGGATCATCTCGCGATCGAAACCAAGTGTGAACAGGGCGATGCAGTGGCCCGTCTCGCTCTTGGTGTGCCCGGGCAGATACTTGCCACGGGCCAAGCCGAGATGGTCGGGCCACAAGAGTCGCAGACGTTCGTACGGTTCCGGCACGTTCCTCCTCACTGAGCCGCCATGATCGTAGAGGTTTCGCGCCGGACGAGGCATGGCCATCGCAAGAAGCTAACTTGTTCGTATGTCGACACCACTGGAGCCTGACGCCCAACAGCGGGCCGAACTCAACGAACAGGCCGATCGATTCCTCGAGGAGTGGTATTCCCGCGTCGAGACGATGAACGCATCCGGGGAGCCCCTCACCGACCGCCAGATATCCGACCTGATGGAGCCCCCACGCGAACAAGGGCGGGACTTCGCCAGGATCCTCGACGATCTCGACCTCGCCGGACAGGCAGGCATACTCCATCCCTCCAGCGGCCACATGTCCTACATACCGAACGGCGGCCTCTACACGGGCGCGATCGCCGAGCAGTTGGCGGCAGGGCTGAACCGCTACACCGGAGTTGCCGGCGCCGCTCCCGGCATGACGGCCATCGAGACGGGTGTGACTCAATGGGTGGCCGGCTTGTTCGGCATGGGTGAGAGCGCCGCGGCGATCCTCCTGTCCGGTGGCTCGACGGCAAATCTCACCGGGATCGTTGCAGCGCGGGTGAATCGACTCGGCGACCACTTCGACGACGGAGTCATCTACCTGACTGCTCACACCCATCACTCCGTTGCCAAGGCCGCACGGATCGCCGGATTCAGAAACGATCAGATCCGCATAGTCCCCGTCGACGCCGACCTCAGGATGCGAGTCGATGTGATGGAGGAAATGGTGACCCAGGACACCGAGAGCGGTCTTCGGCCTTTCCTGGTCGTTGCCTCGGCGGGAACCACCGACACGGGCACGGTGGACGACCTCGAGGCGATCGGGGCCGTCGCCAAACGGCACGAGCTCTGGATGCATACCGACGCCGCATACGGTGGCTTCTTCGTTTTGACCGAACGGGGCCGGAAGGCACTCGCGGGGATCGGTGAGTCCGACTCGGTTGCGGTCGATCCGCACAAAGGCCTGTCCATACCCTTTGGAGTTGGCGCTCTGGTCGTGCGTGATCAGAACTACTTGTTAGACGCGAACTACGGGCGAGGCGCATACCTGAACCACGAAGAAGTCACACAGGGCCTGAGAGACATCTCATCACTCGGACCGGAGCTGTCGCGCCCGTTCCGCGGCCTCTCGGTGTGGCTACCGCTCCAGCTACATGGCGTGGCCCCGTTCCGGAAGGCCCTCGATGACGCTCTCGACGTTGCAGAGCACGGCTACGAGAGAGTCCGTCAGCTCGACGGGATCAGGGCGAATTGGAAGCCGGACCTGTCAATTGTGGCATTCGGGTTCGAGGACGACACGGTCGGGCGGGAGGCGATGCGACGCGTCAACGAAGACCGGGTGACCCATATCAGCTCCACCGAAGTCGAAGGCCGCTTCATTCTCCGTCTGGCCGTCCTGAATCGGCGGACGACAATCGAAGACGTCGACCACGCCATCGACATGATTCAGAAGGCCCTGATCGGCTGAGGCCTCAGGAAAGCTCGACCTTCACCGGCAGGTGCTTGATGCCTCTGATGAAGTTGCTCCTCAGCAGGTCGGGCTCACCAAGCTGGTAGCTCTCGACGCGTGACAGCAGCTCTTCGAAGACGATCCTCACCTCGAGTCGCGCCAGCGCTGCGCCCAGGCAGACGTGCCTCCCGGTGCCAAAAGTGACATGGTGATTCGGATGCCGCTTCAGGTCGAAGGTGAAGGGATCTTCGAATTCGTCCTCGTCATAGTTTGCCGACGTGTACCACATGACAACCCGGTCCCCCTTTGAGATCGGGACCCCTCTGATCTCGGTGTCTTCTGTGGCCGTGCGGCGGAAATGCATCGTCACACTCGACGCCCTGAGGATCTCTTCGGTGGCCACTTCGGAGATGGCCGAAGGGTCTTCTTGCCACATCTCCAGCTGATCCGGGTTGTCTTTCAGGAACACGAGCCCGTGGCTGATGGTGTGCCTCGTCGTCTCGTTGCCAGCGACCATCATCAAGGTGAAGAAGTTCTTGAACTCGAGATCGGTCAAGGGCTCGCCGTCGGGCTCCGAAGCCAGCATGTCGGACAGAATGTCGTCCTTGGGATCGTTCCTCCGCTCGAGAGCGGCTTGCTCCGCGTAGCGAAAAACCTCCAGAGCCGCCGGCGACCGGAAAGGCAGGAGCCGGTACTCCTCGGTGTCGACCTTGTCGATGATGACCGGCGTGTACTCAGGATCTGCGTTGGAGATCATTTGATCACCCCACGCAACCAACTTGCCGGCATCTGATTCGGGCACGCCGAGAAGGCGACAGAGCAGCCGTATCGGGAGCTCGCGCGCTATCTCGGTGACGAAGTCGAACTCACCGAGAGGAAGTACACGGTCGAGCACATGACTCGCCAACTTGCGAAATGCCGCCTCGTAGGTGGCGACGACCTTGGGGGTGAAGTTCGGTGACACGAGCCGGCGCAACCGGGTGTGCTCGGGAGGGTCGTGCTCCATCATCGTGCGCCGCGCTTCGAGCTCGTCGGGCGACATCTGCTCGATCCTGATCCCTCGGGAGGCAGTGAACCGCTTGAAGTCGCGACTGACCTCGACGACATCGGCGTGTTTGGTGACTGCCCAGTATCCCGAGCCATCAGCCTCCTCGACCCACGACACGGGCGCTTCATCTCGCATCCGGGCGAAGGCGGCGTGGGGAAACCCGGTGGTGTAGGTGTCGTGTGAATCGATGTTGGCGTGTGGGTCTCCCCACTCGACACGCAATGAGTTGGCTGTCATGAAGTCGTCTGTCCGGTGTGACTGGAGCCTGCTATCAACAAGCCCTTGCGGGTTGATCGCTCGAAAGCGAACATAATCACAATTCCCTTCCGATGTGACTCGAGGAGTGTATGGCGGAGTATCGGAGAATTCTCCTGAACGGGGCGATAACCCAGGTCGAGCGGGATGGGGACATCCTGCGCGCTGGCGATGGCCGGGAGGTTGCGATAGAGGATGCGATACACCTGCCTCCGAGTCAGCCGACAAAGATCATCGCCTGTCATCTCAACTACCGCTCTCGTGTCGAAGAGTTCATGACGAAGCTGCCCCCGGCCCCCACCTACTTCCACAAGCCAACGACGGCGCTGAACGCCCACCGTGGCCACGTCGTGCGACCACAGCGTTGCAAGTACCTCAACTTCGAGGGGGAGATCGCAATAGTCATGGGCACGACGACCCGGAACGTGGCACCCGATGCGGTTGGCCCTCACATCGCGGGATACACCATCGCCAACGACTACGGCCTCCATGACTTTCGTGACACCGACGCCGGATCGATGCTGAGAGTCAAAGGCTCAGACACGCTTTGCCCAATCGGGCCAGGGCTTGTCACTGATTGGGACTTCCGCGCCAAGACGCTACGCACAATCGTCAACGGTGAAGTGGCACAGGAAGGCAACACCGATGAGATGGAATGGGACATGCACTATCTCGTTGCCGACCTCGCCCGGACGATCACGCTCCTTCCCGGTGACGTCATCCTGTCGGGGACGCCTGCGGGATCGAGGCCGACGCAGCCGGGGGATGTCGTCACGGTCGAGGTGGAGGGTCTCGGGGAGCTGACGAACACGATCGTCGCCGGCCCAATACCCGTCGGCGACCAGGTCGGGGCACAACCCAGCGATTCTGAGGAAGTACTCTCAACCGCAATGGGTGGCGACTGGGAGTTCCGCGGTGTGAGAGCACCGCGCGGGCCCGGCGCCAAGCACTACGAATCGGAGTTGGACGAATGACTCAGCCGCTCATCGGAGTTACCGCTTGGAGGAGGGAGCTCGACACCTTCCTCGGCATGGAACAGCTACAGACGCTTTCCGACTATTACTCGTCGGCGATCATCGCCAACGGCATGGTCCCTGTCATATTCCCCAACGGCCAGGACCCCGCCCAGGCAGAAAGACTCGTGGAACTGGTCGACGGGCTCGTGCTCTCCGGAGGCGACGACGTCGATCCTCAGAGCTACGGAGAGAAGCCCGACGGCTCGAAGCGGCAGAGCAGGGATGTAGATGACTTCGAGATCGCGTTGGTCACTGCCGCACGAAGCCAGGGCAAGCCTGTTCTTGCTATCTGCCGAGGCATACAGCTACTCAATGTCGCACTTGGTGGGACTCTCAATCAAGAGGTGACCGGTCAAAGCGACGTTCACGAGCGGATCACAGACGAGAGCGATCCGGAGTTCGTCAACGGGTTACGTCACATCGTCCGGCTCGAGCCCGACTCGGTGTTGGCAGAGGCCTACGGCTCGTCAGAAATCAAGACCAACACCCTCCACCACCAAGGGATCGCCGATCTTGCTCCCGACCTCGTCGTTGAGGGCCGCACCGACGACGGCCTGATCGAGGCAGCTCGCTGCAGCGGGAGCTGGTGGGCGTTGGGCGTGCAGTGGCATCCGGAGCGAATGGACTTCGATCATCAGGAGCCCCTGTTCGGGGTGTTCCGCAAAGCGGTGGAAGCCGGAAGCTGAGGCGCCCGGGCTACACGGAGACGCTCGTCGCGAGCGCCGCTCTGAGATCTTCCAGACGCTCCGGGACGATGCTGTAGTGGACCCAGCGCCCCCGGCGCTCACCTTCGATCAAACCAGCCTCCCGCAGGATCTTCAGGTGATGTGAGACAGTGGGCTGAGCCAGCCCCAGCGGCCCTTCGAGATCGCACCCACATGCGGACCCATCGGGCGCTGCGGCCAGCATCGAGACGATGCGAAGACGCGCCGGATCACCAAGTGCGGCGAAAGTCGCAGCCATGTCGTCGGCCGCCTCTCGACCTACGACGCCCTCGAACAACGGAGTGCAGCAGAAGTCCATCGTTGATTGACTTTAGCCCACACATCGATATAGTTCAATGTATCGAAGTTCATCGATTCATGGCCCGCAGCCATCATTGCGGATGCGGGCTGGAAAGGAGACGAGATGAACGAATTCGACACGGGTTGTTGCGGCGGCGGAAGCTGCTGCTGAGCAACCAAGTTGGGTGCATGGCCATATGGCCATGCACCCTCAATCCTTCAGGATCCGGACCGTCGCCTCCCCCTCTTCGCAGCCTTCCAGGATCGGGCAATAGCGACACCATGGCCCTCCCCTTCGCTCGAACTCGGTGCCGTCAGCCCATCTCCGTCTCAGCTCGTCGATCATGTCGGTCACAACCCCGGCCGTGGCCTCCACATCTGATGTCGAAGGCACCGAGTTGTAGCGCTCCCCTGTTCTCACGGAAACCGCCTCGACCAGTGCCGGCAGCTCGCCCCGATCGAGAGCCCAGAGCAATGCGTAGAAGCCCATCTGCTCCCTGGACTCCCCCAGCTCGCCCGTCTTCCAGTCGACGAGCCTGAAACCGCCAAGCTCCGCTTTGTAGACGGCGTCAACGCGACCGACGAGCTCCACACCTTCAGCGGGCTCCAGCGAGAGCTCGATCTCCGCGCCTTCGAAGCCCTCCTGGGGGAATCTGACAAACCTCTCGTAGAGAGCGCGCACCTCCTCGAATACGCCAGGCAGATCCGATGGCCTCAATCCGAGCTCCCCCATCGAAAGGTTGAGCCGGTGCGAACCTCCGATCTCCTCACGGCAGGCCTGGTCGAAGTCCGGCTCCGCCACTGGCCCGGACACGAGATGACGGCGAAAGATCTGATGCGCCAGGTTCCCGACGAACGAGGTCCGACTGGCTCGCCCAAAATGACCCTGGAATCGGGCATCGGCGCGGGCCGGGCACTGCTTGAAGGCCAGGTAGGTGGTCGCGGAGATCTTTACGTCTTCGCCGCTATTGGTTGGAACTATCCGGATAGGGAACACGTCGGAACTGTAGAACCACATGATTCAGGAAAGAGTCAGGCCCGGATTACCATCACATATCGATTCGGGGTCTGTCTGGGGCGACCTTCCCAATGCACGAGTATTTCTCCTTTCGCAAATCTCCTAGAACCGCGTCTGCGATCCTTCTGGCGGGCGTGGTGCTTCTGTTCGTCTTCGCCTATGGGATGACCCGCCTCGCCTCGCGGGGCGAAGTGATGGGGAGAGTCGAAGTCGCGGACACCCAGCTCGGAGGTCTCGACCGGGACACCGCTTTGGGGACCATGGTTCAGGTGGAGGACTCTTTCACCTCGAGAACAGCCGTGTTCATGATCGAAGGCGAGACCGTCCAGCTACCGCCGCCAGAGGTGGGCCTCGACATCGACGAGAACGCCATCGTCGGAACTGCGATGGACGTGGGAAGGACCGGCAACCCGTTTGGTGAGTTCTGGTGGTGGCTGACGCACATATTCGCCAGTCACGAGATCACCCTTCTTGGGTCGGTCGATCCGGCTCTGGTCGACCTCACGCTGACTCAATGGGAGACGAATGTCATCGCCGAGCCCGCGATCCCGGGCGGCATCGTTCTCGTCGAAGGAGAGCCCACGCCCGTGTATCCGGCAACCGGCACCGGGATCTTGAGAGAGCACGCACAGACCGAGATCTTGCGAGTGATGCTCGCAACACAACCGCAGGTCGGATCCCTGATCACGAGAGTCATCGAACCGGCGCTGACCCCTGAGCAGGTGGATGAGGCGCTGATCATCGCCCAGCAACTGCTATCGGCCCCCATCAACATGATCCACGACGGCACCACGCTCACAGTGGACTCGGGAGAGCTCAAGAAGGCGTTCGTCGCCAACACAATCACGAACTCACCGGCACGCATCGAGCTCGGCTTCGACCCGGTGGTCATCGACGAGTTCCTCAACCCGATCAGGTCGGAGTTCGAATTGCAGCCGGTCAACGCTGAGTTCCACATCGATGGAGACACGATCTCGATCATCCCGGGATCCAACGGCACCGAGATTGACGCCGAAGAGACGGCGGATCGGCTGTTCGAGGCCGGCATGTCGGCTGACCGAGAAGGCGTGCTGCCCCTGGTCGAGGGGGCCGCTCCTGATGTGACGACCGAATACCTCGAGAGCCTCAACGTCCAACATCTCGTGTCCCAGTTCACGACCTATTACGACTGCTGTCAGCCGCGGGTGACGAACATCCACCAGATCGCACGCGATGTGGACATGGCCATCGTGCTCCCTGGAGAGACCTTCAGCCTCAACGAGCATGTCGGCGAGCGCACCGAGGAAGGCGGCTACGTTCCCGCCGGCACCATCGTCGCCGGTGAGATCGAAGACACCGTCGGAGGTGGTGTCAGCCAGTTCACCACCACCATGTACAACGCAATCTTCTGGGGCGGTTACGAAGACGTCGAGCACAAGGCTCACTCCTACTACTTCAGCCGCTACCCCGAAGGCATCGAAGCCACCCTCAACTGGCGCACGCCGGACCTGAAGTTCAAGAACAACCGCGATCACGCCGTCGTGATCGACACGGTGTTCTCGGACACTTCCATCACCGTCAGATTCTTCGGCGAGAACGATGGGCGAACGCTGAAAGGCGAGCAGAGCGGTGGGAAGCTGCGGATCTGGGTGGACGAGGAAGGCGGCCCCGAAGCGCGCCACGTCAAGGGAACCGTGTCCGAGAGATTCGCGATCACTCAGCCGGGCGAGCCCCGCTTCGAGCCCAACCCCGAGATCCCACCTGAAGAGCCGAAGCAGACGCAGTTCGAGAGCGAAGGCTGGAGCGTGCGGGTCACTCGCCGGATCCTCGTCAACGACGTCGAGGTCGAGTCACAGGAATGGGTGGTGCGGTACGCACCTCGCTTCGCCGTCTTCGAAGTGCACCCGTGCATGATGCCCGACTCGACGGAGACGTGCCCGACAACGACGACCACAACGACGATCCCCCCGACAACAACGACGGCACCGACGACTACGTCATCGGAGGGGTAGGCCTACTCGTCCTCCGACTCGTCTTCCTTCTCGGCCTCCTTCTCGGCCTCGTAGTGCCGGAGGAAGTGGCTCGTCACATCGGTGACCTGTGAGGTCGTCGCCTCGTCCCAGCCGCCGGGACGCCGCACCGAGACGGTGTTTTGCAGGACGTAGACGTGGTCGATGCCGATCCCGAGCTCGAAGAGGCGTTTGGCGAGCTCTCCCGGGACTGCTCTGCCGGGCTGAGCCGGTGTGATGGCATAGCCGTCCTGGCCGGTCAGGCTGCGATCGGTGTCGATGAGCAAGACATCGCCGATCTCGTCGACATCCCTGATTTCAACTGTCTGTCCCATGCGGGGCGAGATGTTACTTCAGGACCCCATCCCACCGGAATCCTCGCCGATCTCGTGGACCTTGACGAGGTTGGTCGAAGCCCGGACGCCCGGTGGCACTCCCGCCACCATCACCACCCGGTCGCCACGGTTGGCCAGACCTTGCGACTCGAGATACCGCGAAGCGGTGGAGATCTCTTCGTCGGTGTAGACCCTTCGGTCCAGGGGGTGCGGGAGCACCCCCCACATCAAAGCCATCTGCCGCTCGGTGGCCGGGTTCGGTGTGAAGGCGTTGATCGCCACTTCCGGTCGATACTTGGAGATGAGCCGCGCCGTGTTTCCGGACTCCGTGAAGGCCACGATCATCTTCGCGTCGACATTCACGGCGATTTCGGTGGCCGCCTGGGCGACCGCCGATGCCACAGTGTTTCCGTCGCCGACGAACGGGACCGGGTGCGAGCCACGCAGGGAGAGAGTCCCCTGTTCGGTGTCCAGGCAGATCAGCGCCATAGCCTCGATCGCCTTGATCGGATAGGAGCCGATTGCTGTCTCACCGGAAAGCATCACTGCATCCGTGCCGCCAAACACCGCATTGGCAACGTCGGTTACCTCTGCGCGCGTCGGTCGCGGGCTCTGGATCATGGACTCGAGCATCTCGGTCGCCGTGATGGAGATTCGGCCTGCGGCATTTGAGCGCTTGAGGATGTCGTTTTGGATCAAAGGAAGTCGCTGCAGCGGGAGCTGCACTCCGAGATCGCCCCGCGCCACCATGATGGCCTCGGCCTGATCCAGGATGGAGTCGAGGTTCTCGTAAGCCTGGGCGAGCTCGATCTTGGCGATTATCGGGACATCATCCGCCAGCTCTCTGACGCGCGAGACGTCTTCCCCATTGCGAACGAAGGAAGCTGCGACATACTCCACTCCAAGCGTCTTTCCGAACTCGAGATCTCTCTCGTCTTTCTCTGTGATGGTCTCGACGCTCAGCTCACTATCGGGGAAAGCGACTCCCTTGTGGTCTGAGAGCTCGCCGCCCTGGACCACCTCAGCCGTGGCGGTGTCGCTATCGATCGAATGCACCTTGAGAGTGATCAATCCATCGGCGAGCACGACCCGGTCGCCGGGTTGGACGTCGTCGAGGAGGCTGGCGTATCCACACGGTATGACGTTCTCGTTGCCTTCCCCCGACGATGGTGAAAGCTCGACCGCTGAGCCTGCCGAGAGATGGACCTGGCCCTCAGGAAAGGTCCCGACGCGCAATTTCGGGCCTTGAATGTCCTGAACGATCGCGACCGACTTGCCGTGCCTCTTGGCCGCGTCACGTACCCAGCCGGCAAAAGTGCGGTGAAGGTCGTGGTCGCCGTGGGAGAAGTTCAGCCTGGCGACGTCCATGCCGGCCCCGACCATCGCATCGACAGACTCTGCGTCAGCGACGGCCGGCCCGAGTGTGGCGATGATCTTTGTATGGCGGTACATGGCGCTATCCATAAGCTAACCCGACGACCTTCCTAGCCGGTGACAGCAGGCCCAACGATTTGGTTGAGGATCAGCCCGACCCGACCCTCTCGCGGATCGTGGCGTTGACCAGTTGAGGGTCGGCCTTTCCGCGAGTCGCCCGCATGACCTGTCCGACGAGAAAGCCGAGCACTTTGTCCTCGCCGTTGCGGAGAGACTCCACCGCGTCCGGGTTGGTCTGGAGAACTTCATCGACGACGGCGTCGATGGCAGCACTATCCGAGATCTGGATGAGGTCACGCGACTCGGCCACTTCTGCGGGATCACCTTCTCCGAGGAGGACCCCATCGAGGACGTCCTTGGCCGCCGAGGCGGACACCTTTCCGTCGTCGATCAGCGCGAGCAGGCCGGCCAGCTGACTTCCCGATATCGCGAGATCTTGTGTCTCGGTCTCATTTCGCCGGGCCCAGGCCGTGACCTCCCCAGTGACCCAATTTGCGGCGGCACGGGCGTCAGCCCCGGATTCAACGGCGTCTTCATACAGCCCGCGAAGAGGGCTGTCGGCTCCGGACAGGACCGCGGCAAGCGTGTCTTCGAGACCGGCCGACCGGTAGCGCTCGAGTCGCTGCTCTGGCAGCTCGGGAAGAGTCGCTGCGATCCGGTCCACCCACTCGCGGCCCATCTCCATCGGAACGAGATCCGGCTCGGCGAAATAGCGGTAGTCGGAAGAGCCCTCTTTGGTCCGCATCGAGTGGGTGACGCCTGCCTCCTCATCCCAGTGACGGGTCTCCTGGATCACAGTCCCCCCCGACTCCACGAGGTCGATCTGCCTCTTGATCTCGTAGTCGACGGCCTGTTCGAGGGACCGGAAGGAGTTCATGTTCTTCACTTCGACCTTGGTGCCGAGCTCGTCGTCCCCCTCCGGCCTGATGGAGATGTTCGCGTCGAAGCGGATGGAGCCCTCTTCAAGCCGCGCATCGGAAACACCGAGCTCGGCGACGACTCCCCGCAATGCCTGGGCATAAGACCGAGCCTGGGCTGCGGAATGGATGTCAGGCCGGGAGACGATCTCGACCAAAGGCACACCGGAGCGGTTGAAGTCGAGCAGCGTCGAGCTGGCAGCGTGAATCCGGCCGCCTTCACCCACGTGCGTCGACTTGCCCGTGTCTTCCTCCATGTGAGCTCTCTCGATACCCACCCGATGTGTCTCGCCATCAACAGTCGTGTCCAGGTACCCCTCGAGGCAGACGGGAACGTCGAATTGGGAGATCTGATAGTTCTTGGGGAGGTCGGCGTAGAAGTAGTTCTTTCGATGGAAAACCGAGTTGGGCGCGACCTTGCAGTTCAGGGCGAGGCCGATCGCCATGATCGAGTCGAGCGCTTTCTCGTTCGGGACCGGCAATGCGCCGGGCAGGCCGAGGCAGGTGGGGCAGACCTTCGTGTTGGGCTCGGCACCGAAGCTGACCTCGCATGAGCAAAACATCTTCGACTCAGTCGAAAGCTCAACGTGGACCTCGATGCCGATGACGGCTTCCCAGGTCATGATGCGACCAGATCCAGATTCGGCCTCGCCTCGAACGAGGCCAGGCGCTCGACTGCAGCAGCCACCTGATACATGGTTGGCTCACCCAAAGCTGGGGCCATCACCTGGAAGCCGATCGGAAGACCTTGGCCGTCGAGCCCGATGGGAACAGATATCGCAGGGTCACCCGATAGGTTGCAAGGGATGGTGCAGATGTCGGAGAGGTACATAGCCAGGGGGTCTTCGGTCCTCTCCCCCGCCTTGAAGGCAACCGTCGGGCTCGTGGGCGAGACGAGCACATCGACCTGCGAATAGGCCCTCGCAAAGTCCTCACGGATAGCGGAGCGGACCCTTTGGGCCTGACCGTAGAAAGCGTCGTAGTAGCCGGCAGACAGCGCATAGGTTCCCAGGAGTATCCGACGAATCACCTCGGGCCCGAACCCCTCAGCCCTGGTCCGAGACATCATCTCCTCGGCTGTCTGCCCCGCCGATCGCAACCCGTATCTCATGCCGTCGAAGCGCGCCAGGTTGGCGGAAGCCTCCGCGGGGGCTATCAGGTAGTACGCGGAAAGGGCGATGTCGAAGGTCGGAAGGCTCACCTCATGGATCTCGGCCCCCGACCCAGCCAGCTTGTCCACCATCCCGGACACCTGGGCCTCGACGGCTGGCTCATAGCCCTCACCGGCGAGCTCGGACACGACTCCCACCTTGAGGCCCTCCACTCCTTCCTGGAGCCTGGACCGCAGCGCGGGGTACTCGCCCCGAAACGAGGTAGCGTCGAGAGGATCGTGGCCCCAAATCGCTTCGAGGGTCAACGCAGAATCCTCGACCGACCTCGTCAACGGCCCTATTTGGTCCAGCGATGAAGCGAAAGCAATCAGCCCGTAGCGGCTCACCGTCCCGTACGTGGGTTTGACCCCGACCACACCGGTGAGTGACGCAGGCTGTCGAATAGAGCCGCCGGTGTCCGACCCCAGGGCAGCCATGGCGGAGCCCGCGGCGACCGCGGCGGCGGATCCGCCCGAGGAGCCACCCGGTATCCGATCGATGTCCCATGGGTTGTAGGTGGGCCCGTAGGCCGAGTTCTCGGTGGACGAGCCCATCGCAAACTCGTCGAGATTCGTCTTTCCGACGATCACCGCCCCGCCGGCGCGAAGGCGGGCGACCACGGTCGCGTCATAAGGCGGGACGTACCCGGCGAGGATCTGAGATGATGCCGTTGTCTCGACTCCGCGGGTGACCATGTTGTCTTTCAGGGCAACCGGAATCCCCTGAAGTGGGCCTCGATCCTGTCCACGGGAGAAGTCTTCGTCGGCCTTCTCGGCCGCTTCGAGCGCACCCGCTCGATCAATCGTCAAATAGGCGTGGATCTGGGCTTCGGTGTCTGCGGCGACTTTGAGAGCGTGCTCGACGAGCATCCTCGACGTGAGCGAGCCATCTCGAAGACCGGTTTGGGCCTCTGCGATCGTCTGTGCCGACATCAGCCCTCCAGGGCCGGTGGCGCCACGAAGTAGCCATCGCGTGTCTCGGGAGCCTGTGCGAGCACCTCGTCACGATCGAGGGAGTCGCCTGGCAAATCCTCTCGGAACGCGTTGACCATGCCCAGCGGATGGGTCACATCGACACTCGGCTCACCCTCGAGCTCCTGAACCCTTGCCGCATGCTCGAGGATCACGCCGAGCTGGCGGCGATAGTGATCGAGCTCCTGCTCGGAGAGACCGAGTCGTGCGAGCCTTGCGACGTGAGCGATGTCGATTTCAACTGGCATGAGGGAGGGAGTCTACGGAAACAGGACGCGTAGTCCGTTCGTGACAGTCAACAGCCCTGTTGCTCATCTGAGGACTTGAGACAGCGCGTCGTGAGCCCAGTTGAGGTCCGAGATGCGGAGCGATTCCCCCGGCTTGTGAGCGAGGTCGGTTTCGCCGGGGCCGAAGTTGACGGCCGGAATCCCTCTTGCCCGCAATTGTGCAACATCGGTCCATCCCTGCTTGTGAGTCGTCGGGGCCCCGGCTGCCTCAGCCAGGGAGACGAAGAGCGGATGATCGACGTCCGGCATCGCCGCGGGAGCAAGGTCGGTGATCTCGATCTCATCCGCCGAGGCGCAGACCGCCCTGAGCTTGGCAACCGCCTCGTCGAGAGTCCTGTCCGGAGCGAAACGGAAGTTCACGTTGAGATCGAACCGGCCCGGAATGACGTTGTTGGCGACTCCCCCGTGTGCTCGCGTGACCGAGATGACTTCGCGGAAGGGGAGGCCGTCGATCTCATGCAGCTCGGGTTGGGCGTCGTGCAGTGTGGCGAGCAATGACCCGGCTTTCGTCACCGCGTTCTCGCCGAGCCACGGTCGGGCGGAGTGTGCCGGGTCACCCAAGAAGCTGACAGTCGCATTGACCACACCATTGCACCCGGCCTGCATCTCGCGGTTCGAGGGCTCGAGGACGATTCCGGCTCGCGCCTGCGCCACCCCCTCCACTGTGTCGAGGATCGGCCCGAGCTGGTTGCCCGAAATGGGCCCCTCTTCACCCGCATAGAAGACGCCAACGACGTTCTCTGTGCCCAGATCCTCGAGGAGATGGATCATCACTGCCACGCCGCCCTTCATATCGGTGGAGCCGAGTCCGTAGAGTCGATCACCGTCGACTCGCGCCCCGGTCTCACCTTGCAGCGGCACAGTGTCGATATGGCCGACGAGGAGCACCTTTTCCGGGGTCGGGTCGCCGACGACGAGCGAGTCCTGGATCGTGCGGAGCGGAAAGGGCTCCAGACGCCCGGCGATGGCATCACGCAACTGGGACTCCTCCCCCGTGGGCGAGGGAATGCCTACCAGCCAGGCAGTCGTATCGAGCAGCGATGTCATCAAACGGGGAAGGTAACACGCAGCGGCTAGCCTCCCGCACGTGAGCGATTCGGTGACTGCCTCCGGCCTGGCGGATGTGACTGGAGACGGTGAGGTCCTGGCTGTCTGGTATCCCGACCTGGGTGAGGATCGAGCCGGTACCGATCTCGAGTCGGCTGCCGGTGAGGATCCGATACGACGAGTGGCACGAGCCGTCGTGACAACGACGATCGACACGGGATCGCCGCCGCAGTCACCGGCTGATGCCTACCTGAGGCTCCATCTCCTCAGCCACCGCCTCTATCGACCCCACGAAATCAATGTCGACGGCATATTCGGCGTCCTCAACAACGTCGTGTGGACCACGTTCGGCCCATGTGCAGTTGCCGACTTCCCGGCGGTGAAGAAGGCGGCGGCGGACAAAGGCCACCACCTCGGTGTCAACGGCGTCGACAAGTTCCCGAGGATGACGGACTACGTGGTGCCCAGAGGGGTGCGCATCGCTGATGCCAACCGGGTCAGGCTCGGGGCCTACCTCGGTGAGGGAACCACTGTCATGCACGAGGGCTTCGTGAATTTCAACGCCGGGACGCTCGGCGCATCGATGGTTGAAGGCAGGATCAGTGCTGGGGTCGTGGTCGGCGACGGCAGCGACATCGGCGGCGGGGCATCCATCATGGGGACGCTCTCTGGAGGAGGCACCGAGGTCATCTCGATCGGCAGAGGATGCCTTCTCGGAGCCAACTCGGGTGTGGGGATCTCGTTGGGCGACAACAGCATCGTCGAAGCCGGCCTCTATCTGACAGCCGGGACGATCGTGACGCTCCCCGACGGCAAGACGGCCAAAGGTCGCGAGTTGTCGGGTGTGTCGAACATGCTGTTCCGTCGCAACTCGGTTTCGGGAAAGGTCGAGGCGTTGTCCCGAAGCGGGTCTTGGGGCGGCCTGAACGCCGCATTGCACGACAACTAGCCCGGTGCGGCAGTCATCCGATCAGATAGGGCGCAGCAGCCATCTCGGGCAGCCCTAGCTCCCACCTCTGAGACGCAAGGTTCAGGACAGCGGCGACGAACGGCCCTGAAGGTGGGCCCACTCCGACCCGGTCCGGATCAAACTGCCCTGTCACGTACGACCCGGTAGCCGACGGGCCGGCGATGACCTTGCCCGCCGACTCTGCCTCGTCGTCGGTGGCCACGACCTCACCGCCACCGCTCAGAGCCACATGGAACTCATCTCGCACCTCGCGTCGGACCATCTTCCCGAAGTGGATCCCGGGCTTCCGATGTTCCCGGGCGGACCTCTCCAACCACTCGTGGTCGACGTTGATCTCACCTTCGGCCTCTGCTCTCATGAGGAGCCCCAGTGGGACGTCGACTTTGGCCAGCTGGATACCGGCGCCTGCGCTCATCCTCGGATTCAACTCCGTAGGCCGGAAACCATCGAGAGTGAGAATCCCGTCGATGCCGTACGGGCCCCGATAATCATCCCGTTCTCTGAGAGCTTGGCCCACGGCCAATGAGATGGACCTCATCTCGTCCCGCGTGTGATCTGGAGCCGTCCACAACGTGGCGACTCCGGAATAGGCAAGACCCGACCCGTCGGCGTGACGAAAGATGAGTATCTCCACGGGCTCGAAGACAGCAACTCCGGTTGCCGAGACCCACCCGTGGATCGAGCAGGGAAGCCCGTCCAAGAAAGGCATCACGCGCACCAACCCGGCGCGTCCGCTGTACCAGGAGACGGCCTCTTCAAACCCGCCCGTTGGTGGGACCCACCGCACGTACTCGCCGCCGCCATGCCAACCCTCGGTGTTGTCAGCCACCCAAACGGTTCCCAGATCACTCGCCAGCTCGACTGCGGCGCGGGGAGCATCATCGACCGGCACCACACGATATGGCGCATGGGGGATGCCGAGGTCGGACCAGAGCGAGTCGACCCGCATCTTGTCCTCCCAGGCCGACCATTCTTGCCGGCGCACACCAAACGTCCGGCGTCCGACCATCTCGGAAGCGGTGGCATACGGCTCGGCGAGCACACGCGCCTCCATCGCAGGATCGAAGCGATCGACCTCCCGTTGAATCTCGGGAGCCGGCGCCACGACGGATCGGAAGAATTCCCGGATGCTCTCCACAGCCGTGTCACCACCCGATCTCGTGTAGACGATGGTTGTATCGGGCACCTCGCCGGTACCCTCGTTCGACGCGACCACGAGTGTTTCGGCTCCCCATCCCGACAGCAGCTCCTGCATGGGCCTTGTCGCCACCGCAGCCTGCGCGGCAAGAACCCATTTGCGGTTGCCGTAGATGCTCTCGAGACGCTCCGTCACACTCGCCACGGCCCGAGCCTATATGCCCGGCCCGTCGCTACCGTCTTGCAACGTGCCCTATCGCTACATCTACATCGGGCTGGGTCTCGTACTCATCGCCGCGGTCGCTTTCGGACTTGCGCTCGGCGGGAGTGGCGACCCGGTGACCCTCCCCGGCCCGATCGAAGCGATCTCGCCACAACCGGGCGATCTCGTGCCCGTTCAGGCAGGGATCGAAGTGGACATGGAGATCGGCTATTCCGCAGACATCTACGTTGACGGTTGGCTCGTTCAGGACACGACATTCGTCGAAGGCACAGGTGTCTATCGGTGGGCTCCATCTCCGAACAATCCGACGATCAACGAGTGGACGCCGGGAGAGCACACCATTCGAGTCGTCTACGACACGGTCAATGGCCTGCCCGACCCGGGCGAGTTCGAGTGGACCTTCAGAGTGGGTTAGGCGTCGACCGGTAAGGCCGACAGGCCCGCGTCGAGCATCTCCCTGAAGGTGTCCCCATCGATGATCGGGATGCCGAGCTCCTCGGCTTTGCGCGTCTTCGAAGCACCGGGCGACTCGCCGACGATTAGCGCCGTTGTCTTCCCCGACACCGACCCGGTCGCCTTTCCCCCGCGCTCCTCGACCGCAGCCTGTGCCTCCTCCCGGGTGAAGCCCTCGATCGTCCCCGAGATCACAAATGTGGCACCCTCGAGCAAGTCCCCCGGCACCGATGCGTCTACTGGATCGACCAAGCGAACCCCCGCGGCGCCTAGTTTCTCCACGAGCTCTCTGTTGGACGGATCCGAGAACCACTCCGACACGGCTGCAGCAATCACAGGCCCGACTCCTTCGACCGCCGAGATCTCGTCTTCGGTCGCTTCCATTAGCGCCGAAACTCCACCAAACGCTCTCACCAGGACCCGTGCCATCGTCCCACCAACATGGCGGATCCCGAGGGCGGTGAGAAGTCGAGCCACGGGCCTGTCCTTCGCATCCTCGATCGCAGACCGCAGGTTGTTGACGGAAATCTCGCCCCAGCCTTCCCGCTCCCGCAACTCATCCACGTCGAAGGTGAATATGTCGGCCGGATCGCTGATCAGCCCGTCACCGAGGAGCATGTCGATCGTCTTGTATCCCAGGTGCTCGATGTCCATCCCACCACGCGATGCGAAGTGGAACAGCCACTCCCGGACACGCGAAGGACAGTCGAACCCTCCCGTGCACCGGGCCACGGCCTCGCCCTCCGCCCTCGTGATGGGGTTGCCGCAGAACGGGCAATGTGTCGGCATCCTCCACGGGACTTCATCGCCGCTCCGGGCCGCCACCACGGGGCCCACGACCTCGGGTATCACGTCTCCGGCCCGTCTCACCACGACCTGGTCGCCTATGCGCACATCCTTGAGAGCCACCTGATCCTCGTTGTGAAGGGTGGCCATGCCCACAGTGGCACCACCGACGAAGACCGGCTCGAGGACCGCGAATGGAGTCGCCGCCCCGGTGCGCCCGATGTTGATCTGAATGTCGCGAAGCGTCGTGACCTGCTCTTCAGGCGGGAACTTGTAGGCGATGGCCCATCGAGGTGCTTTCGCCGTGAAGCCAAGTCGCGCCTGGTCCTCCAAAGAGTCGACTTTCACCACCACGCCGTCGGTCTGATAAGGCTCGTCGTGTCGCCGGCTCTCGGCTGCGGAGACGTATGCCTTGACGGCGCCCAACGTCTCGACCCGCTCGGACGCAGGGTTGACGCGGAATCCCATTGACGCGAGGTAATCCATCGTCTCGGTGTGAGACCGAAGCTCCGGGCCACCCTCGACGTGCCCCATCTGATAGATCCAGATGTCCACACCTCGGCTCGCCGTGACGGCCGGGTCCTTCTGCCGGACAGAGCCTGCAGCGGCGTTGCGCGCATTGGCGAACAAGCGTTGCTCGGCCTCGGCCTGTCTCTTGTTGAGCTCCTCGAAGGCTTCATAGGGCATGTAGACCTCGCCTCGCACCTCGAGCAAGGCGGGCGCCTCTCCGACCAGCTTGAGGGGGACGCTGTCGATGGTGCGCAGGTTGGCCGTGATGTCCTCCCCCGTGGTCCCATCGCCCCGGGTCGCCCCGGTAGTGAGCAGCCCGTCGCGATAGGTGAGCACTACGGCCAAGCCGTCGATCTTCAGCTCACATGAGTAAGAGTCTGGCTCGGACCCGAGTTGTCGTGTCAGCCTCTGATGCCAGGCGTCGAGGTCGGACTCGCTGTCGGCGTTGTCCAGCGAGAAAAGCGGCCTGAGGTGGCGGACCGGAGCGAACAGGTCGCCGATCGCCGTGCCGACTCGCTGTGTGGGCGAGTCGGGCGTGATCAAGTCGGGATATTCGGCCTCGAGCCGGCGTAGCTCGGCAACCAACTCGTCGAACTGGGCATCGCTGACAGTTGGCTCGTCGAGGATGTAGTAGCGGTGGGCATGCTCGCGAATCTCGTTGCGAAGCTGCTCGACCCGATCCTCTGGCTTCGTCATCGGGACGGAACGTTACCGGCTGTGTTCTGAAGTGGAGTCGGCGATCAGCGCCCCGCCGAGGACCATGTCCTGGTCGTAGAAGGCGACGGTCTGGCCCGGCGCAATCGCCCGCTGGGTCGAGTCGAATCTCAGCCGGTCTCCGTCCAGGAACGCCGCAGCGGGATCGCCGTGTGCGCGATATTGGGCCATGACGGGACCCGAGCACGGCTCACCGTTGGTCCATGTGATCTGCTCCAGAGTGACCTCGTCGACGCCCAGATCGTCCCGCTGGCCGAGGACCACGGTGGAGCTGCCTTGGTCGATCCGCACGACGAACCTGGGCTCGCCCACCGCGACTCCAAGGCCGCGGCGCTGCCCGATCGTGAATCCGGCAATGCCTTCGTGCTCTCCAAGGTGGTTGCCCGAGATGTCGACGATCTCACCGGGCTGGAAAACCTCAGGGGCATGATCGGCGAGAAACCCTCGATAATCGCGTTGCCCCACGAAGCAGATATCCATCGACTCGGGTTTGCGGGCCGTCCGCAGGCCCATGCCGGCGGCCACGGCTCGTACCTGGGGCTTGGTCAGCTCACCTACGGGGAATCTCGTTCGCGCCAGCTCTCTCTGGGTCAGCATCGACAGGACGTATGACTGGTCCTTGGCCTCGTCCTCACCCCTGTGGAGCGCCCAGTTCTCGCCGTCGAATCGAGTGCGGGCGTGGTGTCCCGTCACGAGGATGTCGCAATCGAAGTCTTCGAGGCGGGACAGCAACTGATCGAACTTGACCGTCCGGTTGCACTCGATGCAGGGGTTGGGTGTGCGCCCGGAGGCGTAATCAGCCACGAATCGATCGACAACGCCGTCCCTGAACTCCTCGGAGTAGTCGAGCACGTAGTAGGGGATGTCGAGCTGGGCCGCGACTCTTCTGGCATCCTCCGCATCGCTCACGGTGCAGCAGCCCGCTGTAGGGGCCTCACCGTTGGGACCGGACCAGAGCTTGAGAGTCACTCCGACCACCTCGTTGCCTGCATCCGTCATGAGAGCGGCGGCGACCGAGGAGTCGACACCACCGGACATTGCGACCAGGACCCTCATCGCAGTTCACCCACGAGGTCGACGATTACGTCCCCTGCCACCTCGACATCTTCGCTGGTGGTCGTCCAGCCGAGGCTGAACCGCACTGACTCCCGCGCCTCGTCGGCGGTCAGTCCCATCGCCTCCAGCACATGCGAGACTGTGGCGGCGCCCGACTGACAGGCTGAGCCTGCCGAGGCGGCAACTCCAGCCCTATCAAGACGGAGGAGGAGCGTCTCGTTCCTCACTTCAGGGAATCTCACATTGAGATGATGCGGGGAGCGTCCTGTCTCCGGCGTATTCACGACGGCGTCGGGGACGCCAGCGAGGACCTTCGCTTCCAAGCGATCACGCAGTCTGCCGATCTCGGAGACAAACCGGTCTCTGTCCGATGAGGCCAACTCCATCGCTGTGGCCAATCCGACAGCGCCGGCAACGTCGTGAGTGCCCGATCTGCGACCCAGCTCCTGTCCACCACCATGAAGCAAGGGCTCGAGCAGGGTCCCTTGGCGGACAAAAAGCAGTCCCGCCCCTTTCGGACCGCCGAACTTGTGCCCGGTCAGTGAGAGCAGGTCCACATCGAGCGCTCCGACGTCCACCTTCATGAATCCGAAGGCTTGTACGGCGTCGGTGTGCACGAGAACGTCGGTTGATGCCTCGCGGACGATCGAAGCGATGGCGGCGACATCACCCACGGAACCGGTCTCGTTGTTGGCCAGCATCACCGACACCACAGCTGTATGAGTGTCGACCGCAGCTGCGAGCTCGTCCTGAGAGACACGGCCATCGCTGTCGACCCCGAGAACTCCTGCGTCCCTCCCACACCGCCTGAGGAAGTCAGCCGCCTCGAGCACCGCCTCGTGCTCGGTGGCGCCGACCAGGACACCTGTTTTGGCCGTATCGCTCAAGACCGGCCCTTTCAGGGCGAGATTGTCGCTCTCGGTGCCGCCCGAAGTGAAGACGATCTCTTTGGGCTCGGCACCCAGCACGGCCGCTATGCGCTCTCGGGACTCCTCGAGAGCATTCTTGGCGCGTCGCGACACACCATGGACGCCGGATGAGTTCCCAAAGGCATCGATGGCGTACGGCTCCATTGCCTCCCAGACTTCGGGACGCATGGGCGTGGTGGCAGCGTGGTCGAGATAGATCAACCAACGTATTGTCGCAGCATTCGCCGCTTGATCCAGCCCCGCGGGTGGTTCGAGGTCAGGCGAAGAATGGGTACATGAGGGTGAAGACGACCCCGTACAAGAGGTACGAAGCCATCACGAAGACCGGTGCCGCGTTCCCCCAGTTGACTCCGAACATCCCCGGATCGATCAGATTCACCTCTGCGGCTTGCTTCGAGAGGTCCGGGCTGTCGGCTATCGAGCCCTTCATCCGGGGATGGGCCTGGTTGATCGTCCCGAGCCCGATCCCCGCAGCCACGCCGTGAACCAGTCCAAGGGCAACGCCAAGGGCCAAGCTGCCGGTCTCGAAGAAGGAGAGCACCGCCGCGTAGGCGATTCCGAATACGAGTGTCCCGACGACTCCGAAGTGGAGGACGTTGCCGATGATCATGGCGAGGTCACGATCTCCTGACAGCCATGATCCGTAGAGCAACGACATGTTGGGCATGGCCGCGAGACGCCGCATGGCCACACCTTCCATGAACAGTGACATCACGACTGTCGCCATGAGTCCTGAGAAGAGAGCACCGATCAGACTGAAGTCCATTGCTCGCCCCCGCACTACCCATACAGCCGAACTCCCAAACCGTAGCTCTGCAGACTCGCGATTTGGTGCGACAATCCAACGATGGGAATAAGAGTGGAACGCACGATTCCGGCAACCAGGCAAGACGTATGGGCCGAGCTGGCCAACCTCGCCGACCACCCCAGGTGGATGAAGGACGCTGTCGACCTGGAGTTCATCGGCTCATCACAGTCCGGAGTCGGCACGAGGATGAGGGTGCCCACACGCGTTGGGCCGTTTCGCACCACAGACATCCTCGAGATCACCTCGTGGGAGGAGGGGGCATCCATGGGTGTTGTTCATGAGGGCCTGGTCAGCGGCACGGGGGAATTCAGGCTCGAAGGAGACAATCCAACGAGGATCGTCTGGGAGGAGACCCTCTCATTCCCCTGGTACCTCGGCGGGCCCGTGACCGCATTCTTCGCCAGGCCGGTGCTGAGATGGATTTGGGCAGGGAATCTCGAGCGGTTCGCCAACCGCGTGAGCGGGCTCTGATCAACAACTAGCCGCATTCCAGCACGAATAGAGAGGCGCCCGCCGGGGGGCAGGTGTCGTCGCGCCCAGCCTCCCCGAGGGCCGCCGATGACAAAACCCTCATTCCCGTCATCCGATCCGTCTCCTAGCTCCGAAGTCACCGAGAAGAGAGAGCAACAAGGAGGCTCCCCCAATGAAGAGAATCGTGACGCTAGGAACAGTCCTGGCACTGGCACTGACGATGGCACTGCCGGCGTCGGCCGCCAGCGATGCAGAAATACCCGAGGCGACGATCGTCGACATCGTTCTCGTGGACGATGGAGAGTTCGACGTGCTCCAGGCCGCGGTCATCGAGGCCGGACTCGTGGATGCGCTCAGCGCTGACAAGCCGAAGCTTCGTGTATTCGCACCAACGGATGCAGCTTTCGTGAGCACCTTTGAAGGACTGCTTGGCACATCCCTCACCGAAGCCGACGTGATCAGCTTCATCGAGGCCGGTGGGGTCGATGACGCTCTGGGCGCCGGGGCCCTCGTGGACATCCTCCTGTACCACGTCACCAACGGTCACCGTCGTGACGTGCTGTCGCAGCGCTCCTACTGGATGCTCAATGGCGAGAAGGTCACCCGTCACCAGCTCATCGAAGCCGGTGTTGGCGAGAACATCTACGCCTCAAACGGCATCATCAACGTCCTTACCAACAACGTGCTGATTCCCTGACCAGATCAGGATCCGCTGGGAAGAGGGCCCCTTTCCGAGGGGCCCTCTTTCTCTGTCTCCAGCACGGGCACGGAGATGACGACGCGAGCACCGCCGGAGTGAGAGGATCCCACCCGGAGTGTCCCTCCGGCATGTTCTGCGAAACGTCTTGCGATGTCGAGCCCGAGCCCACTCGATCCGGCACCACTGCGGCCCCGCTCCAGAGGATCGAGGCCATCGGGGAAACCCGTGCCGCCGTCGGCCACCTCGACCTCCACCCAGTCGCCTTCCCGCCGAGAGATGATCCCGAAGTCGATGCCCGAGTCCGTGTGGGCGAAGACATTGCCGATCAGCGAATCGATGGCGGCCGACGTCTCACTCTCGCCGACGTCGACATAGACCGGTCCGTCCGGAAGATCGAGATGGAAGGTCCTTCCCTGTTCATCGGCGAGCACCTTCCAGAACCGAGCTCGGCCATCGATCACTTCGATGATATCCACGGCTCCGCGCCGGTCCGTCGGGTCAGCCCGCGCCTGATCGATCAGGTCGTCGACCGCCGCCACGACCCGGTCAACCCTTTCGAGAAGCACCGCACGCTCAACGCCCTCGAGCTGTTCCACATGGAGTCGGAGCGCCGACAACGGCGTTCGCAGCCGATGGGACAGGTCGGCGACTTGCTCTCTCTCATTGTCGAGTAGATCGCGGATGCGTCTTCCCAACCTGTTGAACGACTGGGCGATGGCCTGCAGCTCCTCCGGGCCCTCCTCTGCCACCCGGACGTCGAGATCACCCTGACCCAGGGCCTCCGAGGCAACAGCGATTCTCTGCGATGGCCCGACAACCGACCGACCGAGTCGATCGGAGATCATCAGGGCCGCAGCGACCAATCCGGCGCCGAGCAGACCGAGAAGGCCCCAGGCCCTGGCGACTCCACGGTCGAGTGCCTCCTCAGGGACCGATGAGTAGACGATTGCCGTTCCTCCGGGAGTGGCGATGGGGACAGCCACACCGAACCCGTCGGGGTTGTAGGCCGACAGGGCCGTTCGCGACGAGCGCACCTCATCAATGAGGCCGAGGTCGGCATCGCCCGGCCCGATCTGGCCTCCACCGGGAAGCACAATCGCACTGCCTTCAGGAATCGGTCCGATGAGCCCCTCGAGGTCGCTGAGATCGAGGCCCGGGTCGGCACCGGCCGTCGCCCGCACGACTACGGCCGCAAGCGTCTGGGCAGTGGTCTCGGCCTCCAGCCTCGCCCTCTCATCCGCTTGCCTCCTGACCAGGAGCCCCAGTGGGATCACGAAGGCAACCACTACGAGTAGCGTCACCCCGGCGGTCATGAGGTTGAGTCGTCGCCTCACGCCGGCCTACGGCGCCACGAGCTTCACGCCCACGCCATGAACAGTCTGCAGGAAACGCGGCTCGGCGGCAGTCTCTCCCAGCTTCTTGCGCAACCATGAGAGATGGACATCGACCGTTCGCTCAGACCCTCCGTATGGCTCCCGCCACACCTCGGCGAGCATCTCGCGCTTGCTCACGACTTCACCAGCCCGCTCCATCAAGAGCTGAAGGAGCTCGAACTCCTTCGGCGCAAGATCCAGCAGCTCCCCTTCCAGATGTGCTTCCCGGGCCGCGATATCGATTGACAAGCCGCCCACCTGGAGCGTCGCCGGTTTGCCATCCGAGGCTCGGCGCAAGACCGCGCGCACTCTGGCCTCGAGGTTCTCTGCCGAGTAGGGCTTGACGACGTAGTCGTCAGCCCCTGCATCGAGGAGCTTCACGGTCGACTCGTCATCGTCACGTGCGGTAGCGACTATCACCGGCACGTCACTGACCGACCGAAGCATTCTCAACAGTTCGGCACCATCGAGGTCCGGTAGCCCCAGGTCGAGAACCACCACGTCGGGGCGATCGGAGATGACTCTTTGCAGACCGTCCATCGCCGAAGCGGAGCTATCGACCTCGTGGCCCGCGCGCGCCATGGCTCCGGCAACCAGCCTCCGAATCTCGGCGTCGTCTTCGATCAAGTGGATCCTGGCCATGCGCTGGGAAGACTATTGGACAACCAGGAGCGAACAACTCTCTTGATGAAATCTTGAGGTTTCACTGACAACGCAGGAACGAAGATGAGCGATCATGGTTCCGATGACCACAACGCGCTACATCCTCGGCTGGGTGCTGGCGACGACCCTCGTCACCTTTGCGACATGGTGGGTCGTGGCCGAAGCCTCGGGTGGAGTCAACGAGGCTTCCACTGCGCCGCTGATCGTGCCGACCACCGGTGGCAGCCAACAGTCGTCTCTTTCGACCTCGACCACGATCGACTCCACGAGCTCGTCGACCATCTCGGATTCGTCGACGACCTCGAGCCCAACCACGACTGCTCCCTCAACGACGTCGACGACATCGCCCAGCTCAACGACCACCGTATCGGGAAGCTCCGGTGTGGAGACGGTGGAGTCGGCTGGTGGGACTGTCACGGTCGTCTACAGCAACGGTGAGGTGACGCTGGCCGGGGCGACGCCGGCATTCGGCTACAAGATGGAGATCGAGGACGAGGGCCCGGAGCGTGTCAGGGTCGACTTCGAGTCGGATGAGAACGAGATCTC
>ERZ869936.690-NODE-690-length-29186-cov-8.249906_pt1 | contig 29186 bp, 21 predicted proteins | sample MGYA00520876_ERZ869936 | MGnify/ENA primary metagenome ERZ869936 (study PRJEB32218, sample SAMN09650985) | biofilter metagenome | isolation source: enrty point of leading RO module | place: Saudi Arabia: Thuwal, RO plant located on Red Sea | collected 2016-02-17 ... | reverse complement strand
GTGACCGGCGTGCCCGGCAACGACCAGCTCTACTACATGGGCGCGACCGGCGGCGGCGTCTGGAAGACGACCAACGCGGGCGCGACCTGGGAGAACATCTCCGACAAGCAGATCCCGGTCGGCACGATCGGCGCGATTGCAGTCGCGCCCTCCGACCCGAACGTGATCTACGTCGGCACCGGCGAGGCGCCGATCCGCGGCGTCACGACCGCGCAGGGCGAGGGCCTGTGGAAGTCCACGGATGCGGGCAAGACCTTCACGTTCATGGGGCTGCCGAAGGCGGGGCAGATCGCGAAGATTCAAATCCACCCGACGAACCCGGACCTGGCGTACGTCGCGGTGCAGGGCCAGATCTGGGCGCCGAACCCGGAGCGCGGCGTCTACCGCACGAAGGACGGCGGCGAGAGCTGGGAGCAGGTGCTGAAGGTGAACCCGGACACCGGCGCGACCGACATCACGATGGACCCGACCAACCCGCGGATTCTGTATGCGGGCATGTGGCACCACGGGCGCAAGCCGTGGTTCATCAAGTCCGGCGGCGAGGGCGGCGGCATCTACAAGTCGACGGATGCCGGCGACACCTGGGAGAAGCTCGAGGGCGGCCTGCCGGAGCTGATCGGCAAGACCGGCATCGCGGTGCCCGCGGCCGATCCCTCCCGCGTCTACGCGATCATCGAGGCCGGCCCGGGCGAGGGCGGCCTGTGGCGCTCGGATGACTACGGCAATACCTGGAAGCTGATCAACGGCCACCGCGTGCTGTGGTCGCGCGCGTGGTACTACATCCACCTGGCGGCCGACCCGAACGACCCGGACACGGTCTGGGTGCTGAACACGGGCCTGTACAAGTCCACCGACGGCGGCAAGGACTGGACGCTGGTGAAGACGCCGCACGGCGACCACCACGACCACTGGATTAACCCGGACAACAGCCTGAACATGATCAACGCGAACGACGGGGGTGCTACCGTCACGTTCGACGGCGGCAAGACCTGGAGCTCGATCTACAACCAGCCGACCGCCCAGTTCTATCGCCTGATCACGGACAACCAGGACCCGTACCGGCTGTACGCGGGGCAGCAGGACAACTCCACCGTGTCGATCGCGAGCTACGCCTGGGACGGCGGAATCGGCGTGGACGACTACTACGCGGTCGGCGGTGGCGAGAGCGCGCACATCGCGTTCGACCCGGACGACCCGACGCTGGTCTACGCGACGACGATCAACGGCACGCTGACCGAGTACAACCACGAGAACAAGAAAGAGCGTTACATCATTCCGTACCCGGAGATGGTGTTCGGCAAGGACTCGAAGGATCTCAAGTACCGCGCGAACTGGAACCCGCCGGTGATCACGAGCCCGCACGATCACGACACGATCTACTACGGCACGCAGTACCTGCTGAAGAGCACGGACCGCGGCCTGAACTGGGAAGAGGTGAGCCCGGACCTGACGCGCAACAACCCGGAGCGCATGGGCCGGAACGGCGGCCCGCTGACGCCGGAGAACGTCGGCGCCGAGTTCTACCACACGATCTACTACATCGTGGAGAGCGAGAACGCGGAGGGCACGATCTGGGTCGGCGCGGACGACGGGCTGCTGCACATCACGCGCGACGGCGGCGGGAGCTGGCAGAACATCTCACCGCCGCACAGGGGCGAGGCGATGATCAACGCGATCGAGCTCTCGCCGCACGCGGAAGGCACGGCGTACCTGGCGGTGACCGGCTACAAGCTGAACGACTTCGCGCCGTACATTTACAAGACGACGAACTTTGGGTCGAGCTGGCGCCGCATCGACAAGGGCATCGCGGACGGCCACTTCGTGCGCGTCGTTCGCGAGGACCCGGTGGTGCAGGGACTGCTGTACGCCGGCACCGAGAAGGGCATGTACGTCAGCTACAACGACGGCGCCGACTGGCAGTCGCTGGATCTCAACCTGCCGGCCGTGCCGATCACGGACCTGCGGGCGAGGGAAGACGGCCTCGCGGTCGCGACCCAGGGCCGCGCGTTCTGGGTGCTGGACGACGTCTGGGTGCTGCGCCAGGCCGCGGACGAACTCGCGGACAAGGCCGTGCACCTGTACACGCCGCCGACCTGGGCGATGGGCAGGCCGCGCGGCAGCGCCGGCGACTTCGAGGGCAGCAACCCGTCCGCGGACGTGCCGCTGTATTACTACATCAAGGATGAGCAGGACGAAGATGCGGAGCTGACGATCGAGATCCTCGACGCGAGCGGCACGGTGATCCGCACGATGGCGAGCAAGGAAGGTCCGCAGGAGTTATGCGAGAAGGGCAACGAGGACCCGCGCCGCCCGATCGAACACAAGTACCCGAAGGTGGAGCAGGGCCTCAACAAGTGGGGCTGGAACATGAACTCCGAGGACGTGCCCTGCATCGACAACATCCTGCTGAACGGCGGCTACAACGGCCCGAGCGTGGCGCCGGGTGAGTACACGGCGAGAGTGACGGTTGGCGGTGCGTCGAGCGAGGCCAGCTTCACGGTCGTGAAGGACCCGCGCTCGTTCGCGACGGATGCGCAGATCGCGGAGTGGTCGAGCACGCTGGGCGAGGTCAAGGCGCTGCTGACGGAAGTGCTGACTACGCTCGACAACGCCCGCACGGCTCGACAGCAGATCAAGGACCTGATGGCGGCACATGACGATGAGGAATTGCACACGCTAGGTAAGCAGGCCATCGAGGGCATCAACGCCTGGGAGGAGGAGATCTACCAGCTCAAGTTCGAAACCTACGAGGACGAGGACGCGTGGGAGACGAAGCTGGAGGGGCAGTTACGGTTTTTGATGGACGTAATCGATGAGTCGGGGGCGCCGGTGACGGAGGGGATGAATATCCGCAAGGCGGATCTTGCCGCCGAATGGCGTCGGCGCCAGGGCGAGATGGGCGACATCACCGGCAATTACATCGCACCGATCAACCGCTGGGCGAGCAGCCGCGGTGTGGGGCATGTAATGCGGCCGGGCGGCTAGCGGGCAGGGCGGGGGGCCTGGCTTTACGGACGCACCCGCCCGCTTCACTGTCTACCTGCGCCAGGGCCCCGTCGACCGCGCGAGCATGGCCTTGTCGCTGGTATGGGATTCCTCGATCCGCCGGTTCATCTTCTCGATCAGCGGATTCGGGGAGCCGACCAGGCCGAACTTTTCGGCGAACTCCGGGCTGCTCTCTTTGAGCAGCTGAGCAATCTCGTCGCAGATTCCGCCGCCCCCGGGGTTGGCTTGCCTGGCCAACAGGTACAGCACCATCCCCTCGGTCGCGAAAGCTGTCTTCGCGGACTCGCTCGCATCGCTGCCAGGCGACCGACTCACTAACTCGTCCAGTCGTTGCCGGAGAGTAGCCGGATCGTAATCATTGGAGGAAAGGATCATATCGTTACTCCCGCCTGCCAGATCGCGAAAGTCACCGATGCCAGCAGGAATAGACCGATACTGCAAAAGTAGCACAGGTAGGCGATTGCGAGGTGCCGGGCCTTGCGCTCGTTCGCCGCATGGTTACGGTCGGCTGCAACGAGCTGATTGGCAGAAATTTCCGCCAGCATGTCGATTTCGCGCGTGATCAGGGCCGACCGGGCTGCCAGTTCGAGTGGATCGCACAGACGCTCGAACTGCCGCACGCGCGACGCCAGCAGGCAGAACACGAATGCGGCCAGCACCAGGCTGGACGCGGCAACGGCGAGCGCGAGAAACAACCATTGGCCGACCTCGGGAAAGAAGTCGCTGCCTGTCGGCGTAAGCCACTTCGCGACCGCGCCGATGAACGCGACGGTAGCGGCCAGTACCAGGTAGAGGTTGCGCGAGCCCTGGTTCAGCGCGCGAGATCTATCTGCCTCTTCGGCATACAGCTGATGCGAGAATTCGCACAGCCGCTGCAGCACCCGCAATTGATCAGGATTCCGCTCGGTGTCGGGAATCGATGCCGTCCCTGCGGCGTGTGAACCTGCATCCGGCATCCGTTTCGCACCACCTCATAAATACATCGCTGAACTCAGGATCGATCGTCGACCTGTCGCATTGGCTGACAGGCCGACGTCGACACGGGGTACGTTCATATCTATAGCAGAGTGCTGGCTGAGTGACTAAAAGGTGTCGGGCTTATTTTCCCGCAACCGCTCCTTTGCCAACGCGAAGCGCGCCCCAAGCCGCGGCGTCGCAGTTACCCCGTAGGCCTCGCTCGCCAGCGCCTCGCCGGCGTCGATTGCGCGCAGCAGGTCAGCGGCAGCAATTGCCGCCGCATCGGCCTCCACACTCCCCACCTCCCCAATCCAAACCGGCGAAGAATGCACAAACTGATCATCCGTCATCCCGACCCGTTCAACCCCACTCCCATGCCCCCGAGCCGCCACCCAGCCGCCCTCCGGCAACTCCACGGTCCCTTCATAACGCCGTGACTCCCCGGCCCCGATCCCGTCGAATCGCTGCACGACCTCCCCGTTAACGACGATCTCCACGTTCAACACCGGCTCCGCACTGTGCAGCTCGATGCTCCAGGGCTGAGTCCCTGACTCCACTACATCCCCCGGCCGCTTCCTGTCGCCCACCTCGAACAGCAACGCCGGCCCCCGCGTCACGAACGTCCGCCCGGCCCGCACCAGCTCCAGCATCGTGTCGTAATCCCGCGGCCCGTCGCCGACCTCCGCGTACAGCCGCGCCGTGCCCAGCGCCGGCGCGCGCTGGAAATCGCTCATCATGTCGGTGCCCGCGGTCGCGATCACCGGCCGGCCGATGTTCAGCAGTCGGTACCACAGCTCGGCCGTGCCGAGCGGGCTGGTCCACGCGCAGACGATCTCCAGGCCGACGCCGTCGTCCAGTATCGCGTCCGACACGAACTCGAGCGGGATCGGGTTGGCCTCGAGATCTTCGAACGGGTCCTGCGCGAGGCCGACCGGGTGCACGTAGGTCGGCAGGATGCCGTTCGCTCTTGCGAACGCGATCGCCTCGCCGTTCGAGCGGTCCGCGCTGCCGAACTGCGGCGTGCCCGGGCCGAAGTACCACGGGTGGAACGCGCGCTTCGCGTTGATCATGCCGATGTGCCCGTGAAAGTGTGAGCGCACCTCCTGGCCCATGCGCGCCGTGTAGCCGTCGGCATCTTTCGCCTCGTCGCCCAGCAGCGGCTCGTCGATCAGCCGGTCGTAGCGGTTCCACGCCATCGGCGCGAGATGGTCGATCTCCTCGCCGCGCATCAGCGGCAGCGCGTCGGCGAGCGCCATGCGCACGTTGCCGTCCGCGTTCAGGTGCACGTGCAGGTCGGCGGATGCGTAGCCCGCCGCGCGCGCATCCCAAAGCGACTCGATCGTCAGCTCGGCTTCTGCCTCCCGCCCGCCGCGCACGGTCACCTGCGCCGTCACCGAGCGCGACATCGGCCCGCGCACCGCGTACACCTCGTAGCGCCCGGCCGGCACGTCCAGTGCGATCTCGCCGTCGCTGTAGAAATAGTGGTAGCCCGAGAACGGGTCGAAGTACGTCGGCCCCTCCGTCGATGCGAACTTGTGCCCGTCGCGGCGCAGCAGCGCGAGCCGCGCCGGGCTTGCCTCGCCGTTCTCGTACCGCGTGCGGATCACGACGCGGCCGGTGCGCTCGGCCCAGCGCCAGTCCGCGATCTCGACTTCCTCGACGTCGCCGCCGACGGTCGGCACGCGCATCAGCCGGAACTGCTGCCGGTCATCGGCCGTCACGAAGTACACCGTCTCGCCGTCGGCGCTGAACGCGGGCATCAGCGCATGCGCGCCCGGCCCGGTGAGCTGGCGCCGCGAGATCGGGTCGTCGATGTCGGCAATAATCAAGTGATACTCGTCACCCCGCGGCTCCGTGACCGCCAGCGAGCGCTCGACCGGGTGCACGTCGAAGCCGATCGCGAGCGCCAGGTTGCCGGGCCGCGCGATCTCGTCCGTGCCGGCGATGAAATCCCGCACCCGGATGTTGCGCTGCGGGTAGCTGCCGTGCAGGTACGCGAGCGAGCGCCCGTCGGCCAGCCGCCGTGCGCTGCGCTCGACTTGGTCAAGCTCGGTGAGCTGCTCGTCCGTGCCGGCCGCGAGATGCTGCCGCCACAGCTCGAGCACGCCGCTGCGCGCGGACGTGTAATAGAGAGTCGTGCCGTCGGCAGAGAACTCCGGGTCGAGCTCGATGCCGTCGCTGTCGATCACCGTCTCGTCGCCGCCGTCCATGTCGCGCACGACGATCTGCGTGTCCCAACCGTCGTCCCGCACGAACGCGAGCCGCCCGCCGTCCGCGGACCAGCGCGGCCGCGCGTCGATGTCCGGCCCGTCGGTCAGCTGCGTGGCAACGCCCGTCTCGAGATCCAGCAACCACAGCCACCCCTGCGCCGCGAAGGCGAGCGTCCTGCCGTCCGGCGACGACGCCGGGTCCACCGGCCCGGCGGACAGGAACGGCATCTCGTGCTGTTCGAGGTAGACGTGGTGGCTGAAGTCGCCGACCTTCGGGTAGCGGTGTTCCCAGCCGGCGTGGGTGGTGGCGGCGAGGAGTAACCAGGCCGGCAGAGCGGCAGCGGCCAGCCGCCACGCGTTCGGTGTGCGCATCGAGTCTCCTTCCGGCCTTACCGGCCTCTGCGCCAGTGTAGCGGCAACGCGGTACCCTTGCCGGGCCACCTTTGCCGGGTGCTGCGCCGGCTCAGCTCGACCACGCAGCGGCTTCGCGAACCCGTTCGATGTCCGGCTCGAAAGAACACGCGCTCTCGGCGCGAGCGAGCGCCGCGCGTGACTGCCGCCGCGCCGCGGCGGCCAGGTCTTCGTCCGGCATTGCGGCGATCGCCCGCAGCGTTTTCTGCAGTCGTACCTGAACCTCGACGATGCCGGCGCCGTCCCGCGCGATCGCCCGGAACGCGTCGTCGATCATTTCGTCCCGCGACAGTTCGGGAACCAGCACGCGGTCGTAACGGACGGACCCGTCCCCGTCGTCGTCGGGCGGTTCGGCGACGATGGCGAACAGCCGGATGAACGTGCCGAAGATGCCGATCGCGGTACCCGGGTCGTTCACGGCCGGCGAGAGCGCGCGGCACGCGATCTCGGACAGGGCGACGAGTGCAAAGCGGGGATCGTCGTCGAACACGCGGTGCTCGCCGATCTCGAACGCACTCGCGACGCCGGTGACGTCGATGGATTCCGGCGCATCGCCCTCGCCGTGCAGGCAGGCGAGCGGTCGGCCCGGCGCCGCGAAATAGCCCGGGACGGCTTGCAGGCTGATGCGTATGCCGTGCCGGCCGGCGATGTCCTGCAGTGCCTCGATGTTGACGTGCTGCACGTAGCCGATGGCATCGCCGTGGACAGGGCGCCCGCGATCGAGCCCGGGCGGGATCGGCGCGCCGCCGAGCCGGCGATTGCCGCGGTTTCGGCGAAACGCCTCGGCGCCTGCCGCGGCGACCTTTTCGACCGTGGTGCCAATCCGCCCCAGCCGGGCAATCCAGTCGACCCAGCGCACGAAGGTCACGATGACGAAGGCGAGGACCACGACGGTCATCGAGAACAGCACGAACAGCCCGTTCTTGTCGTAGTAGCCGTTCTTCAGCGCAACCAGCGCGACGAAGGTGAAGATGAAAGCGCCGAGAAACGTCGATAGTGCATTCTGCGACAGGTCGTCAGCGACCAGCAGCGAGAAAGCTCGCGGCGTGGCCGTGCTGCTCGCCGAGGCATAGGCCGAGACCATCGAGGTCACGGCCAGCGTCGCGATGACGAGCATGCTGCCGGCGGTGATCGCGAGCAGCGTTTCGATCGAATCGGGGGCGATTTCCGGAATCCTGCCGTCGACCGGGATTCCGTCGGCGGCTTTCGCGACGAACGCAGCAGCAACGGACAGCAGAGAAAGCAGGAGCGGCCGCACCCAGAGGCGTTCCCGGAGCCGCTTGGCGATAAATTCGAGTCGATTCCACATGATCGTATCCGGCCCTCACTCGACCGCGCGTCGCTGCCGCGGACGGACCCCTGCCCTTGTACCGCCTCGGGTCCGCCGTGGCCAGCACAACCGTGCCGCCGCGTTCTCGCCCGCAGGGACGCCAGCCGCAGCCGCTGCTTCGACACCATGAACGAGCTGGTCGCGACCTGCGAGAAGACTTCGGCCGGCGGCGACGACGACGACGACGAAAGGCCGGTCGCGGACGCACGCGCCATCGGCGACGCGCTGTCGGCGGAGCAGCCGAAGCCGCGCTACCTCGTCGCGTCCGACCCGCTCGACGCCGAATCGGCGATCCGCGCGGCGATCCGGGAGCTCGCGAGCCTGAAGCACGACGCCGAGCACAGCGTCAGTCGCGAGCAGCTATTGGCCTGGATCGACGAAGCCGAAGAGCAGCTAGAGGCAGGCGCAGCACACATGCCGATCAACGAGTAGGGACGAGCCGCGGCGGCGCGGACGTTCCGGGATCGTGGAAGTGGACGCCAGGAATCCTTGGCCGCTGCGTCAGGCGGCAGCACGGAAACCTGTGCCAGCGATCGGCCGCCTTCCTGCCGAAACCGGACATTGAGCCAGACTACCGGCCGAAGGCCGCTACGGACCCAAACCAACAGGTCACCAGAACTACCGTACCTCATGCATCAACAGGCTCATGGACGCGAACGAACGTGTAGAAAAGGTGGCTCGATGATCAAAACGTGATGATCGCATTATCGCCGCTGGAGTATGTGGTTCTCACGCACGAGGAGAAGCCAGACCTGATTCGGATGTGGATTTGTCTATTTTGACATCCGACCCTGACTCTCCCTTGGCAGGGTGCTCGTGGATAACCGGAATTGGCTCAGATGCACGCGTGGAAGGGACAGTGGAAGACAATAACCTGGCGCAATCGATGCGGGTCTTCTGCGGAGAAACGAAGGCTGAGTTTGGTATTACGGATCAAGCATGGATGACTCTGCCGATCGATCATGGAACTGCGGGCGTCATGCATGATGGATTGCGGATAGTCTACGATCCTGCAGCACGACTTGAGAGAGCGGTTGCCTACGCTGCGTCATTGTCTCGGTGACGGCTTCTGGCCGGAACCGCTCGCCCGGACTTTCTGAGGTAGACTGACAGCAGCGGCCCCGAAGCCGCACCCGGCAACCTGAGGCGCAGAGACAGGCTGGTCTTGTTCGCTATTCCACGCAACTTCGGGCAGTGAGTGCAGTGTGACGGATTGTCAGCCCTTTGAACTGGAAATCCGGCCGGCCGTGCCAGAAGACGCTGCCGAGTGCGTGGCTGTACGGGGGAAGACCCGACAGAATGCTGCTTCGGAAGAATGGCTACGCTCGATCGGCATCACGACGGAATCGTGGGCAGAGAACATTCGTTCTGGGACGCTTCCGGGTCAAGTTTGTATCGTTGATGGTCGAATAGTCGGCTTCTGCTTTGGTGTGATTGAAACCGGAGAGATACAGGTCATTGCACTGCTGCCTGATTTCGAGGGATACGGTATTGGCCGGGAATTGCTGGACAAGACGATAAAGGAACTGGCGAAACGCGGGCACGCCCGGGTGTTTCTCAGCTGCAATCCAGATCCGGAAAGCAGGTCGCACGGTTTCTACAGGCACCTGGGATGGCGTTCGACAGGAAACTTCGACAAGTTTGGGGACGAGATCCTCGAGTTTTTCATCGCGCCATAGTCTTTCAGAGTGACGGCTCCTGGCCGAACGCGGCGCCTCGCAATTCAGAAATTGCGGTGTGTTCGATGACCGCCGTCAAGAAAAGCAGGCATCCAGACTTGTGTTGAATGCCGCCTGACAATGCGCTGGACCCGCCCCTCGCCCCAGCCCGACTTGTGCTGCCGCTCCAGGCGGTCTTCGTCAAGTACGCGTGAGCCTGGACGTTATCCCGCCATCGATCCCACGTAGTACGCCACGTTCGCCAGCCCGTGCGCCAGCACCGGGAACAGCAAACTGCCGCTGTGAAACCGCAGCCACCCGCCGGCAACGCTGCCGATGAACGGGAACAGCGCGGACAGCCCGTCGAACGAAAACCCGCCGCCCCCGTAGCCGAGGCCGTGCCAGGTGCCGAAGACCAGCGCGGTCACGAAGATGATCCCCCACGGCATCCCCGGCTCTGCGTTCCGGCCGCGCAGCAGCCCCAGCAGTATCGCCGGCGCAATGCCGCGGTACACCAGTTCCTCGGACAGCCCCGGCATCGTGGCCTGGAACAGGTACGTCTCCACGTCCGCGGCCCCCGGCTGGAACACCCAGCCGAGCGCAAAGCCCCAGACGCCGAACAGGACGAGCGCGACGAGCGACGTGCCGACATTCCGCTGCTGCAAGGTCAGCCCGGCGGCGGCCGGTCTGATCCCGAGCGAGAACAGCACCGCCATCGACAGCAGCAGGCTGTACAGCTTGCCCGACCAGTTCCACCCGCCGCCGATGACGTCGAACGTCGCGGAGACCGACGGCAGGCCGGTGACGAGGTCGTCGAGCCCGAGGTACGCCGCGCACAGCAGCGCGGAGGCGAAACTCACGCGCCGATCGATGCGGCTCAGCGCGGCGCACAGCAGGGCGGCGATCGCGGCGAACGCCAGCGCGAAAATAACGGCATTCATGCGGCGTGTCTCTTCATGCAGCCACCGGTGCAAGAGCATAGGACAACGGATGCCGGCCGGTCGCGAACAACGCGGCGACCGGCCGAATAAAGCGGTCAGATATGGCCAAATAACTCTCTGAAATTGATGGTAAATCGGGTAGAATACTGGATAAATACACAGCCCTGTTTTCCCGGAGCCAGCCATGTCCGCAGCCGCCCGCCCGACCTGCGTCCGCAGCAGCGAGAAGTACCGGAAGAGCGACGAAATGGCCGCCCGCATCACGGAGCTCTACGCCTACATCACCGCGGCCGATTACCAGTTCCTCGTGCTCGTCGCCGAGTTCGACAGGCACGGCTACTGGGAGCTCGGCGGCATCCGCTCCTGCGCGCACTGGCTGAACTGGCAGTGCGGCATCGGCATGAACGCGGCGCGCGAAAAGGTCCGCGTCGCGCGCGCATTGGAGGCGCTGCCGAAAATCAGCAAGGCCTTCGCGCGCGGCGAGATCTCCTACTCGAAGGTGCGGGCCATGACCCGCGTGGCGAACGCCGATAACGAGGATTACCTGCTGCACTTCGCCCGTCACGGCACCGCGTACCACGTCGAGAAGCTCGTCGCGGGTTTTCGCAGGGCAAAACGCCTGCAGGCCGCCGAAGGGCAGAACGTGCGCCGGCACCGCGAGGTCGCGACCCGCTGGGACGACGACGGCTGCCTCGTCGTCACGGCCCGGCTGCCGGCCGAGCAGGGCGCCGTGCTCCTGAAAGCGCTGGAACTCGGCGTCGATCGCCAGTTCGACGCGGAGCGTGAGACGAAAGACACCACTGCTGATCCAGTCTATTTCGCCGCGGACGCCACGGACACCACGGACGCCGCTGCCGCCGCTGCCGCCGCGGACCCCGCGGGCGCCGCAGAAACGTCGAACCCGGCAAAACCAACGCACGCGATGCGCCGCGCCGACGCGCTGGCCGAGATGGCGGAGGCCTATCTTGCGCACGAGGCGCCGAAGGGGTCTGCCGGCGACCGTTACCAGGTGGTCGTGCACGTTACCGCGGAAACGCCCGGCGCCGGTGCGGCACCGGCGCCGGATGTGTCGCGCCCGGAGCAGGACCCCCGCGTTGCCGCGGAAACGGCCGTCACCGACAGGCTGCCCGGCCCGGGCACGCCGCGCCTCGACAGCCGCACGCCCGTTTCCGCGGAAACAGCCGTCACCGGCTTGCTTCCCGGCCCGGGCATGCCGCGCCTCGACGGGGGCCCACGCGTTTCCGCGGAAACGTCGCGGCGCATCGGCTGCGACAGCGCCATCGTGCCGATGTTCAGGAATATCAGGGGCGAACCGCTGTCCGTCGGCCGCAAGACCCGCGCCATCCCGCCGCCGATACTGCGCGCGCTGTGGGTCCGCGACGGCGGCTGCCGTTTCCCGGGCTGCACCAACGCGCGCTTTGCCGACGGCCACCACGTAAAGCACTGGGCCGACGGCGGCGAGACCCGCCTCGACAACCTCGTGCTGCTGTGCCGGCACCATCACGGCCTCGTGCACGAGGGCGGCTTCGCCTGCGAGCGCAATCGCCAGGGCCACGTGGTGTTCAGATCCCCCCGCGGAAACGTCATTCCTGACGCCTTCGAGCTGACAGCGCCGGCGGCGGTGCGTGAACCAGTGGCCTGGCTCGCGGGCGAGTTCGACTGCGAACACATCGACGCGCAGACCTGCGTGACGAAGTGGCAGGGCGAGCGCTGCGACTGGGACATGGCAGTCGGACACTTCTTCGACGGCCTGTCCTCGGCACCGCCGCCGTGACAACATGCGGGGATGGCCGACATTCGTAGCGACGACGTCCTCCGCTTCTGGTTCGAGGAAATCGAGCAGCGCCGCTGGTTCAAGTCGGACCCGGCGTTCGACCGCGAACTGGAGACACGCTTCGGTGCGTTGCTCGCCCGCGCGAAGCGCGGCGAACTCGACCACTGGTGCGCAACGCCGCGCGGCCGCCTCGCGCTGATCGTCGTGCTCGACCAGTTCTCGCGGAATATCCATCGCGACACCGCGGAGGCTTTCGCGGCCGACGACAAGGCCCTGCAGCTCACGCTCGACGGCCTCGAAGCGGGCGACGACCGGCAACTTTCCCTGGCCGAGCGCTCCTTCTTCTACCTGCCGCTGCGCCACGCCGAGGACCTCGACATGCAGCGCCTCGGCCTCGAGAAAACCCGCGGGCTGAACGCCGCCGGCTACGGCAGCGACAAGTACGCGCTGAACCACCTCGAGATCATCGAGCGCTTCGGCCGCTTCCCGCATCGCAACGCGGCGCTCGGGCGCAGCAATACCGCGGAGGAAGAAGCTTACCTGGCGAGCGGCGACCGCGGCTTCTAGCGACGGGGCCCGCGCGAGCGCTTGCCCGCCTGGGTCGTGCGGGCAAGGGTACGGTCGAAGAAGCCCCGGCGCTGCAGCGGCAGCTCGGAGAGGATTTCAGCCTTCTCACCGTCACGCGCGGCGGCCTCGCCAGCGGTCACTGCATGCGCCGTACGCCGCAGCTGCTCGCGATGCCCGACGATGTCGGCCGGCTGGTCGATGCGCTGCAGCGGTTGGTCCAGAATACCTAGGCGTCCGCGGCGCGCGGCCGGACGTTGCGATTGCCGCTCAGTACGTTGGCTGGGTCGTAGGTCGCTTTGAGCCGCGCGAGCCGCGGGTAGTTCGCGCCGTAGCTGTCACGCACGGCCGCCGGCGTGCTTTCGCTGAGGTAGTTGACGTAGGTCGGCACGCCGCCCGACACGGCCGCCGTCGCAGCGGTCGCCGCGTCCACCCAGCGCATCAGGTCCCCGGCGCGCGAGCGGTAGTTCCAGCCGGCGTCGAAGTGCACGGTCGTGGCGCCGGGCGTTCGCAGCAGCGGCGTCTCGGCCGGCCCGACTCGCGTGACGGCGCCGCGCATGACGTGGCCGAGACCGAAGGACCAGCCCGGCGGCGCCTCGTTCAGCGCGCCGGCAATCGCATCGATAACCTCGTCGCCCAGTGCCGCGACCGTGGTGCCCTGCCAGTACGAGCCGGGCTCCGGTTCCTCACCTTCCTGAACGTCGGGCGCTGGCTGCAGGTAGCGCGCGACATCCGGCGGCACGGCCTCGAGCATCGCGTACGGCCGCACGGCGATGCCGTCGGCCAGCGGCGTCGCGAACTCGCGCAGCGGGCGCAGTACCTCCGCTGCACGACCCGGTTCGCCGGAATAGCAGACGGCGGCTGCGATCATCGGTTCGCGAAACGCGTTGCCGATGACCTCGACCGTCAGCTCGTCCGGTGCCGAGGCCAGGAAGTCCCGGTAGAAAGCGAGAAACTCCGGCGTCAGCTCGCCGGGAAACACGATGCCGCCACACACCACGTCCGGTTGCACGTGCGATGCGAAGGTCCACTCCGACACGACGCCGAAGTTCCCGCCGCCGCCGCGGATTGCCCAGAACAGGTCGGCGTCGTCGGCGCGGCTCGCGATGCGCAGGTCGCCGTCGACGGTGACGACCCGTGCCGACAGTAACTGGTCACAGGTTGCGCCGTGGTTGCCGACGAACCAGCCGATGCCGCCGCCGAGCGTCAGGCCGGATACGCCGACCTGCGAGTTGCAGCCGAGCGCCACAGCGCGACCTCTGCGCCCGGCTGCCTCGTTGACGGCGCCGGCAACGACTCCCGCGCCGGCCCGGACCCGGCCGCTCGCGTCGTCGACCGTGACGTCGGTAAGGAAGCGCGTGTCGACGACGATTCCGGCATCGCAGACCGATGCGGCCAGTACGTCGTGGCCGCCGCTACGGACAGCGAGCGGCAGTTCGTGTCGCCGGGCGAACTCGATCGCGCGCGCGATATCGTCCTCGGACCGGACGCCGACCATCGCCAGCGGATAGCGGTCGTAACGCGGATTGAAACTCGCGGTGCGGCGTGCCGAGTCATAGAGCGCATGGCCGGCTGCGACCAGTTCGCCGTCGAGGCTTGCGGCCAGTGCCGGCAGCGCATCGGCGGCAGCGGCCACGGCGGGCTGCGGCAGTGCCGAGCTGGCGGCAGTCGCGCCGGCAAGCGCGAGGAATCGGCGTCGAGTGAGTGCCGGTGGTGGCATCGGTGGCTCCGTGCACGGCGTTGCGACCGGGGATTCTAACTGCGGATCGCGGAAAGATCGCCCCGCCGGCCGGCAAGGCCTGCGGGGGCGGCTGCAACAGCGGGAACCGGGTGCCTGCGGCGGCCGGACACCCGGGTCCGCTACGCCGGGCAGCCGGCCCTGCAGCGCCGGGCGGGCCCTGTCCGCGCGGCAGGAATTCCTGCATCGGCATCCGTGCAAGAATGGCGATCGTGCTGACCGCCGATCACTCGTGGTGCAGATTCGTCCCGTAGCCTTCCTGCTGGCGTTGCTCGCCGTTGCCGTCCATGCCGCGGACCCGGTCGTCGTCGCTTTCCGGGCCGAGCGCGTCGACGCGCCGGACTGGCGGGTCGCGGACATCGACGCGACGATCGAGTTGCACGAGGGCGGCCAGCGTGGCCGCGTCCGGATCGGGCGCGTCGAACTGCCGGGCGCCGAACTCGAGTTCAGCGACACCGTGATCGACTGCGCCGAGATACTGCTGAGCCGCACCTGGCTGCGCTGCCACGACGCGACGCTGACGCTCGACTTCCCCGTCGCCGGCCGGCAGACCGTCACCGGGCGGTTCGACTACGAACGCGAGCCGGGCATCCTGCATTTCGCGCTGCAGCAACTCGCGCTGGCGGGCGGCCGCGTGGCGCTCGAGGGCCGGACCGGGGACTTCGGCACCGAGCTCGAGTGGAGCGGCGCCGGGCTGGCCATTGCGGAGCTGGTCGCGATCGCGAACTCGCTGGACCTCGGTCCCGGGGAGCTCGCGGCGGGCGGCAGCGCGGACGCGCGCGGCTCGCTGCGCACCGACAGTACCGGTCAGCTCGCGCTGTCGCTCGATGCCAGTCTCGCCGAGGCTTCTGTCGCCAACGACGCCGGTACGGTCGTCGCCGAGGCCGTCACCGGCACGCTGCGGCTGAATGCGGAGCAGGCGGGCGAGGCCTGGCAGTTCGACCTCTCGCTCGCGGCCGACCGCGGCGAGGCCTACGTCGAGCCCGTGTACGCGAACCTGGCCGAGCACCCGCTCGCGATCGAGCTCGGGCGCGCACGCACGGCGGACTTCGCCCGCTACGAGTTCGGCCGCTTCGCGCTCACGCAGGGCGACCAGGCAGAACTCGCGGGGACGGCGCGCATCCACCTGCCGCCCGGCGAGGAACCATTGCGCGTCGAGGCCGCGCGCATCGAGATCAGTGACACCGCGGTCGAGACTCTCTACACGAACCTGCTGCAAATCGCCTTCGCCGGCACCGTGCTCGGCGACCTCGAGACCGCCGGCCGCGTGTCCGGCGAGGTGACGATCGAGAACGACGCGCCGATGTCGGCCGACCTCGAACTCGACGGCGTGATCCTCGACGACCGCCGCCGGCGCTTCGCGATCTACGGGCTCGGCGGCAGCCTGCACTGGCCCGGCCCCGCCGGCGCGCCGGGCGATGCGCCGCCGAGCCGGCTCGCCTGGGACAGCGGCAACGCGCAGGGCATCCTGCTCGGCGGCGCGAGCGCCGCGCTGGCGCTCGGTGGCGACGACCTCGTGCTGCTCGAGTCCCTGCGCGTGCCGACGATGGGCGGCGCGCTGCTCGTCAATCGGCTGGAGATCCACGACTATGGCCGCGACGATGCGCGCGGCCTGCTCGACGCCGAGCTCGAGCCGGTCCAGCTCGGCCAGCTGACCGGCGCATTCGGCTGGCCCGCGTTCTCCGGCTCGCTGTCCGGGCGGCTGCCGCTGCTGACCTACGAAGGCAACGCGATGACGGTCGGCGGCCGGCTCACGGCACGGGCCTTCGACGGCGACATCGAGCTCGCGAACCTGCGCATCGCGCAGCCCTTCGGGCGGGTGCCGCGGCTGTCCGGCGACCTCACGTTCCGCAGCCTGGACCTGGAGCGCGTAACCAACACCTTCTCGTTCGGCCTCATTCAGGGGCGGTTAAGCGGCGAGGTTGCAGGCTTGGAAGCGGAAAACTGGCGGCCGGTCGCGATGGACGCGCGGCTGTACTCGACGCCCGGCGACCGCACGCCGCGCCGCATCAGCCAGCGCGCCGTCGAGAACCTGGCGAGCGTCGGCGGCGGCGGGGCGGGCGCGGTGCTGTCGACCGGCTTCCTCAAGTTCTTCGAGGTGTTCGCGTACGAGGAGATCGGCCTGCGCTGCGTGCTCGCGAACGGAGTCTGCCGCATGAGCGGCGCGGGCCCGGCGGGCGAGGGCGCGCTCGGCCGCGGTTACTACATCGTCAAGGGGCGCGGGATTCCGCGCATCGACGTCATCGGTTACCGGGAGCGCGTCGGCTGGAATGCGCTGCTGCAGCAGCTCTCCGCGATTACGCGCGACAGCACCCCGGTTGTAAACTAGCGGCCATTGCGTCCGCACCTTCCTGGAGTCCGACATGAACAAGCTGGCAGTCGCATTCATAACCGTGGTCGCCGTGTTCATCGCGGCCTGCGTCACGATCAACGTCTACTTCCCGGAAGCGGCCGCGACCGAGGCCGCCGACCGCATCATCGACAAGGTGCGCGGCGAGGAGGCCGGTAACGGCGGCGACACCGGCGCATCGCTCGCGCGCCCCGACGCGGACCGGGTGCCGGTCATGCTCGCGCTCGCGCACGGCGTCACGAGCTTCCTGGTCAGCGACGCGAACGCGCAGGGTGCGATCAACTTCGACCGCCCGTCGCCCGAGAAGACCGCGCTCGAGAACTCGCTGGCCGAGCGCTTCCCGCAGCTCAAGCCCTATTACGACAGCGGCGCGATCGGCCTGACCGACGCCGGCCTGATCGACATCCGCGACCGCGGCCTGATCCCGCTCGCCGAGCGTAACCGCGTGGTGCAGCTGGTCGCGGCGCAGAACAACGACTGGAACGCGCTGTACGCCGAGATCGCCCGCCTGAACGGCAAGCCGGAATGGCAGGACGACATCCGCCGCACCTTCGCCGAGCGCTGGATCGCGAAGGCGGACCGCGGCTGGTGGTACCGGGAGGGCGGGACGTGGAAGCAGAAATAGGCCTGACAGTCTGTCCATCGCGATACGCTCCATGATCCGGTTACGCAGATGCGCCAAGATTTTTACCTAATACACTGATTGTAAGCGTATTTTTCCAAAACGATCTTGAAATCGGGGCACAGCGCACAGATTTCCGCCTATCAAAAGAGTAGTTTCTGCCGTTGAAATCCTGAACCCGAAGCGTGTATAAGAGCAGCGCTTGATTGCCAAGGAGCGTGCGACCATGAGCACTCAGACCCTCTAGGCGAGTTGGGTATGCGAGAGTTCTTTTGTCGATACCGGATGGTATGGAAAAGTGCTCTCGCTGCCCTCGCCGTACTCCCGTTCCTGGATCCCTTCTCCGCGAAGATCGCGCACGCGGCTCCTTTCCTCGGTGATGCTGAGAGTCTCTCGGGCAACGTCGTGCTCGCTGTCTGGGTTTTTGCAGCTGCGGCGCTGTTGCTGAATATCGCAGTCAGCGTTCGGTATGCGAACCAGCCATTAAGCGTTCTCAGATCCCGTATTGATATCGAATTTCTGGATCCACGCGGCGAGCGCGTATCGACAAAGCGACAACATCTTCTTCGCGCCGAGCAACCTGGAATCTGGGCAAGATATCGCGAAGTGGTTGCGACGCAGGGCGGCAAGATTCCCAAGGAACCAATCGCCGAACATCGAATACCCCCTGCTGCTAACGATAGGCTCCTCCGTTTGGGCCGCCCCACGCGACGGCTGATCGTGCAAAAGTATGAAAGCCCGTTGCCCTACTCATGGTTATATCAACTCTTGGTGCCTGACTGGCTTTGTTGCGTTTTCGTCGAACTCGGCAAGTCGCCCGGCAAGTTTTTTCGTCAGATTGTGACCGTCGAATCGAGTGAATTAGTGGAAGTTGATGAGTATCTGAATCGCGAAAGCGAATTGCGCGTTATTGCCAGTCGATATTCACATACCGAACTTACCATTACCTTGAAGTTTCACGAGGAGAACCCGCCCGAATCTGTTGAGGCACACCTGCTGAGATCGATGACCATTGAAGATGGGGAATGCGAAAACCCCGCTACTGGCAGCGAACCCCTCGAGTATGTCTTCAAGTTTCGAGATTTGAGCAAGCAAGCAATTGCCCGGGTTGGTTGGCGGCTGTCGCATGACTTCCAACAGCAAGATGCCGTGGGATCACCCAGTCACCAATGACTCGGGTTGTCTCTCGCAGAGTTACGCTAGTCGCGCTGCGGCCTGCGAAACTTTGCGGTCCCCGGTGTGCGCGTGATCGTGCCGTATTGTCAGGTCGGCAGGTCTCCAAGTCGTCGTCCGCGCGGGGCGAAATGCCGGATAGTTCCGGATCGTAATTTCAAGTTTTGTCGGCGACTGCTGGGTCATTGAGCTCCAGTGCTATTGGGCATGGGTCAGCGTGCGGCCTGTCCGCACGCCGATATGCGGTACAAGTGCTTTGCTGCCGCCTTCGAAATGTGTGCACTTTGCGCCGTCGCGTTTGAAAACCTGCCGCGATGCACTTCATTTCTTTCTATACCCGAGAATCGGCTGATTCGTTGACCTAAAGCCAATGCCATCGACGGCCGTCTGAACTATTGCAGCCACTCCACCGAACCCGACGAAACGACGCGCAGCAAAGTGTGGGGCGACCGCGCGTGCGCGCAGGAGATTCGGCACGAGTACCAGGCCAGCGGGCGTTCCCGCTAGGCAATGTGCTTGCGGTATGGAGCGATTCGCCTGCTGTCGAGTCAGGACGATAACCGAGCGCAGGATCGCGACAGCGGACCGTCGCTGGTGGTACCGCGAGGGCGGGACGTCGAAGCAGAAGTAGGCCGCCACGGCCCATACGTCCCGGTCGAAAAACTGAACAGAACCGCGAAAAGTCCAGTCAATTCGTCTATATTAGTATTCTAAAACAGCATCTAAAACAATGTATTATCGAAGAGTCAGCGAAGGCATTACGTTGCTTAGAAAATGGTTGATAACCGGCTGATAAATGGCCGGGATGACTGACCAGTTAAGGAGGACCGGCAAAAATGACGGCACAGCTGTTCGACAGCATTCACCGCAGCGATGCACTGGGTTTTTTCTCCGACCACCACACGAACTACAAGGCAGTCTCGAACTTCCTCGAGCTCGACAAGAGTTCGCTGTCGAAGATCAGTGGCGTGAGCAAGTCCTCGGTGCGCTTGGACGACCGCATCCCGGCGGAGCTGAAATCTCGCCTGGATGAAATTGCCGACATCTGCAACCAGGTCGCCGACTACTTCGACGGTGACGTCAAGAAAACCACGCTGTGGTTCCGCGTGCCGAATCCGCTGCTCGGCAACATCAGCCCGCGCGACATGATTCGCTACGGGCGCTACAAGAAACTGCGCAAGTTCATCCAGGAAGCCCGGCTCGCGAACGCGTCTTGAACGCGTCGCGTTCACGACGGGGCAGGCCTATCAAATTTGGTGCCGCCGTCGTGAGGGAATGATCCCCGAACTGTCGCTGTTACCTGGGAGTGCCCGCTATTCGCGGGCGGACGAGGTAGACAGGACATGCGCCCGGTATCGCCGCGCTGGATGGTCATCGGCCTGCTGTTGCTGCTATGGGCCGCATGGTCGCTGGCCGCGGATGCGCACACCGGGCGTTTACCTCTCGCCGTGCCGGATTCGCGGGACTCGGGCCTCGTCGCCCGGCAGGGCCGGCTGCCCGCGGCTGCCGAACCCCCCCTTGCGGCAGCCGCCACGCACGGCGGATCTCCAACCCGCCCTGCGGGCGACGGGTGATGATCGGCCGGTGCCGCATATGCGGCACCGGCCGTTCTTTTCTACGGACAGAGCGAACGGATCAGGTGCGATTCGACCGCGGCGTCCATCCAGTAGTAGGTATCGTCGTCGCTGAAGTAGTAGTAGGTCGTGTCGTTCGGCAGCAGCAGCACCGTGATGCCGCCGTAGCCGGACATGAACGGCACCCACAGCTCGCCGGAGCAGCCGACGTTCGAGCTGATCTCGTGGGCCCAGAAGCCGTTGTTGTACTTGTAGTCGGTCAGCGGATCGAGGCCGCGGTCGGACGGGTTGCGCTGCATCGCGGCGTCCAGCTCGGCCGCGTCCAGCATCGGCGTGCCGTTGATGTGCCCGTCGTCGACGTTCAGGAAGGTCGCGAGCTTGGCGACGTCGTCGCGCAGGAAGGTGAGCCCCCAGCCGGTGAACGGCTGTGCGATCGGGTCGTAGGTCCGGCGTGAGACCTCGCTGGTCTTGCTGAGCCCCAGCGGCCGCCACATCTCCGCGACGACCGTGTCCGCGAACACGTCCTTGCCCGAACCCTCGAGCGCCTTGACGTCGGCGTTCATCGCCGTGCCGAGGATGTAGGTGTCCGACGTGTGGTAGACCCAGGTCGTGCCCGGCGCAGCCTTGCGCGGGTACTCCGTGCAGCTGTAGCTGATCTTGCTGGCATGGTCTTCCGGCAGGAACAGGTCGTTCGTGTGGCTCGCGCCCTCGTCGCCCATGTAGCTCGCCAGCTTGTAGTTGCCGGTGCCCATGTCGATGACGTTGCCGTAGGTCACGTCGCCCCAGTTGCCGTCGGCGGCACACTCGGGCACGCGCGGCGCGACCGTGTTGTTCATGAAGCCCGGATATTTCTTTTCGAGGCGCATCAACGCTGCGCCGGCGAACACGGTCTTGGCCGTGGAATAGGACGGCACCGTCAGCGAGTCGCAGTACGGGTGCGTGCCCCAGCGCGTATTGCAGCCGCCGACGTAGTGGGTGCCGTCGATGACGAAACCGTAAATGGTCATGTGCGCCGGGTCGGTCTCGGCAGCGCTGCCGAACTGGCTCGGGTCGCTGCCCGAGTAGTCGTTGGCGAGCTCGGCGATCGGCTTGACCGGCATGCGGCCGTTGACCTCGGCCTGGTGGTCGGCCTTCAGCGCGGCGGCGCCCGCCACGGCGCCGGGCGCGTAGCTCGCGCCGAGCAGGCCCCACATGTCGAACTTGAAGTACAGGCAGGTCTCGCTCGACACCTGGTAGGCCAGCTTCGAGACCGAGCCGTCGTCCTTGAACAGGAAGGTCATCAGGCCGTTGTGCTGGCAGTTCGCGTTCTTCTGGTGCAGCGAGAACGGGATCGCGGCGCGGCTGTAGCCGTTGTCGCCATTCTCCTGCCAGACGCGCCCGGGCTCGAGGATGTATTCCCACTCGGGATGCGACGCGGGGATCGAGCCCCGGGTCGCCGGGACGAGGTGCGTGCCGGTCTGCACGAACTCGAAGTCGAACTCGGGCAGGTGCTTGCGCGTCGTATCGGCATTGCCGGTGTAGCGGAAGGTGTCCTTGATCTCGTCGAAGTCGCCGCCGGTCGCCTCGCCGGTGAGCGTGAGCCGGCCCTCGAAGTTGTTGACCGGCTGCGCGGCCTCCGCCGGCACGCCGTAGGCCGAGACGTCGACGCGGCTGCCGGGGTCGCTGCCGCCGGTCAGGAACGCGTAGTCGAGTTCGCTCCGGCTGACGTTGCCGTTGCCCGAGAGCGGATCGAAGTCGTCGACCGTGCCGCCGCCCGGCTCGGTGCCGGTGCCGTCGACGCCGACCGCGACGGTCGCCTCGTCGGGATCGTTCGACGGGATGTTCAGCGTGTCGCTGGCGTAGCCGGTGGCGGTCGGCGAGAAGCGCAGCGTGACGTTGCAGCTGCCGGAGGCGCCGACGGTCTGCCCGGAACAGGCGTCGCTGACGATGCTGAACGGGGCGGCGAGGCCGGACAGCGTGCCGATCACGAGGTCGGCGCTGCCCGTGTTCGAGATCGTCAGGCTGTGGTCCGCGCTCGTGTTGATGTCGACGTTGCCGAAACTGCCGGAACCGCTGACGTCGATGTCGGGCTCCGGGTTCGTGCCGCCCTGCGTGCCGGACACGCTGACGCTGTCGCCGTAGCAGTAGTCGCCGGCGTGCGCACCGGTCGAGCGGAAGCGCAGCTTCAGGTTCGCGTTGTCGTCCGCGCCCGCGGGCGACGCGCTGCCCTGGTAGAAGGTGCCGTCGTCGCTGCCGTTCTGCACCAGCACGACCGTGGTCCAGGCCTGGCCGCCGTCGGTCGAGACCTCGGCGTAGCAGTCGTCGCCGTTCTCGAGCGAAGTCGCGGCCAGGTTCATCGTGATGCTGACCGCGCTGTAGCCGGCGGTCGAGACCGTGACGGTTGCGTTGGCGGTCTGTTTGAGCCTCAGCGAATACTGGCCGATGGCCTGCAGCGAGGTGATGCTGACGTCACCGCTGGTCGCCCAGCCGGCGGCGTCGCCGTCTTCGAAGTCGTCCTGGAAAATCGTGTCGGCCTGGGCGCCGCCGCAGAGGACGAACAGCAGTCCGAACGTGGCAATCGTGCGCATCATGTTGGTTCCCCCCGGAGCCGGATTGCGTCGCGGCCGGTGACCCGGCCTGTCTAGAAAATAGCGGCGCAGCGGGCGAACGGTAGGGCCAGTTTGCAACGCTGGATGAGTCCAGCCCGTGGGCGAATGTACCCAGGCGAGCCGTTGGCCCGTTGCCCGGGTTCCCAGGGAATTCCAAGGGAAATCAGCAAGTCATGGTAGTGGCTGAGCTGGCTGCGGGTGCGCCTGCGGAAGTTCCTGCCGTTGATCGAGGGGTGCAATTGACGCGACCCGCAGGGGCACTGACACTGCCGTCAACAAGCAGAAAAACCGGGGGGAGTCACATGACGCGCAGAATTCGACTGCAGGTACTCGCAGCGCTTGCCGCAACCGCGTTGCCGGCCGGCGCCGCACTCGCAGACACGTTCCTGATCACCGCCGAGCGCCTGTTCGATGCCGAGCGCGGCCGCATCACCGGGCCGGCCCGGGTCCTCGTAGCAGACGGTGTGATCGCGGCGGTCGACCCGGACAACGTTCCTGCCGATGCCCGCGTCATCGCGCTCGGCGATTACACGTTGCTGCCCGGCCTGATGGACATGCACACGCACGTCAACGGCGACTGGTTCACCGGCGACAACTGGGTCTGGAACCCGGTGCTGGAGACGGCGGCCGACTGGGGCATACGCGGCGTCGTCTACGCCGAGAAGACGCTGCTGGCCGGTTTCACGACGATCCGTGACACCGGTGCCTTGCCCGGCTTCCCGGACGTCGCGCTGATGAGGGCGATCAATTCGGGTTTCGTGCCGGGCCCTGACATGTGGCCGGCCGGGCACTTCATCTCGATCACCGGCGGCCACTGTGACATCACCGGTTTCGCACCCGGCGTGCTCGAGCTCGGGCCGAAGGACGGCATCGCCGACGGTGTGGACGAGGTCATCAAGGCCGTGCGCTACCAGGCCAAGCACGGCGTCCGGATCATCAAGGTCTGCGCGACCGGCGGCGTGTTCTCGTTTTCGCAGAACGCGCCGGTCGGTGCGCTGCAGTACTCGCTCGAAGAACTCGAGGCCATCGTGCGCGAGGCGAACACGCTCGGGCTCAAGGCCGCGGCGCACGCGCACGGTACCGAGGGCATCACTACAGCCGTGCGTGCCGGCGTCGCGTCGATCGAGCACGGCTCGATCCTGTCCGACGAGTCCATACGCCTGATGAAACAGCACGGCACCTACCTGGTGCCGAACCTGTACATCAATACGCTGCCGCTTCCGCCCGGCACGCCGCAGGCAACCGTGGACAAGAACGAGTACCTGAAGCCGCTGGTCAGGCAAAGCCTGATGATGGCCTATCGCGCCGGCGTCAACATGGCGCTCGGCACGGACTCGGGCGTGTACCCGCACGGGGACAACGGCCGCGAGTTTGCCGCGTTGGTCGCCGAGGGCATCCCGCCTGGGCACGCGCTGAAAATGGCGACCGTGTTCGCGGCCGACCTGCTCGGCGTGGACGACCGCGGCATCATTGCCGTGGGCAAACGTGCCGATCTCGTCGCCGTGCCGGGCAATCCGCTCGACTCCATCGAGGTGATGGAGGACGTGCGCTTCGTGATGAAGGAGGGTGTGGTCTACCGGGCGCCCTAGCAGCCTGCAGAAAGACTGCGTTTCCAAGCAGCCAACTAGACGCCGATGTCCTCGTTCCACAGCCCCGGCTTCGCGGCGATGAACTCGCGCATCATCGCGATGCAGTCCTGGTCGTCGAGAATCTCCAGCTCGACGCCGCGCGAGCGCAGGTAGTCCTCGGGGCCCTGGAAGGTCCGGTTCTCGCCGACCACGATTCTGGGAATACCGTAGAGCAGGACCGTGCCGCTGCACATGTCGCAAGGCGACAGCGTCGAGTACAGCACGGCGCGCCGGTAGTCGGCGGCCGCGAGCCGGCCCGCGTTCTCGAGGCAGTCCATCTCCGCGTGCAGCACGGCGCTCGCTTTCTGCACGCGCTGGTTGTGCCCGCGGCCGACGATGCTGCCGTCGATAACGAGCACCGAACCTATCGGTATGCCGCCGGCGGCGAGGCCCTTGCGCGCTTCGGCGACGGCCGCCGCCATGAACTCGTCCATGTCGTACTCCTGGTTTCCCGGGGCCGAGTCTACCGTCCCGCTGCGGTGAGCAGGCGGTCGAGGTTATTGGCGAAGGCCTGGCGCTCGGCCTGGCCGAGCGCCGGCGGCCCGCCCGTGTTGATGCCACTCGCGCGCAGCGTGTCCATGAAGTCGCGCATGTTGAGGCGCTGGCGGATCGTCTCCTGCGAATACAGCTCGCCGCGCGGATTCAGCGCCTGTGCCCCTTTTTCCATGACCTCGGCGGCCAGCGGGATGTCGGCAGTGACGACGAGGTCGCCGGGCTGCACGCGCCTGGCGATCTCGTTGTCCGCGACGTCGAAACCCTTGGGCACCTGCAGCGTGCGGATGACCCGCGAGCCGGGCACGGAGAGCGGCTGGTTCGCGACCAGCAGCAGCTCGGTCTGCGTGCGCTCGGCGGCGCGGAACAGGATGTCGCGGATGACCGCCGGGCAGGCGTCCGCGTCGACGAGGATCTTCATCACCGGACTCATGAACAGTGTGCCGACATCCTGCCACGAACGGACGGGCAGGTTGAAAAATCCGGCGAAAAACTGAAAGGTCGCGACTCCGCCGCGACGGGGATACGCTCGCGGAAACGCGCAAGGAGGCAAACGACATGACCGACTACCTGGCCGACATGTGGCGACTCGCCCTCGACGGTGACAAACAGGGCATCGTGTTCTTCGCGGCGCTGTATACCGCGATCGCACTGTCCGTTTCCGTCGTCTACCAGTTGCGGGTCCGGGCCTGGCCCAGCACGCGCGGCAAGCTTGTCGAGGCCAGAGTAAGCAAGTTCGGCGCCACCGACCCGGTGCCGTCGGAGCAGGAGTACGTCGCTTCGGCGCTTTACGAGTACCGAGTCGCCGGCAAGACCTACCAGGGCACGCGGGTATCGCCCTGGATACTGGTCGCCTCGCACAACCTGCGCTTCATGCTGGCGCGGCAGCTGCGCGGGTTGCGGCGCCGCGACGGCGACACGGTCGACGTCATCTACAAGCCGTCCGATCCCCGCAAGAGCTACCTGCGGCGGCCGGGCATTGCGGGGCTGCTGTTCAGCATTGCGCTCGCCGTGGCTCCGCTCCTGCTGTACTGGCAGCATTACCACGCCTGAGGTGGGCTGCCGGGTCGCGCTGTGCCAGCCGGTCCGGGGCCATGCGCGCGACAGGCTGGTGTAGACTGCCGGCAGTCAACCGACCGGAGACCAGCGCATGCCCGCATTCATGAAGAACTACGAAGCAGAGACCTACGCCCTGATGCGCATCACGACGGGCTTCCTGTTCCTGTGCCACGGCGTGGTCAAATTCCAGAACATGGCCGAGGCCGCGCGGCCCTGGCACATCCAGTGGATCGCCGGGCCGGTCGAGCTGGTCGGCGGGGCGCTGGTCATGCTCGGGCTGTTCACGCGGCCGGCCGCTTTCCTGTGCGCGGGCATGGGCGCCGCGGCCTACTGGGTCGGTCACTTCGGCATGGACAAGTGGCTGCCGATCATGAACCGCGGCGATGCCGCGGCGCTGTATGCCTTCGTGTTCCTCTACATCGCCGCGAAAGGCACGGGCGCCTGGGGGCTCGGCAAGGACTGAGGCGCCCGCGCCCGGGCTCAGTCGGCGCCCGGCTGCAGCTCCGGCTCGATCGGCGAGAGCAGTTCGGGCGCCGTCACCAGCTGGCGTACTCCGTGCGACTTGCTCTCGTTGAAGACGTTGCCCTGCTCCGCCCAGCGGTGCAGTGACGCGACGTCGACGCGTGCACACTGCGGCCGCACGCTCCAGGTCACCTGCATCGGCGAGCACTGCGACTGCGTGTAGGACGGCCCGGTCGTCGAGCCCCTGAACACCACCGGCGTGCCCGTGCCGGCCGGCAGCGCGCGCGGCTGGTGCAGGCCGTCACCGGCGGGCGGTTCGTAGCCGAAGTCGGCGAAATCCAGCGCGTCCGGGTCGTTGACGACGAGGAAGACCTGCGCCTCCACCCGCAGCAGCGGGTCGTCGCAGCCCTCGGAGAGACAGGACCCGAGTCCCTCGCCGGGAGCGACCGGGCAGGAGCTGTAGACCCAGTGCACCTCGATCGTGTCGCCCGGCTTGACGCCGCCGTACGGCCCGTTGCCGTCGAACGGGTCCTCGAGTTCCGCGGCCGTCAGCTCTGCCGCGTCGTTGCAGGCGTAGCCGCCGCTGTCGCTGTCGTTGACGAAGACGCTGAAGCCAGGGCCTTTGTGTTCGGCATTCGTATGCGTGTGCAGGTTGCACAGGTTGAGCTCCTCGGCGGCCGGTGCCAGCGGGAACGTGACAGGGTTGAGGCCCGCGAGGCTCGTGATATCGCGCGGCGTCTGCGGGCCGGCGTCGAGGCACAGCGGCGGCGACGCGTCGGCGATCGCGGCAGCGGGGGCCGCGTCGGTCACATCGGCGGCATCGGCGGGCGCGTCGCCGGGAGATCCCTGGCAGGCGGACAGCGTCATCGCGGTGAGCAGGGCAAGGGCAGCGCGGGTGGTCATGTCTGTCTCCTGATTCGGCAGGCTGCCCATGCTAATCGCTGCTTCGCGCGGGTTTGTAACTTTGTGTTTCGCGAGCCTCGCGCGGCCCCAGGCGCCGGCCGCCCGGTGTGGCTGCCGGCACCATCTGGTACATTCGCGGTCCGGCATCGTTCGCGTGCCGGCACACGACCGCCTACAGGAGTTGAACCGTGACCGATACCGTCGTCTCCGCCCTGCGTCCATCGCGCAACCTTGCCGCTCTCGCGCTGCTCCTGCTGGCGTCCGCGGCACTGGCCCAGCAGGCGCCGATCGTCCAGCCCGGCGCGCCGGGCGAGAACCCGCGCGAACTGAGCGCGGACGAGGCGATCAGGATCGCCAACACCGGCTACTCGCCGGACGACGTGCGCTTCATGCAGGACATGATTCCGCACCACCACCAGGCGCTGGAAATGGCCGCGCTGGTCGCGGATCGCACCAACAACCCGGCACTGCTGGAAGTGGCCGGGCGCATCGACGCTTCGCAGGAGGACGAGATCGGCTTCATGCGGCGCTGGCTCGAGGACCGCGGCCAGTCCGTGCCGGACCCGGCCGCGCATTCGGGCATGCACACCTCGCACCAGATGGCCGGCATGGCGAGCCCGGAGCAGATGGAGGCGCTGGCGGCCGCGTCCGGCACCGAGTTCGACCGGCTGTTCCTGGAACTGATGATCGCCCACCACGAGGGCGCCGTGAACATGGTCGAGGAACTGCTGGAGCAGCCCGGTTCGGCCTACGACCCGGTGCTGTTCGAGTTCACGAGCGACGTGACCAACGACCAGACCGCCGAGATCGAGCGCATGAATGCGCTGCTGGTCGGGCTGTCGGACGACCCGCGCGCCGGGCTCGCGGCGGGCTTCGAGAACGCCGGGCAGGCGATCATGCACCTGGAGCTGGTGGCAACGTTGCCGAAGCCCGCCGGCTTCTACGACCCGGCCAACCCGGCCGGGCTGCCGCCGGCCAAGCCGGCGCCGGACTCCGCCGAGGCGGATGACGCCGAAGAGGCGGACGCGGCGGAGACCGACGACGAGAACCAGCGCTGGCCGCTCCTGTCCTTCGCCAACACCGACATGGCCTTCGCCGGCGACGTGCTGGTCTCTGGCAGCTACCACGGCTACAACGTCTACAAGCTGAAAGAAGATGGCGTGCCCGAGCTCTACAGCTCGATCGTCTGCCCGGGCGGGCAGGGCGACGTGTCGATCGTCGGCGACCTGCTGATCATGTCGGTCGAGGAGACCCGCGGCCGGCGCGACTGCGGGCTGGACGGCATCCGCGATGACGTCAGTGACGAGCGCTTCCGCGGCCTGCGCATCTTCGACATCAGCGACCTGAGGCGGCCGCGCCAGGTCGGCGCGGTGCAGACCTGCCGCGGCTCGCACACGCATTCGGTCGTCGCCGGCCCGACCGACGACAACAAGATCATCGTCTACAACTCCGGCACCTCGTCCGTGCGCGACGAGGAAGAAATGGAGGGCTGCATCGGCGAGGTACCGGGCGACGAACGCACGGCGCTGTTCCGCATCGACGTGATCGAGATACCCGTAGACGACCCGTCGCAGGCGCGCATCGTCGACAGCCCGGCCGTGTTCGCGGACCCGGAAGACGGCACGCTCGCCGGTCTCTGGCGCGGCGGCGACCACGGCGAGGACACGCAGGAGACCTACATCACCGACCAGTGCCACGACATCACCGTGTTCCCGGAGCGAAGCCTCGCGGCCGGTTCCTGCCCGG
>ERZ869936.689-NODE-689-length-29227-cov-8.023344_pt1 | contig 29227 bp, 18 predicted proteins | sample MGYA00520876_ERZ869936 | MGnify/ENA primary metagenome ERZ869936 (study PRJEB32218, sample SAMN09650985) | biofilter metagenome | isolation source: enrty point of leading RO module | place: Saudi Arabia: Thuwal, RO plant located on Red Sea | collected 2016-02-17 ... | reverse complement strand
GCCCTGCCGGACGAAGGCGGCATCGTGCGGTTGCCCGCGGGCACGTTCGAGATCGACGAGCCTCTGGTGATCCGCGGCGACGACGTTTGCCTGGAGGGTGCCGGCACGGCCACGCACATCAAGAACACGAACACCGCACGGCAACCGGCGATCCTGTTGGCACACTATGAGCACAAAGGCGACGCCAACGACCGGGAGCACGAGCTGTGGCGCGTGCGGCTGGCCCATTTTCGCCTCACCGGCAACGAGAACAGCGGCGCGGGCATCGTGGCCCGAAACGTCAACGAGATTCATCTCGACGGCATTACGGTCAGCGAGCACGGCGGCGACGGGGTGCTGTTGAGCTACTGCTACGAGGACCCGCGCGTCTGCCAGTCGCTGTTCACTTATAACAAGGGCACCGGGCTCAACCTGCGCGGCTGTCACGACATTGTCGTTTCGGCCAACCAGTTCGAGGAAAACCAGGACGCCCTGCACTGCACCGACGGCTTCAACCTGTGCATGACCGGCAACTGCCTCGACGATCACCTGGGCCACGGCGTGGTGATCGAAAACACGTACGGCAGCGTGGTCTCGGGCAACATGATCGAAGAGTGCGCCGGCACGGCCATCGTCGTCGATCGCGATTGCTACGGCATCGCGTTCTGCGCGAACGTCATCGCCCACGACGGCGCGGGCATCGACCTGCGCGACGCCCACGGCTGCTCGGTCTCGGCCAACACGTTCACGATCATGAAGACCGCGGCGTTGCGGATCGGCCCCAAGAGCGGGCGGATCACCGTGGGCGGCAATTGCTTCTCCAGCAGCTACATCGGCGAGGGGACCGACAAGCGCGTCGCCGACGATCGCACGGCCGCCGGCCTGGTGATCGAGAAGGCCCACGGCGTGCTGGTCGACGGCAATCTCTTCTCCGGCATCGACGCCCCGGCCATCGCAGGTGCCAGCAGCGGCGAGTCGCAATCGATGCTCTCGCACAATCTGTTTATCGAGACCGAGCCTGGCGTTCCCGCCGAGGAAATAAAGCAACTCGTCAGCGAGGGCAATTACGCCGACTAGTTAAGCCACCGTTGTATCGCACTACACCGGCCCGAAGCGCGAGCGAGGGTCTCTCAACGGGTAGCCAGACCAAACGACCCTCGCTCGCGCTTCGGGCCGGTAATTCGGCGGCGGCACCATATCGATGAGTCGAGTCTACAGCCGATAGTACACGTCCATCACTTGCTTGAGCATGCCGTGGACGATGGAGCGGTCGGGAATGGCGGCGGCCAGACCGTAGATGGGGGCCATGCCGCCTTCGATGTTCGGCGTCTCGCGGACGTAGGCCACGCTTTCGCGCAGGTGCTCGACGAACCGCCCGGCCACGCCCGGCTGCGACCAGCGCAGCGTAGGGCTGACGTGAATCGCCGCCGGATTCAGCAGGCCGGTCAGTGACCAGCCCCGGGCGCTCATCTGGTCCATCACCTGGTACACGTCGAGCGAGTCGGACGCAAAGGCGAACGGTCCCAGCGGCTGGCCCAGGATCCGCAGCTCGGGAATCGTGGCAATGCCCTCGTGCATCGTGGCCACCGCGTCGAGGATCTTCTGGGTGGTGGCCTTATAACCGGCTTCGCCGAAGGACACGAGTGCTGCCCAGCAGGCGGCACTGAGCCCGCCGGGGCGGCTGCCAGAGAACGTGGGTGAATAGTACAGCCCGCCCGGCCAGTCGGCGATCGTGAAGTACTGATGCCGGCGCAGCTCCTGCCCGCGGTAGAGGACGACCGACGTGCCCTTGGGAGCGTAGCCGTACTTGTGCGTGTCGCACGACATGCTGGACACTCCGGGCACACGAAAGTCGAACGGTGGCACGTCGCGGCCCAGCTTCTCGGCGAACGGGAGGAAGAAACCGCCCAGGCAGCCGTCGACGTGCAGGCCGAGGTTGTGCTGCTGGGCCAATTCGCCGATGCGGTCGATGGGATCGATCGTGCCGTAAGGGAAGTTCACGGCCGAGGCGACCAAAGCGACCGTGTTGGGCGTGATGGCCGCGGCCATGGCGTCGACGTCGGCGCGGAAGTCGTCGTCGAGCGGGGTGACCGTGGCTTGCAGGTTGAAGTATTGGGCCGCCTTGTGAAACGCGGCGTGGGCCGAACGCGGCAGCACGATCTCCGGCTCGGTGATGTTGCGCTCGGCGCGAGCCCGATCGCGATAAGTCTTCATCGCCAGCAGAATGCTTTCCGAACCACCCGAGGTGACCGAGCCGCAGATGCCCTCTTCGCTGCCGAACGGGGCGTCGCACTGGCCGGCGCCCAGCATGTGGGCCGTCATGGCCACGATCTCGGCCTCGAACTTGGCGGCGCTGGGCCACAGGTCGGTGTGCAACTGGTTGGCCTGCGACTGCGAGGCGTAGACCTTATTCACGAAGCCGATGTGCTCGTCGTCGCCGTGATAGACCGAGCCGGAAGCGAAACCCTCTTTCCAGCGGTCGTGTTCGATCTTCTCGAACTGCTCGATCTCGCGCAGCACCTCGTCGCGGCTGCGCCCCTGATCGGGCAATTTGTCGAACGTCTCGAACTGCTCCCGGTAGGGATGCATCATCTGGTCGAGCGGCGCGAGAATTCCCAATTCGGATTCGATATCGGAAGACACGGCGATGGTACTCCTCGTTTAGCGAGCGTTGAGGCGGCGAAAGATCCGCCTGTTGGCTTTATAGCTGCTCAGGAACTCGGCGAACAGTTCTTTGTACAGCGCGCGGCGCTCCGGCACCGGCAAGAACGTGCGCTCGACGCGGGCCAGTGCTGGCAGGTTGTCGACCGTGGCCCGGCCCAGCGCGACCCAGGCCACCATGGCGGCCCCGCGCGAAATGGCCATTTCCGGACGCTCCATGCGGCGGATTTCGCAGTCGAGCACGTCGGCCAGGATCTGGCACCACAGCTCGCTGCGGGCGGCGCCGCCGATGAAGTTCAGCCCGTTGAAGGGCCGGCCCACGAACGTCTCGACACTTTGGCGAAGCCAGCGGAGATTGAAGGCCACGCCCTCCATGATGGCTCGCAGCGCGTGGGCCCGCGTGGTCACCAGTGACTGGTTCAAGAAGCCGCCGCGCATGATCGCTTCGCCCGTGGGCGGGCCGGCACCGTTGAGCCAGGGCAAGAACAGCAGCCGCTCGCAGCCCGGCGGGGCCGAAGCCGCGATGCGTTCGACCCGGTCGTACACGTCGGCCGGTGGGCCGGCGCCGTCGAGCTCGTCGCGGCGGCAGAGCCAATTCTCGACGAACACTTGCAGGCACTTGCCCGCGGCGCCCTGCTCGGCCACGACCATGTTGCGCCCGGGCAGGGCCGAGGGCATGGTGGCCACGTTGGAGATTACGTTGGTCTTCTTGAAGGGAACGTGGCAGCTCAGCCAGGCGGTGGTGCCCAGGCAGACGTGGCCGGCGAAGTCGCGTAGCGCGCCCGAGCCCACGGCCGCGGCATGGCTGTCGGGCGTGCCGCCGATCACGTAGGTCGACGGTGAGAGGCCCCAGGCCTCGGCCATGTCGGGACGTATCCTTCCCAGCACTCGGCAGACCGGCACCAGGTCGGGCAGCTTGGAACGATCGAGCCCGCACCAGTCCATGAGTTTCTCGTCGTAGCGGACTCCCTCGTTGTAGCGGTTGTCGGTCAGCAGGTACGGAAACACCGACGCATAGGACGCCACCGCCCGGCCGGTGAGGCGGAAGTTGAGGTAGTCCATCGGCTCGAGAAACTTGTAGGTTTGCCGATAGATCTCGGGCCGCTCATGGCGGATGAACAGGATGTGTGCCAGGGCATCGGCGCCCGATTGCGTGGGCACGCCGCCGGTCATACGGACCCAGTGGATCAACCGTTTGACGCCGTAGCCGCTAAGCTTGATCACGCCGTCGGTCACGCGCCGCGTGTGCACGGCACCGCGCCTGTCGCTCCAGTGCACCGCGTTCATCAAGTGCCGCCCTTCGCGATCGACCGGCACGGTGACCGACCACTGGCTCGCGCAACTAACGGCCACGATCCGCTCCACGGGCACCGGCCGGTCGGACATCAGCCGGTGCACGCACTCGGTGATGACGTTCCACCACTGGCCAGGGTCCTGCTCACTGCCGCCGTCGGGCGTGGTGTGCGTGGCCGTGTGGCCCGACGTGGAGGCGGCAATCTCGCCCGATTCCGAGACGAGCGACACCTTCGGCCCGCTGGATCCCAAGTCGATTGCCAAAACGTAATCTGCGTCGGCAGCCATGAGGATTCTTATCGCCGCGCGCGGTCACGATGGCAAGTGCAGATCGGTGGAGCGGGATGTCCGTTTACCAGCCCGAAGCGCGAGCGAGGGTGATTGGCCGTAACGTTGTTTCTGCCCGAACGACCCTCGCTCGCGCTTCGGGCTAGTGTCGGGAGGAGGCGTCGAGCGAGACGCTCTCGGCCGGGGTGAGTTCCGCCGTTTCCGGGTTCTCGGCGGCGCGGGCTTCGTAGGTCATCCGCGCGCCGTGCGCGTCGAGCTCGACGGTGGTGATGCTGACGGTGCGGGCCTCGGGGCGGGTCATCCACACGCTGGCGAACTCGCGGCCGGGCCAGACGTGGCGATGAAAGCCGTCCTGGGCGGCGGGGTCGCATGCGCTGCCAAAAAACGAGTGGTCGAAGAGTTCACGGCGCGGATCGGCCACGACCTCGTCTCCCAGCGCCGACGACGTGAAGAACAACGGCTGGGCGAAGTCGGCGATTGGATCGACGGTCAGATTGTCGCCGCTCCAAAGCAGGTGCACGTAGCGGCCCGCGTCTGCCACGACCAGTCGAAACGGGTCGTAGCGCTTCAAGTCGAGCTGCTGCGCGCGCGCGAGCGCCTCGTCGACGGTGCCCCCGGCCAGCACGTGCGGCACGATACGGCCCCGGCTGGGAGGCGGCGGGTCGCGCTGGGCGAGAGCGATCAACTCGTCACGCGTCAACGAGCGGGCGTAGACGTTGATCAATACCGCCACCAGCGGAGCATCGTTGGCGCCGATCCACGTGCCGTCCGAAACGGGATCGACCGGCATGACGATCCGGCGATGGCCCGCGGTGCGCACTTCGGGAGACCGCGCCGGCGGGCGCAGCCGCGATTCGTCGCGATTGCACTCGACGCGCAGCGCCGGCCCGGTCGCATTCTCGCAGCGCATGAGCGTGAGCGTACACATGACGTCAGTCGCCCGCCTCGGCCGGTGCGTCATACACCTTGGTCACCGGCAACACGATGCGCGAGGGGAACGCCGCCGAATGATGCACGGTGTTGCGAGCCTCGACGGCGTCGTCCATCGAGCTGACGGGTTTCCAGGTGTTCGAGTGGGCCTCGAACCGCGGGCTGTTACTGCTGGAAATGTGCACGGCGATCTTGTGCCCCTGGTTAAACACCAGAGCCGTGGACCAAAGGTCGACGTCGATCTCGTAGACCTGGCCGGGCTCCGCCTTGACCATGCGGTTGAATCCCTCGCGGAATCGTAGCCGGAAGGCCTGGTCGAGCATCAAGGCCTCGTACCCGTTGGGGTACACGTCGATGAGCTTGACCATGAAGTCGGTGTCTTCGACGTCGGTGCTGACCGCGAGTTTCGCCACCACGGGACCGACGATCTCGACCGCCTCGGACAGCGGCTCCGTCTCGTACTTGAGCACGTCGGGGCGGGAGCTCACCTCGCGCTGGTCCATCGGGCCCAGCGGCATCATCAGGTTGTTGCCGCCCACGGTGGGCACCGGGTTGCGGGGGTCGTAGACAAACGTGTCGGACGACTCCGGCGCGATATCGGCGACGTTTGTCGCCTTGGGCGGCTCCTGGGTCGAGAGCCTGCCGCCGGAATGCAGGTAGTAGGCCGTTTCGGTGGCCTTGGGCGGCCAGACGTCGCTGGTGCGCCACGCGTTGCCGGGGGCGTCGTCGTCCATCGTATCGCCCATCAGATAATAGCGCACGGCGGGTTCGTCTTCGACGCCGTTGTCCTCGCCTTTGAGCCAGTGATCGAACCACCGCAGCGACAACTCTTCGAAGTCGTACATCGGATTGGGATACTTCAAGTCGCCGCGCAGTTGACCGTGGCCAATGGCGCCCATGATCAGCTTCTGGTTGCCGCGGGCCCGCTCGCCGCCGCGGTACTGCAAGCCGGTAAAGCAGTCGATGTTGCCCTGGCTGAAAATGTCGTACCAGCCGCCGATGTTGATGGTGGGCACTTGCATCTTGTCGAAGTAATGCTCGATGTCGCGCTGGCGAAACGAATCGTCGTAGACACGATGGATCGGCCGCGGCACGTCGGCCGGCGGCACGCCCTGTTTGCGAAGCCATTCCTCGTTGAGGTTCTTGAGGAACACGCCGCCGGGGTAGCCCGAGTTGTGATACGAGCTGCCGTGGGACACGAAAACGACGTTGCACACCAGGTGCGGGGCGCCGCTCATGGCCGCATGGTTGGCCGTGATGCCCAGGGCCGAGCCGCCGATCATGCCCACCTTGCCCGTCGACCAGGGCTGGGCGGCGATCCATTCGACGGTGTCGTAGCCGTCGTCCATGTCGTCGATGAACGCGCGGTATTCGCCTTCGCTATCGTGGCGTCCGCGGCAATCCTGCACGACGCGTACGTAGCCCCGCTCGGTGTACGGTTTCTCCTTCTCTTCGCGGCTGGCGGCGCGGCCCTTGCCGTAAGGGGTGCGCGAGAGCACGACCGGCCAGGGGCCCTCGCCCTCGGGAAAGAAGAGGTTCGTGGCCAGCTTCACGCCGTCGCGCATGGGCACCATCTCGACCTTGAATTCGGCCAGGGCCGCGGTGGCCGTGCAGACGAGGACCACCAGTGCCAGTGAGATGCGTCCTACGAACGAGCGATAGCGAGCCGAGCGCGCCATGACGGTTCCTCCGCGAAACGAGATTTCGGGGCAAGAGCCCCGCGTAAGAAGTGCGCCTAAATTTAGTTGCCGCCAACGCGTGCGATTATCGCTCAGCCATGCAGGCTGGTCAACGAGACTGACTCTGGAGTGTGTTACCAGCCCGAAGCGCGAGCGAGGGTCGCGGCGCTTGAGCAGACGAAGAACCCTCGCTCGCGCTTCGGGCTGGTAGCGGCGTGCGGAACGCGTGGCTACTCGGCATCCGGTTGCTTCGTGCCGTTGAGGAGATACGCCAGCAAATCGAGCAGCTCCTCCTTGTGCAGCACGTTCACCGTGCCCTCGGGCATATTCGAGACCGGCGATTTGCGGCGGCCGGTGACGCTGGCTTGCTCGATCTCGGTGGGCGGCTCCAGGGCGTCGCTCCCGCGCAGGATGAGCACGCGGTCGTCCTCGCGCTCGATGCGGCCGGAGCGCACCTTGCCGTCTTCGGTTTGCACGATCCAGGTGGCGTACTGGTCGGCCACTTGCTTGGAGGGCTCGATGATCGACTCGAGCAGTTCCTTGGGCGAGAGCCGCTTGGCCGCGTCGGTCAGGTCGGGGCCGACCGTGCCGCCGTCGTCGGCCACGCGATGGCACTGGCTGCAGCCGATCTCGCGGAAGGCCGTCTGCCCGGCTTCGACCGAGCGTCCCGCGTCGAGTCCGTCGAGATCCGCCAGCAAATCGCCGGTCTGCCAGTTGCGCACGATCGGGCGCGACGGCTCGAGGCCCGAGATCCACGCGCGAAACAGTTCGACCGCCTGCTGGTCGACCCGCGTCGTCACCAAGGGCGGCATCTGCCCGCGGCCGCGCTGCGACAGTCGGGTCAGCAACACCGAGCGGTCCGGATCGCCGGGCGCGACGAGCATGGCGTTGGGAATGCCGAAGGTGTTGTGCTGCGGCCGGGCCTCGATCAGTTCCATCTCGCCGCGGTTGGTCGAGTGCGTGAGCACCATGCGGGCGTTGCCCCCGCCGGCAGCGACGTGGCAGACCGAGCAATTCACGTGCAGGTAGCTTCGCGCGCGGGCTTCGACTTCCTGCGACGTGTCGTACGGGTTGCACAGCTTTTCCAACTCGCCGGGCGGTTTGTCGGGCGGCTTGGCAAACAGGCCGACGTGTGACAGCGTGCGAAGCTGGTTGTCGGCGACCGCGCCGTAGTCGTAGTCGCGATTGAGCTGCGCGTTGCAGAGCCCCAGCACGAAGTTGGCCGCGCGGCTGTGGCAGGTCATGCACTCCACTCGGGCCGGAAATCGCCAGGTTTGTTCGCGCTGGCCGCCTGCTTCGTGGATCGCAAATGCCGCCTCGGCCCCCAGCTTGTCGACCAGCGCGGCGTCGGACTGCTCGTCGTTCCAGCGGTAGGAGTAGCCGGCCCATTCGCCCTGTTGCCGCAGTAGCACGCGGGTTTCGACGCAAAACCGCGTGGCGGGGTCGCCCGAGGTGCGCTCCAGCGAGAGCGTTTGCACTAGCGCCATGCCGTCGGGAAAGTCCCAACTGCGGCCGGCGTGATGGGTGGCCTGCGCGTCGCCAGGCAGCGCGATGAATCGCTCGGCAGTGGCACCGTCGTTCCAGGCGGGGGCGTTCACCGCATAGGGAACCAAGCCGGGGTCGACCTCATGGGCGGCGACCGAGCGAAACAGGCCCGTCTCGCTCAGCTTGCGCGGAAACGGCGGGGCATCGTCGCTCGGCGGCGACGGCACCAGGCGGTAAATGCCGCTGCCGTGGTCGGCCACGAGCATTTCGCCACGGTGATCGGAGCGAAAGGCGGCGATCATCAGCGACGTGTCGGCCAGTTCCTTGTGCCACAGAACGCGCTGGCCGTCGTGCTTCATGCCCCAGATGCGGCCGCTCGAGTAGTCGCCGTAGACGTAGGCCCCGTCGAGATCGGCCAGCTTGTCGCCGCGGTAGACCACGCCGCCGGTAAGCGAGCGAAACTCGGCGTGCGAGTGCTCGATGGTGGGCGGTACCAGCGGCGTCGGACCGAGTTGGCGTTGCAGGTAGAAAGGATGGTTGCCCTCGTAAACGCTCCAGCCGTAGTTCTCGCCGCGCCGCACCAGGTGAGCGGTCTCCCACAAGTCTTGCCCGTTGTTGCCGACCCACACCTGGCCGCTCACCGGGTCGATGCCCATCCGCCAGGGATTGCGCAGCCCGTAGGCCCAGACTTCGCCGCAGGCACCTTTTACATCGACAAATGGGTTGTCGGGGGGCACCGAGTACGGTTTGTCGTCGCTGGGAGTGTGCACGTCGATCCGCAGCACGGCTCCCAGCAGGTCGTCGAGCGTCTGGCCGGAGTTCCAGCCGTCGGAGTCGCTGGTGCCGTCGCCGGTCGTGACGTACAGCATGCCGTCGTTGCCGAAGGCCATGTCGCCGCCGTCGTGCCCGCCGGAGCGGAAGTCGAGCAGAATCTCTTCGCTCTCCGGGTCGATGCGCGGGGGATCGTCCGCGGTGACCCGAAAGCGGGCCAGGCGGTTGCGGCGCTCCGACTCCGGCTTGGGCCCGTTGGAGAAGATGTAAACCTGGCGATTCTTTTCGTAATCAGGATCGAAACACAGCGAGTAGATCAGCCGGTCGTCGCTCGCGTAGAAGACGTCGAACTGCTCGCACTCGGGGTCGTTCGCGAAGCGCACGATCCGCGAGGGGTTGTCGCCTTCGGGATGCAGGATAACCAGCAAGTGCCCGGTGCCCGGCTCCTCGAGGATGTAAATCGGAGTCTTGAGGTCGAGCTTGGTGAACGTCTCTTCGACCGTGTACGGCAGTGGCGGCTCGGGCGAACCGACCAGGCGCGAGGTGGTCCAGGGCGTGCGTTTCTCGATGCCGTAGGGAGCAGCGCTGTCATCGGCGTGCAAACCGCCGCCAATCAGCACGATGATCGTGGAAAGCAGGTAGGCCAGTCGCATGGAGGGTTCGCGCTGCGGTGGGAATGGAATTCGCCAGGCGTGATCGAATACCTATTCTGCTCGACTGAGGGCGGCGTATCAACTGCATGGCAGCATAAGAGTCAAACGGATGGGCGGCGTGGCGCAGAAGAGGATTCGCCGGGTACGCTGCCGACAGCGCCGTCCAGTCTCGCCCGGAAAGTTGAGAGCAGGAGATGGGTTTGCACCCTACTCGCCCGAGAACTCCGCGGCGAAAGCCTTGGCGTTCAAGGGCTCGCCGGTGGCGTGCTTGGTCAGCTCGTTCCAGCTCAGCGTCGCGCCGGGGGCGAACACGCGGCTCTTCATGTACTCGCCCACGTTCTTGTCGTCGGTGTAGAACGCGTTGGGCACGTCGGTGGCGTGCAGCACGTCGCGGGCGATCGTGGCATGGACCTGACAGGCGAACAACTGGCCCATCATGTAGTTGTGGTAGTAGCACGGCGCCGAGACGACGTGGATCTTGGCCGCGTAGTCCGGGGCGTCGCGGCCCGTGGGTCGCTTGATGAGCTGATACTTCTCGACCAGGTTCCACCACAGCGCGTTCAGATCCTGGCTGGGGTCAGCGTACATCTGCTGCTCGAAGCGGAGCATCACCTGGCACCAGCGGGAGAAAATCAACAACTGGTTACGGCGCATCTGGGCCGCGGCCTTGCTGTAGGCCGCCGGGTCTTCGACGTTGACGCCCATGGCCTGCAGCCACTCGCCGCTCTTGCTGAACCGCTCGAACATCATGGCCACGCCCTCGGTGCAGAGGATGTGGGCATCGGTCCGCAGGGTGTAGGGCAGGCTGGCCGGAATGTACTTGCTGCTGTAGACCGAATGGCCCAGCTCGTGCAGCATGGTACCCATCCAGTACTCGTTGGGCACGATGTTCGCGAGCACACGCACATCGCCCTCGCGGTTGATGTCGGTGCAGAAGGCGTGCGGGCTCTTGCCCGGCTTCTCGTAGAGATCGCTGCGGTCGATGACGTCTTCGATCGGCAGCCCGATGCCGCCGTAGAACTTGCGGCAAATGGCCAGAATGTCGGCGTCGGCGAAGGCCTTGTCGAGACTGACGTTCGACACCACGGGCGCTTCCTGGAAGAACGGGTCCTGGTAGTGCCAGGGCTGCAGCTCGTCGATGCCGATGCCGCAGTACTCGGCCAGCGCGACGTCGATTTCGGCCTTGGCCTGGGCGAACGGCTCGCGCGTCAGCTCGTCGAGCTCGTCGAACAGCTTGAGCACCTCGGCCTGGTCCTGCTCGGCCAGGTAGAGCCGCATCTGATGGAAGTCCTTGAAGCCGAGCTTCTGGGCTGCTTCGTTGCGATACGCCACGAGCTGGCGCAGGTCCTCTTCAACGGCCAAGCCCACGCCCTTGCTCGATTCCCACACGGCGCGGCGCTCGTTCGAGTCTTTCGACTCCTTAAGAATCCGCCGCATCTCGCTATCGGTGATTTCCTTGCCGTTGAGCTTGGCGCGATACACATTGAAGGCCTGCTCGATCTCGTTGGCCTTCGAGTTGATGCGCTTGAGCAGCTCGGGGTCGACCTGCTTCTCCAGATAGATGCGATAGAGCACGTTGATCTGGCGGTCGAGGATCGGGTCCTTGATTTCGGCTTGCTCGAGCGCCTTCAGCTCGGCGAATTGCTCGGCATTGGAGAGAGCGGCGTCGTAGCGGTTCTGCGCCTCGACCTTGGCGGCAAAGTCTTCGTCCTTACCCGTGGTGTTGGCCTTCCACCAGGCGAGGTTGAGCTCGATCTCCAGGGGGCGTACTTCGGCATTGTAGCGCTCGACGAACTTGGCGGCTGCGGCGTCGGGATCGGCCGGTGCGGCAGCATCGGCCGCGGCCGCTCGGCCCGAAAAAGCACCAAAGGCACACATAAGGACTCCGCTGGCCAACAACCGTTGTAGGGTCGTGCTCATCGTCTCGTTTTGCAGGGGGTCGCGATTAGAATGGGCGTCGCCGCAGGGGCACGGCCGCCAGGCCGCCCCGCAGATAGCCACGCAATCCTACCTTATCGCCTGAAATTCGGAAAACAAGCCGCCGCGGGCGGCAGAGCGTGCGTTTCTGCCGCCGCAGGCGTGGTGCCTCGCCAGCTTGCGTGGCAAGATAGAAGGCACAGCGAGCGTACCTCGCGCCGCGCCGACTCGCCGCCACTACCAGGGGTGACACGATGAAAACCTCCCAGGGATTTTGCCTCGTCGAAGGAGGACAGGTCGTCGACGGCACGGGCTCGCCGCCACTGGCCGACGGCGCCGTGTTGATCGAGGACGGACGTATCGCCTACGTCGGCCCGCGGGCACAGTTGCCGCCGGTTTCGCCCCAGACACAGCGGATCGATGCGCGTGGCGGCACGATCCTGCCGGGGCTGGTCGAGGCGCACTTTCATCCGACTTACTTCAACGTGGCGGCGCTCGAGGATCTCGACATCAAGTATCCGGTGGAGTACGTCACGCTGCTGGCGGCGGCCAACGCCAAGCTGGCGCTGGAGTGCGGATACACCGCGGCCCGCAGCGGCGGCAGCTTGTTCAACATCGACGTCTGGCTGAAGAAGGCCATCGAGGAAGACCTCGTGCCGGGGCCGCGACTGGCGGCCAGCGGACGCGAGATCTGCGGCGTGGGCGGCTTGATGGACTGGAACCCCGATTTTCGCCGCATCGGTATGGAAGGCCTGGTGCTGCTGGTCAACGGTGCCGACGAAGCGCGAGCAGCCGTACGCAAGCTCGTCAAGGACGGCATCGAATGGGTGAAGACCTATCCCACCGGCGATGCCGCGGCGCCGGATGCGAACGATCATCACACGCTCTGCATGACGGCCGAAGAAATGAACGCCGTGGTGCAAACGGCGCACAACCACGGGCTGAAAGTCACGGGCCACTGCCGGGCAACCGAGGGAATCAAGAATGCGCTATTGGCCGGCTACGACACGCTCGAGCACGGCACGTTCATGGACCGCGAGACGATGGACCTGCTGCTGGAGCGCAACGTGCCGGTCGTGCCCGCGTTGTTCTTCGAGCTGGCTTCGATCAAGCACGGGCCCGAGTTCGACATGCCGCAGTCGGTGATCGACGGCCACCAGGAGACGCTCGAGGGCGGCGCCAAGAGCGCGCGGTGGATTCTGGAAGAAGGCGGGCGGCTGGGCATGGGCGGCGACTACGGCTTCGCCTGGAACCCGCACGGCGACTACGCCAAGGAGCTGTCGTTCTTCGTCAACTACGTCGGCTTTTCTTCGCTCGATACCATCAAGTGCGCGACCAAGACGGGGGCCGAGATCCTGGGCCGCGAACACGAGATCGGCACACTCGCGCCCGGCAAGCTGGCCGACGTGCTGGTGGTCGACGGCGACGTGGTGTCGAACATCGCCCTGCTGGAAGACCGCGCGAACCTGCTGGCCGTGCTGCAGGGCGGCGTGCTGAAAGCCGGAAGGCTGGCGCAGAGTGGAGTCCAATCGAAACCGGAACCGGGAGTAACGAGTTGACCGTATCGATTCTTCGCCACGCGGTGCGCCGCGCGACCGCTCTGCTATCGTTGATCGTGCTGGTGGCTTGCGGAGTGGGCCGGATGGCGCATGCCGGGCCGGAGGATCAAACCGAGGCCGGCACGGGAAAGTCCGCGGACGTTCTGGCGCCGTCGAACCTGGTGGCCTGGTGCATCGTGCCGTTCGATGCCAGCCAGCGCTCGCCGGCCGAGCGGGCCGAGATGCTGGCCGACCTGGGGCTGAAGCGTTGCGCGTACGACTGGCGCGCCGAGCACGTGCCCACGTTCGAGGAGGAGATCCTCGAATACAAACGACACGGCATCGAGTTCTTCGCGTTCTGGGATGCCCATCCGGCGGCGTTCGAGCTGTTCCAGAAGCACGACCTGCACCCGCAGGTGTGGCGCACGGCGCCCAGTCCCGACGGGAAGACCGACGACGACAAGGTTGCCGCTGCTGTTGAGTCGCTGCGCCCGCTGTGCGAGACGACGCGCGATATCGGCTGCAAGCTGGGACTGTACAACCACGGCGGGTGGGGCGGCGAGCCGGAGAATCTGGTCGCCGTGTGCCGGCGGCTGCGCGAGCTGGGCTACGACCACGTCGGTATCGTCTACAACTTCCATCACGGCCACGGGCACATCGCGAACTTCGCCGAGGCGCTGGACGCGATGCAGCCTTATCTGCTCTGCCTGAATCTCAACGGCATGAACGACGACGCCCAGCCGAAGATCCTGGGCATCGGCAAAGGGCAGCACGAGCGGGCGATGATTCGCGCGATTCTCGATGCCGGCTATGAGGGCCCGATCGGCATTCTCGATCACCAACCCGAGCGCGACACGCGGGAGGCGCTGGCCGAGAACCTCGAGGGCCTGGCCCGCGTGCGTGCGGAGCTTGCGGAGTCATGCCGCAAGGCGGCGGCTCCCGCTGCATCGCAATCCGGCGCTGCTCCCGTATCGCCGGCCGAAGTCGAGGAACTGGCAGGCGACGCACGGGAAGACGGCGATCCGCGGCGGGGGGCTCGCCTGTTTGCCGATGCCCGTTCGGCGTGCTTGTCGTGCCACAAGGTGCTGGGGCACGGCGGGGCCGTGGGGCCCGACTTGTCGCAAATCGGCAAGCAGCGCACCACCGAAGAGCTGGCCTGGTCGCTGCTGGCGCCGCAGCGCGAGGTGAAACCCGAGTTCCTGGTCTGGAAAGTTGCCACCGACGAAGGCAAGGTGCACACCGGCTACCGCGTGGAGTCGGACGATGACTCCGTGCGGTTGCGCGATCCGGCGCTCGGCACCGAGGTCGCGATTCCGCGACCAACGATCGAAGACGAAGTGCAAGCCGGATCGCTGATGCCCGAGGGGCTGCTGGCGCGGCTCTCCTACCAACAGCGGGCCGACCTGGTAGGTTTTCTCGCGAAGCTCGGCACCTCGGACGCCGAGTTCGACGCGTTCGCCGCCGAGGTGCTGGCGACACCGCAGGTGCACAGCCCCGTGGCCTTCCCCTACCAGCGCGACCCGCTGGTGCCGGAAGACTACGCCCACTGGCAGGCGCCCGTGAATCGCGACCGCGTGTACGATTTCTACACCAAGCAAGCGGAGTATTTCCGCAGCCAGCCGGTGCTGCCGATGCTGTTGAGCGAGGCCCCCGCGCTGGATGGCGGCACTTTCGGCCACTGGGGCAACCAGGATGAGGAGTTCTGGGCCGACGATCGCTGGAACGATACGCAGTTGGGTTCGGTGCAGTGCGGCATTTTTCGCGACGGCAAGCTGGTGGTGGCCCGCGCCGTGTGCCTGCAACTGGGCGAGGACGGAGAACTGGCGGTTTGTTTCAATCCCGAAACGCTGCATTACGAGGCCCTCTGGTCGGGCGGCTTTGTGAACTTCTCGTCGGTGCGTCACGGGTTTCTGGGCGGTCTGCAACGCGACGGCACTCCCCTGCCCTTGCCCGAGCAAACTGTGCCCGAGGGACCGCGGGTCTATCACGGCTTCTACCGGCACGGCAAGCGGGTGGTGTTCGCCTATCGCATCGGCGACGTCGAGTATCTCGATGCTCCCTGGGTCGAAGATGGCGAGTTCGTGCGCGTGGTGACGCCGGCCGACGAGCATCCACTCCGCGAGCTCACCTCCGGCGGATCACCGCAGTGGCCGCAGGAGTTCGCGACCGAGATCCGGCCCGGCAGCGGACGACCCTACGCGATCGATACGATCGAGCTACCGTTCGACAATCCTTGGAAGGCGCTGCTGTTTTGCGGGGGACACGACTTTCTGAGCGACGGCAGCGCGGTGATCGGCACGATGCAGGGGGACGTGTGGCGCGTCGAAGGCCTCGACGGGCCGATGGACCAGCCGGGCCAGGCCCGCTGGCGGCGCATCGCCGCAGGGCTGCATCACCTGCTGGGCGTGGTGGTGGTCGACGACGTGATCCACGTGCTCGGACGCGACCAGATCACCCGGCTGCACGACCGCAACGACGACGGCGAAATCGACTTCTACGAATGCTTTTCGCGCGCCTACGACACGTCGACCGCGGGGCACGACTTTATCTGCGGGCTCCAGCGCGACGAGCAGGGCCGGTTCTACACCGCCTCGGGCAATCAAGGCATCCTGCGTATCTCGGCCGACGGAAACGACGCCGATGTGCTGGCGACCGGCTTTCGCAATCCCGACGGCCTGTGCTTACTGGATGACGGTACGCTTACGGTGCCCTGCTCCGAGGGCGACTGGACGTGTGCGTCGATGATCGGCGCGTTTCGTCCGAGCGAGTCGACCGGGGGCGAGGTGCCGCACTTCGGCTACCGGGGACCGCGCAACGGGCGCCCGCCGGAGCTGCCGCTGGTCTATCTGCCGCGCTTGCTCGACAACTCGTCCGGCGGCCAGGTCCAGGTGACGGGCGACCGCTGGGGGCCGCTTGATGGGCAGCTTGTGCATCTCTCGTTCGGGGCCGGTACCTATTTCCTGGTGCTACGCGACGAAGTGCACGGGCAGATGCAGGGCGCCGCCGTGCCGCTGCCGGGTGACTTTCGCTCGGGCGTGCACCGCGGGCGGTTCCATCCGCACGACGGGCAACTCTACGTCTCGGGCATGGCCGGCTGGGGCTCGTATACGCCCGACGACGGCTGCTTTCAGCGCGTGCGCTACACGGGCGATGCGGCTCAGTTGCCGGTCGATTTCCACGTCCACGAAAACGGCGTGGTCGTGCGCTTCAGCCAGCCGCTCGATCCGGAGATCGCGGCCCGATCTGAAAGCCACTTCGCTCAATGCTGGAATTACCGCTACTCGTCGGCCTACGGGTCGCCCGAGTTTTCGACGACGCACCCCGGCGTGCGGGGTCACGATCCGCTGGCGATCGCCTCGGCCCACGTGCTGGAGGACGGCCGGTCGCTGTTTCTGGAGCTGCCGGAACTGCAGCCGGTGAACCAGTTGCACCTGCGGCTGCACATCGACGGCGGGCGCGGGCACGATCTGCTGGCCACGGTGCACGCGCTCGATCGCCCGTTTGCCGACTTTCCCGGCTATCGCCCGCGGCCCAAGACGATCGCGCCGCATCCGATTCTGGCCGACATGGCGATGTCGGCCGAGCGCGTGCCCAATCCTTATCAACGGCCGCTGAAGAACTCTCGGCAAATCGAGCTGGCGACGGGCAAGAACCTGACCTATGCCGAGAAAGAAATCCGCGTCCAAGCGGGCGAGCCGCTCGAATTCACGCTGGTGAATCCCGACGTCGTTCCCCACAACTGGGCGCTGGCCGTCCCCGGCTCGCTGGCCGAGGTCGGGCAGATGGCCAACCTGTTGGTCGCCGATCCCGCGGCCGTCGCCCGGCAGTACATTCCCGAAAGCGACGACGTGCTGGCCCATACCGACGTCGTTCCGCCGGGCGGGCGCTTCACGATCTATTTCCACGCGCCCAAGAAGCCGGGCCGCTATCCCTTTCTGTGTACCTTCCCCGGGCACTGGATGGTGATGAACGGCGAGCTCGTGGTCGAGTAGCGGTCCGTGGGTGCCATGCTCGCACTTGTGCGAGCATGCTGGCGCGGAAGCTTGATTCGGCATGCTCACGCGAGCGCGTGCTAGTTCTTTCGCAACATCAGCAGCGTGCCGCCTTGCTCGCCGAGGCGCTCGAAGCCCATGCGATCGTAGAGCCGCACGGCGGGGTTGATGGAGGTGACGCTCAGCGAAACGGCCGGGTACTGCTGCTCGGCTTCTTCGAGCGCGGCACGGATGAGCCGGGTGCCGATGCCTTGGGCCCGATGCCCGGGCCAGACGGCCAGCGATAGCTCGGCGGTTTGGTCGTCGACGTAGCCGTAGCCGCGGTCTCGCGCGTTCCAGCAGCGCAGCCAGCACGCGCCCAGCGGCCGCCCGACGGTCGTCTCGGCCGCAAAGCCCATGTCGCCGGACCGGCCCCAGTCGTTCACGTAGCGGGCGACGTTGGGGTCGTCGATGATCGTCTTCGGCGGGGGCGACTGCCCCTGTGGAACGTAGATGGCATGGTACACCGCCTCCCACAGCAGCGGCTCATCCGCTTGGGTCAGGCGTCGGATCCGAATGGCGGGTGGGGTCATCGTCGCATCGTAGCGGGATTGGGGCGTCACGCTGCGATTCTACCAAATGAATGCACGGCGCCGCCCCCGAGGCGCCGCGGTGCTGGCGGTGCCGTACCGGGGGCACAGGCTTGCGGCCGGCGGTGCGGGCATCGAAAATGGAAGCGCCCAGCCTCTCTACTGCGTTCGCACCTCCTCGAGTGCTCGTCAGGCGGAAACCTTGCATGCGCAAACACATCTGGAAAATCGTGGCGGGCATGGCCGTGCTCGTGGTCCTGCTGATCGGCGGGGCTTGCTTGTGGGCGGTCTCGCTGCTGCGGGGCAGTTTGCCTCAGATCGACGGTCGGATCGCGGCCGACGGGCTCACGGCGCCGGTCGTCGTCGAGCGCGATGCGTTGGGCATCCCCACCATTCGCGCCGAGAACCGCGTCGACCTGGCCTTTGCCACGGGGTTCGTGCACGCCCAGGATCGTTTTTTTCAAATGGACCTGTTGCGTCGCAATTCGGCCGGCGAATTGTCCGAGATCGTGGGGCCGGCCACCGTCGCAGCCGATCGCAAGGTGCGCGTCCATCGCTTTCGCGATGCCGCCAAGCAAGTGTTGGCCAGCGCCGATGAACAGGACCGCGCCTTGCTGGACGCCTATGCCGCGGGCGTGAACGCGGGGCTGGCTTCGCTGGACGCGAAACCGTTCGAGTACTACCTGCTTGGGGTCGATCCCGTGCCGTGGCAGCCCGAGGACTCGGCGCTGGTGATGTTTTCGATGTACCTCGATTTGCAGGGCAACGATTTTCGCGACGAGGTGGCCCTGGGGCTGATGCACGACACGCTGCCGCCGGAGATGTTCGCCTTTCTGGCGCCGCCGGGCACGGAGTGGGACGCACCGATCCAGGGCGAGGCGTTCGAGACGCCGGCCATTCCGGGCCCCGAGGTGTTCGACACGCGCGACCCGGAGGAAGTCGACGTGGCCTGGCTGACGCCGCCCGGCGATCTGGAGCCGATCGATCGCTTTCAGCCCGGCAGCAACAATTGGGCCGTCTCGGGCAAAGCGACCAAGGACGGCCGGGCGATGGTGGCCGACGACATGCACCTGGGCATCTCGGTGCCGCACATCTGGTATCGGGCGTCGCTGGTGTGGCCCGACGACGAAGACGGCGAGCAAGAGCAGCGCGTGACGGGCGTCTCGTTGCCCGGCACTCCAGCAATCGTCGTGGGCAGCAACGGCCACGTGGCCTGGGGTTTCACCAATGCCGAGGGGGACTGGTGCGACGCGATCATCGTCGAAGTCGATCCACACAGCGAGGACGCCTACGAAACGCCCGACGGCCCGCGGCTGTTTTCGCGCCGCGACGAGATCATTAAGGTCAAAGGCGGGCGCGACGAAAAGCTGACTATCAAGTCCACGGTCTGGGGCCCGATCGTCGACCGCGATCACCGGGGGCGGCCGCTGGCCATCCGCTGGGTGGCGCACGACACGGCCGGAGTGAACATGGGGCTGTTGCGCGTCGAAAGTGCCCGCACGCTGGAAGATGCGCTGCGGCTGGCGAACCTGAGCGGATCGCCCGCGCAAAACTTCGTCGTGGCCGACGACGAGGGACGCATCGCCTGGACGATCCTGGGCCGCATTCCTTGCCGCGTGGGCTACGACGGCCGGCTGCCCACCTCCTGGGCCGACGGCGCGCATCGCTGGGACGGCTATCTGGACCCCGAGGAATACCCGCGCGTCGTCGAGCCCGAAAACGGCAAAATCTGGACGGCGAACGCACGCGTGGTCAGCGGCGAGTTTCTCGAGATTGTCGGCGATGGCGGCTACGATCTCGGCGCCCGGCAGCAGCAGATTCGCGACGACCTGCTGGCGACCGAAGAGGCGACCGAGGAGGACATGCTGCGGATTCAACTCGACGACAAGGCCGTGTTTCTTAATCGCTGGCAGGGGCTACTGCTGGAAACGCTCAGCGAAGAAGCGATCGAAGCAGACCCGCGCCGCGGCGAACTGCGCAAGGCGGTCGAGAACTGGGGGGAGAGGGCGGCTGTCGATTCGGTCGGGTTTCGGGTGGTGCGAGCGTTTCACGACAAGCTGCATTCGCAATTGTGCGACGTGTTGGGCAGCCCCTGCAAGGCGCACGACGACGATTTTTCGCTGGGACGCTACGAGCGCGTCGAAGGAGCGCTGTGGAAGCTGTGCACCGAAAAGCCCGAGCACTTGATCGATCCGCGCTACGACGATTGGAACGCGCTGCTGTTGGGCGTGGCCGACAGCGTGCTGGACGAAGCCACGAGCAACGGAGCCAAGCTGGCGGACTTCACCTGGGGCAACCGCAATACGACCCGGATCCAGCACCCCTTGAGCAAGGCCGTGCCGGCGCTGTCTTCCTGGCTCGACATGCCCAGCGAGCCGTTGCCCGGCGACTGGGACAACATGCCCCGCATTCAAGCTCCGCACCGCGGCGCTTCGCAGCGGATGGCCGTTTCGCCGGGGCACGAGGACGAGGGCTACATGCACATGCCCTGCGGCCAGTCGGGCCACCCGCTCTCGCCCCACTACCGCGACGCGCACGCCGCCTGGGCCGACGGCAAGCCGACGCCGTTTCTCCCCGGCAAGGCGGTGCACAAGCTGGTGCTCGAGCCGAAGGAGAAGCAAAGGGGCTAAAGTAGATCACGCGGCGAAGGCGAGGGATTACGTCTCGGCATGCCGGCGCTGCCAGGCTTGCGTGAGATAGTCGTACGCGGCAAAGCCGCTTAAGGCCGTGGCGAAGATCAACATGCCCGGCGACGAGCGCTCGAGAATGAGCACGCTGCAAATGAAGGCGAATTGGCCGAACGTGGCCACCTTGCCGGGCCAGCGCGGAGCGAGCTTGGCCACGCCGTGCCGGTAGTGGGGCAGCAACATCAGCAGCGTGATCGCCAGCACGGTCCATTCGCGCAAGCCCACCAGCGCAATCTGCCACAGCGGCAGCGTGCCGTCGGACCACAGGGTGAAGACCACCATCAGCACGAACGTCTTGTCGGCCACCGGGTCCAGGTAGCGGCCGAAGTCGCTCTCCGCGTGCAGCCGGCGGGTGAGCTCGCCGTCGACCAGGTCGGTAAAGCCCGCCGCCAGCGCCACGGCCGGGCGCCACGACACCGGAAAGAACGGAAACGCCAGCCCCGCCAGAAAGCGTCCGACCGTGAGGCTATTGGCCAGCAGCCACGGCACGTAGCGGGGACGATCGCGCGCTAGCGGCGAATCAGCCAGGTCCGGCTCGCGCAATTCGTCGACAGGTTCTTGCATGTCACCCACTGGTCCTAGGACCCACGCCTTCGTCCCCTACCCGCTACTTGAACCAGAACCGCTTGCCCTGCTGAAACGCGGCCACGCCATGCCGGGTGCTCTCGCTTTGCATCACGGGGTGCATGTTCGCGGCTTCGAGCTCGAAGGCGGCGTCCAGCGGCAAATGCCAGCCGTGTAAGGCCGAGTGCAGGTCGGCCAGCATCGCGTCGCGCGGCTGCTGGCAAATCTGTCGGGCCATGTCCATCGCCCGGTCAAGCCCGCCCCCTTGGGGCACGAGTTCCCAAACGAGGCCGACTTCGTAGGCCCGCTGCGCGTCGATGCGCTGGCCGGTAATGATCAGCGGCAGCGCGGCACCCCAGCCGATCATGCGCGGCAGATAGACGGTGCCGCCGTCGACCAGCGGCACGCCCCAGCGGCGGCAAGCGACCGAGAACGTGGCCTGCGGCTCGGCCAGGCGAATGTGCCCGTGGCAGAACAGCTCGAGCCCGCCGGCGTAGGTGTAGCCCTGCGAGACCGTAATCACCGGCTTAGGCTGGACGATGCGCGTGCCGCCCATCGGTCCGGTGCCGTGTTGGACGAAGGCGGCGATCTCGTCGCGCGTGGCGCCCAAGTGGGCCAGGCCTTCGAGCCCTCTCAGGTCGGCACCGGAGCAGAACGCCTGCTCGCCGGCGCCGTGCAGCACGGCCACGCTGAGCGAGTCGTCGTCGCGAAACGCGCGCCAGGCCTCCAACAGCATCCGTGCGGCGATGTTGTTGACGGCATTGTGCACGTCGGGGCGATTGATCGTGATCTGCAGGATCGCCCCCCCCTCGACCTCGTGCCGGGCGAGAAGGACGACGTTCGAATCGACGGAGTGAGACATGGGAAGGGGTTCGGGATTGGGGACTAGGGGTTAGAATTGGCGACTACGGCAAGCTACTCGTTAGATTACTGCTTCACTCGACGTCGTGCCAACCGCCGCGTCTCTAATCGCTACCCCCCAATCCACAACTCCTATGCTGATCGACCTCAGCGTGCCGCTTTCGCACCAGGCGCCCAGCGAGCCGATGCCGGCCGACATTCACTACGTGACCCACGAGGCCGAGGGCCGAGACCAGATGCAGCAGTTTTTCGGCGTGAAGCCCGAGGACCTGGTCTACTCGCAGGGGCTGGGCTGGGCGGTGGAGGAGATTCGGGCCATCACGCACACCGGCACGCACGTCGACGCGCCGTATCACTACGCTCCCACGTCCGAAGGCCGGCCGGCACGGACGATCGACGACGTGCCGCTCGAGTGGTGCTTTGCCCCCGGTGTCGTGCTCGACGTGCGGCACATCGCCCCGGGCGAGTTCATCACGGTCGACGATCTGCAGACGGCGCTTGCGAAAATCGCCTACCAGCTCAAGCCGCGGGATATCGTGCTGTTGCAGACCGGCGCCGACAAGCGGATCGACTCGGCCGACTACTTCGCGCAACCGGGACTGGGGCGCGAAGGCACCTTGTGGCTCGTGGAGCAAGGCGTGAAGGTGATCGGCATCGACGCCTACACGCTCGACCGTCCGTTTGCCAACATGGTGGCCGATTTCCGACGCACCGGCGACGGCCGCTACATCTGGCCCGCCCACTTCGCCGGCATCACGCGCGAGTACTGCCAGATCGAAAAGCTGGCCAACCTCGACCAGATTCCCACGCCCCACGGGTTTACCGTATCGTGCCTGCCCGTGAAGATCGAACGAGCCAGCGCCGCCTGGTGCCGCGCGGTGGCAATTGTTGAAGAATAGGGGTTAGGGATTGGGGGTTAGCGGTTAGAATCTTCGAGGCGGGCGTGAAAGCGAATGCCCTCCAACCCCTAGTCCCTAACCCCCAACCCCTGGCCCCATGGATCGCATCGCTCGCAGTTTGTTTGTCGCGCTTGCCGTGGGTCTGGGCTGGGGCATTCGGGGAGACTTTGGGCACCTGCTGGGGGCGATGTATCCCGGCGCTTGCCTGGCGCTGGGATTGGCGTACGTCAGCCGGCAGCGGTCGCTGTTTCTGTGGATGCCGATCTTGGGACTGGTCTCGGCGCTGGGGATCGGCTCGGGCGGGTCGATGAGCTATGGCATCCTGCACGGCTATGCCAAGGCCGACACGTTCATCAACTATTCCTATGGGTACCTCACGCTGTTTCTGCAGGGCTCGGCCTGGGGCACGTTCGGCGGCGCGATCATCGGGCTGGTGCTTGAGCGCAAGCAACTGCGCACCGTCGAATGGCTCGGCTGGTTGGGCAGCCTGCTGGCCGGTGGATGGCTGGCCTCGATGCTGATCGTGCGGCTGGCCGGGTTCGACATCAATCCGCCCCGCAACAACACGTCGATCACCTTCATGGGCGCGGCGATCGGCCAGATCATCTGGCTGGCGGCCAACGGTCGATCGAGCGGGTTGCGCGGGGCGGTGCTGGGCTACATCGGGTTCGGCCTGGGCATGGCCGGCGGACGGCTGCTGGGCAACTTCACCTATCTGCCGGCCGAGTGGTACGGATTCAGCGTCAACCACTGGAACGTGATGGAGGTCACCTGCGGACTGGTCGGCGGGTTCATCTATACCTTCGGCATGGTCAACCGCGCGTATCCCGAGCCGCCGGAAAAAGAAAACGTTCCGTTGGTCTCGTTCTTCGGCATCGTGTTCGTGCTGGGCATCATCCCCCTGTGGCATCGCATTTCGCGCATCCGGCCCGACGAAAAGCTGGAAGAGTGGTCCCAGCGCCTCGCCTCGTACGACTACCCCGACCCCGAGGCGATGTCGGAATCGGTGCTATCGATGCTCAACGGCGTGTGCGTGTTGGGGTTCATCGGTGCGGCGATCTGGATGCTGATCCACTTCAAGCGCTGGCAGCCTCTGGCCTGGTTTCCAGTGATCTGGCTGTCGCTGACGATGGTGCTGTTTCAGAACATCAATGCGCTCTACTTCTGGTATCCCACCGACTGGCAGCGGTTCAACATGCACGGCCTGTTCTGGGGCATGTGGGGCACGATGCTCGCCTACGTGATCGTCTCGCCGCTGTTCAAACCGCAGCCGGCCCCCGAGCCGACCGAAGACGATCCCGAGCCCTCTTTTCCCTACGCCCGATGGGTGGCCGGCACCCTGGTCGCCCTCGCACTGATCATCTTCGCTGCCGGATTCGTCAACGGCGAGAAGACCATGCAATCGGCCAACACACGTTGGCCCCTCTGGAACTGGCGCGACGGCCCCTTCCCGCGGTAGCGTGTCGTGGGGCGGTTTCGAGAGCAGCGTGCACAGGCCAGGCGAGCGCGCTGCAGACAATTGCGTATGCCACCACGCCCTCGCGGATTTACCCGTCAAGCCGAAACCCGTAAGCCATGCAAGTTTACTGCCATTCATTGGCACGCTCAGTTTTGACGGGTTGAGTCGACCCGATGAACGAATCGGCGGGGGGAACTCAGCCGGCCACCCCCAACGTACACAACTCGCCTCGGACGGTTTGATTCCTGAGCGATAGAATGCCGACGACACACTGGCGGGGCAGGACCCAGTGGCGCACCTAAGCAATGGGACAAGGGAACAACAATGAAACTGGCGATTCTCTCGCGGAGCCCGGGATGTTACAGCACGAAACGCCTGCGCGAGGCGGCACTGCAGCGTGAACACAAGGTCAAGGTTCTGAACACCGTCAAGTTCGCGATCGACTTGCAGGCCGGCATCCCGGAGCTGTTTTTTCGCACCAAACAACTGAGCAGCTACGACGCCGTCTTGCCGAGAATCGGTGCGTCGATCACTTACTTTGGCACAGCCGTGGTTCGCCAGTTCGAACAGATGGGCGTCTACTGCGCGAATTCGTCCAATGGGATCATGAACTCGCGGGACAAGTTGCGATCGCTCCAGATCCTTAGTCGTCATCATATTGGCATGCCGCGCACGACGTTCGTGCGCGACCGGTCCGATGTGTTGCCGGCGATCGAACGCGTGGGTGGCGCCCCAGTGATCATCAAGCTGTTGGAAGGAACCCAGGGAGTGGGCGTGATCCTGGCCGATAGCGTCAAGATTGCTGAGGCGATTATCGAGACCCTGCAGTTCACCAAGCAGAACGTGCTGGTGCAAAAGTTTGTCGCCGAGAGCAAGGGTCGTGATGTCCGCGCGCTGGTAGTCGGAGATCAAGTCGTCGCCGCGATGCGACGCAGGGCGCAGGATCAGGAATTTCGCAGCAACGTTCACCGTGGTGGCCGGGTCGAGCCGATTGAACTCGACGATCATTATCGCAAGGTCGCCGTTCAAGCGGCCCAGATCATGGGCCTGCGCGTAGCTGGCGTGGACATGCTGGAAGGGAAACACGGACCTCAAATCATCGAAGTCAACTCGTCGCCGGGGCTGGAGGGCATCGAAGCGGCCACGAAGCTGGATGTGGCGGGAGCCATCGTCGACTATATTGCCGCCCAGGTCGACTTCCCGGAACTCGACATTCGTCAACGATTGACCGTCAGCACCGGATACGGCGTAGCCGAGTTGCACGTCCCCGAGGGCTCGCAGTATATCGGCAAGACGATCGCCGACTCCGGGCTGCGACAAAAGGACATCAACGTGCTGACGCTTCACCACGACGCGACGGTGATTCCGAACCCGCGGGCCGACCGAGAGCTGCGGGCCGGCGATCGATTGCTGTGCTTTGGGCGGCTGGACTCGATGCGCGATCTCGTACCAGCTCGCGCGAAACGTGCTCGCCGGCCCAAGGTTAAGGAGTTGAAGCCCGATTCACAGTCCTGAATCTAGCGCAGTTCGTCTAGCACAGCGGAACCAGAGTCGACCGTACCGATGAGCGACATTCGCACGATCAGCAATTGGAGCGGCACCGAGGTCCCTCCCGGTGAATGCCGCAACGTTTTCCTCGACGTCAGCGAAAGCTACAGCGGGGCGACGGTGAAGATTCCGTTGCAAGTACGCCGGGGGAAGTCCGACGGTCCGACGGTTTTCGTCACTGCTGCCATCCACGGCGACGAAATCAACGGGACCGGTGCGATTCGAACGCTCGTGACGGACGAGCATCTGCAGCTCTGCGCCGGGAGCTTGATTCTCGTACCGGTGCTCAACGTTTTGGGTTTTGACCGTCACTCGCGCTATCTGCCCGACCGTCGCGATCTGAACCGCTCCTTCCCCGGGTCGGCAACCGGCAGCCAGACCAGCCGGATGGCCAAGCTGATCTTCGGCGAGATCGTGGCGCGAAGCGACTTCGGAATCGATCTGCATACGGCGGCCATCCGTCGTACCAACTTCCCGAACATCCGCGCGGACCTCGCCGATCCAGGAGTGGAGCGGCTGGCCCAAGCGTTCGGCGCGCAGGTCACGATCATCGGCAAAGGGCCTCAAGGTTCGCTTCGTCGTGAGGCGTGCGCGGCCGGCTGCCCCACCATCGTGTACGAGGGAGGCGAAGTCTCGAAAGTCGAGCCTGGCATCATCGAATCGGCCATCCGCGGAATCCGCAACGTGCTCGTCGAACTTGGCATGCTGGACGAGCCGCCCAACCGTTCGGCACAGCCCCTTGTCGTCAAGAAGACAAAGTGGGTTCGCGCGGATCGCGGCGGGTTTCTCGAGTTCCATGTGGCACCGGGAGATATCGTGGCAAAGGGGATGCCCATCGCCACGAACGCGAGTCTGCTGGGATGCGAGCAGAACGTGCAACGGTCCCCTTTCGATGCGCTCGTGATTGGCCTATCGACCTCACCGACCGTCAGCCCGGGCGAACCGGTCTGCCACCTGGGCCAACTTCCCGAGAGCGCGGAAGATATCGAGAGACTTCGCAAACGGCTATCGGCGGATCGATTGCACGACAAGGTCGTCGATGATCTGGCGACGAACATTACGATCACCGATCCGCCGGAAAGCTGATCGCGGATGGCGCGTCGGCGGCCGACCGTCACTGTCTCTTTTTTTTGCGTTTGGGCCGGGCGGGCCGGCCGTTTCGATACGAGCGGCCAGGATCGACAAGCACTTGTCGCCTGGTCGCCTCGCGGCCCAGGAGCATGCGAAACCCCATCTCGTCGCGCGGGGCCAAAGTCAGTTCGATCTGCCACGTGCGGCCGAGCAGTTGCACTGTCGTCACGATCACCGGTCGCCTGCTCTGATGGCCGCCCGAGCTCCTGACACTTCGATACTCGAGTACTTCCGCCTCGGCCACGATGGTCTGCTTGCTGCTTCGCTGTTGCGGGTGCACCTTAAAGCGCACCATTTCCTTCCCGTGCCGCTGGAACGTCTCCACGTCGAACGCGTGCAACGCCGAAGACCGGGCACCCGTGTCGACCTTGGCCTTGATCTGCTCGATGCCGAGTTCGGGCAGGGCAATCCATTCCCTCCAACCGATAACCGGCAGGGGGGCCTTATCGATCTGGGGTCGCGTTCTTTTCGCCATGCGTGCTCCGTTTTCGCTGCGGCATTCGATCAGGGAGTCGTTCCTGGCGAGACGCCCTTCGGATCTCCCGTTGGCTGACAGAATAGCGGATTGCACCTGGAGGTCATGAATCGAAAAGGAAGAACCCACGGCCTTTACAGCAACCGCTCAAACCACTCCCTCCGTCCGCAGCATCGCAACTGCGTCGGCATCGAAGCCGAGCTCGCCAAGTACTTCATCTGTGTGCTCGCTCAACCGGGGCGGGGGGCGGCGGACGCTGCCCGGACTCGCGCTGAGCCGCACCGGCGGGCCGGCCAGCGGCAGCGGAGTGGAGTGGCCGGCGAACGCGACGTCCTCGAAGATGCCGCGGGCTTGCACTTGCGGGTCGGCGAGCAACTCGTCCAGGTCGTTCACCGGGCCGCAGGGCACGCGGGCCGCTTCGAGCTCGGCCAGGGCTTCGGCGCTGGTGCGCGTCGAGCACCAGGCATTCATGGCTTCGCCGATCAGGTGGTAGTTGTCGCCGCGGGCGATGTCGTCGCGGCAGCGGGGATCGTCGATCAGGTCCTCTCGGCCGACCAGCCGAGCCCAGCGGCGAAACATCGGATTGCCGATCGTGGGCACCAGGATCCAGCCGTCGCGGGTCTGATAGGCATCGCTGGGAGCCGTGTAGAAGGCGGCGTTGCCCTGCCCTTGTCGCTGAGTGCCGGTGAGCTGGCGTTCCATCAGAAAGGGCGTCATGAACGTGGCGCTAGTGGTCAGCAGCGACACGTCCACGGCCTGACCTTCGCCGGTTTGCTGGCGATGCAGCAGGGCCGCCATGGCGCCGAAGGCCGCGTGCAGCGCCGTGCCGTAGTCGACCCAAGAGACTACGCTGCGCATCGGCATCTCGGGCAGGCCGGTCAGCGTCATGGCGCCGCTCATGGCCTGGGCCACGCCGTCGAAGCCGATGCGATCGCGATACGGCCCGTCGGGCCCAAAGGCCGAGGGCATCACCAGAATGATGTCCGGCTTGATGGCCCGGAGCGAATCGTAGTCGAGCCCGATCTTCAGGAGCACGCCCACCGGCAAGTTGGCCACGACGATGTCGGCCGACTTCACCAGCGGAGCGAGCACCTCGCCGGCGCGGGCATGGCCGGGATCGAGCGTCATGCCGCGCTTGTTGCGATTGAGATTGAGAAACAGCCCGCCCTCGCCGCTATCGGTCACCGGGCCCAGCGTGCGGTCTTCGCCGCCGTCGCGGCGCTCGATGCGAATCACGTCGGCCCCGAAATCGGCCAGCATCATGGCGGCATAGGGACCGGCGATATAGCGGCCAAAGTCGAGAACGCGAATGTTGCTAAGCGGGAGGGACATACGAGCAGGTGAAGTTCGGGGTTGGGATAGAGACAGCGCCGCAGCATGCGGACCGCGTTCACTAGGATACGGCACCCGGGTCGCCCAGACGAGAGTGCGACGCCAAAAGCCCGAAGAGGTTCGCGTCGATACGAGGCTGTCTTTTTCAACTTCGGATAAACTGGATGTATGAGCGGTCTCACAGCCACACGACGAAAATGCGTCCAGTTTAGCCTGGAGGGCCTGCGTGTCTCGACCGCCGTGGTGGCCTTGGCACGCACCGCCACGCCAGCTCCCCGCAGTTTGGCGCGCAACTCGAGGATCTGGCTGACCAACTCCCTTTCCTCAGACCAATGCTTCTCCAAATCTGCGAGCTTCGTCTGTTCGGCGGCCAGCTTGTCGTGGATCACCTTGGAACGTTCCTCGTGATCCATCCCGACCGCCGACTCCCGACCGATGATCTCGATTTCCGTCTCCAGTGCCTGGATGCGCCGCCGGCAGTCATCCACTTCCGCAGGAACCGCGTGCTGGCTAACC
>ERZ869936.688-NODE-688-length-29233-cov-5.467167_pt1 | contig 29233 bp, 35 predicted proteins | sample MGYA00520876_ERZ869936 | MGnify/ENA primary metagenome ERZ869936 (study PRJEB32218, sample SAMN09650985) | biofilter metagenome | isolation source: enrty point of leading RO module | place: Saudi Arabia: Thuwal, RO plant located on Red Sea | collected 2016-02-17 ... | reverse complement strand
GGACGCCCTGGGGCACCTACCTGACCTGCGAGGAGAACTTCAACGGCTACTTCGGCACGACCGCACCCTTGTCGCTGGACGAGAAGGTCGCCGCCGGGTTCACGCGCTACGGCGTCGAGACCGAGGTCGATCCGGGCCGCTACAACTATCACGGCTATGACGCGCGCTTCGATCTGTCGAAGGAGCCGAACGAGCCGCATCGCGCGGGTTACATCGTGGAAATCGACCCCGCCGAGCCGACCTCGACGCCCGTCAAGCACACCGCGCTTGGCCGGTTCAAGCACGAGAACGCCGCCAGCGTTCTGGCGCCCGATGGCCGCGTGGTCGTCTACATGGGCGACGACGAGCGGGGCGAGTTCATGTACAAGTGGGTCTCGCGCGATGTATATGTGCCCGGTGGCGACACCTCGACCCTGTTGACCGAAGGGCAGCTTTTTGCCGCGAGGTTCAACGATGACATGACCGGCACATGGCTGGCGCTGACGCCTGAGGCGACCGGCATGGATGCCGCCGAAATCGCCATCTTTACGCGCATGGCCGCCTCGGCGGTGGGTGCGACGACGATGGACCGGCCCGAGTGGATCGCCGTCAATCCGACCGCTATCGAGGCCTATTGCTGTCTGACCAACAACTCGCGCCGGGGCGCGACGAACGACGACGGCTCGATCCGCACCAATGCGGGCGGCGAGCCGATGACGGTCAACGCACCCAACCCGCGCGAAGTGAACAATTACGGGCAGATCGTGCGCTGGCGGCCGCACAGCGAAGACCACGGCCGCTCAACCTTCGACTGGGATCTCTACGTGATGGCCGGAAACCCGGACGTGCATGGCGAGAGCCCCTATGCCGGGACGCGGAACATCAACGCCGGCAACCTGTTCAACTCACCCGACGGAATGCAGATCGACACCACCGGCCTAATCTGGATCCAGACCGACGGCGACGACAGCAACGAGGGCGATTTCCTTGGCATGGGCAACAACCAGATGCTGGCGGGCGACCCGGTGACGGGCGAGATCCGGCGCTTCCTGACAGGACCCAAGGGCAGCGAGGTGACGGGGCTGACGTGGTCTTCGGATCGGCGGACGATGTTTGTGGGGATTCAGCATCCCGATGCGCCGTTCCCGGATGGCGTGGGCGTCCTTCCGCGGTCGTCGATCATCGCCGTGAAACGGTCGGACAACGCAATGGTAGGCTGAAGACCGAGGTGTAGCGAGTTGGGCCCGGGCATCTGTCCGGGCCTTTTTTCATTGGCCGCCAGACGCCTGCCGAAGCCCTTCGGCGACCCATTCGGCACCGTACGGTGGCAACACCTGCGCGCGGTCTGTCCTGAATCTGGCGAAATTGGTGAACGCCCTTACTCACAAGGCTCCCACCGTCGGCTGCGGGGCGGCGAAGTGTCGGCAAGGTGTCGGCAAAACGTATGGCACCGATATGTGCCTTTGGCGGCGGACCACCAGATGTGGTCACTGCGGTAACCTTGGTTACGAAACCGTTAATTTCGACCCGCATTCTTCGGGAACGGAACCGGGAGGCCGGTTCGGGCGTCATACATGCAAGTCTTCATACGTAACGCCAGGAGGAACAGCAGGCCATGACCGTCCGTTTCGAACAGATCCTTGCCGAGGGCATCGCGCAATGCTCCTACCTTCTGGGCGATACAGGAAGCGGCACCGCCGCGGTCGTCGATCCGCGCCCGGATTGCGACATCTACATCGAGCGCGCCCGCGCGCTGGGACTGGCGATCACCCATGTCTTCGAAACGCATATCCATGCCGATTTCATGTCCGGCGCGCGTGAACTCGTCGCGCGGCTGGGCGGTGACGCGGCGCTGTGCGTCAGCGTCGAGGGCGGCGCCAGCTATGACTTCGAGCATCACCCGGTGCGGGACGGCGACCGCTTCGACTTCGGCGGCCTGCGGATGGTGGCCGCCCATACGCCCGGACACACGCCCGAGCACGTGGCGTTCCTGCTGCACGAGGCGGAAAATGACGAACCCTGGGGCGTGCTGAGCGGCGATGCGTTCTTCGTGGATTCGGTCGGGCGACCGGACCTTCTGGGCGACGACCGGACCGAGGAACTAACCGAGGCGCTGTTCCGCACGACGCGGGATTTCTTCATGTCGCAGCGCGACGGGCTGATCGTCTATCCGTGCCACGGCGCGGGGTCGGCCTGTGGCCCCGATATCGGCGACCGGATGTCGAGTACGATCGGATACGAGAAACGGCACAACAAATATGCGCAGATCACCGACCGTGACGCGTTCAAGGCGGCGATGCTGAACGACGCGCCGCCGGTGCCCACGCATTATCCGCGCCTGAAGAAGGTGAACGCGGCGGGGCCGGAGATTCTGGGCGCCCTGCCCCGGTGTCCGGCGCTGACGCCCGAGGCGTTCGGGGCGCTGATCGACAAAGGCGGTGCCCAGCTTCTGGACGTGCGCGACATGCTCGCCTTCGGCGGCGGGCATATCCCCGGTGCGATCAACATCGCGCTTCAGCCGGAGATCTCGGTCTGGGCCGGCTGGCTTCTGGACCCCGAGACGCCGATCGCCCTGGTGACGGCGGGCGACGACGAGGTGGACGCGGCGGTGACATTTCTCTGGCGCGTCGGTTTCACGCGCTTCGCGGGGTATCTTGCGGGCGGCATCGGGGCCTGGCGCGAAGCCGGACGCCCGCTGGACCATATCCGGCAATTGACCGTGGCGGAGTTGCGGGATGCCGACGTTCAACCGCTTGACGTCAGGAAGGACGGCGAATGGGAGGCCGGGCGCATCCCCGGCGCGCGGCACGCGTTTCTGGGAGAACTGGACGACGCACTGGGCGATCTGGACCGGGATGCCTCCTATGCGACCTATTGCCAGAGCGGGTTTCGCGCCAGCATCGCCGCGAGCCTGCTGCGGCGGGCGGGGTTCCGGGACGTCTCGAACGTGCCGGGCAGCTTTGGGGCCTGGCAGGCGCAGGGCTTCGAGATCAAGACGTGACCAGAGGACTGAAAAGGAGAGACGACATGGGGTACACCATCGACAGGACCATCGACGGCGCGGCGCTGGACGATATCGACCGGCGCGCGAGAGCCGCGCTGGAAGACAATGGTTTCGGCGTCCTGACCGAGATCGACGTGCAGGCGACCATGAAGAAGAAGCTGGACGCGGACATGCCGGGTTATGTGATCCTGGGCGCGTGCAACCCGAAAATGGCCCATCGGGCCATCGGCATCGAACCCAGGGTGGGCGCGATGCTGCCCTGCAACGTGATCCTGCGCGAGGTCGATGGCGGCGTGGAGGTCAGCGCGGTCGATCCGGTCGCTTCGATGAGCGCGATCGACAATGACGATCTGCACCGGGTCGCGGGCGAGGTCAGGGACATGCTGCGCAAGGCGGTCGAGGCGATCTGAGGGCAGCCATCACGCTTACGGGCGGGAACCGTTCCGGGGGACTGCCTGTTGGCCGGGTAAGCGCATGTCACGGAGGATCGTGCGATGAAGACCAGAGAGGGCGCGCTGAACGACGTCATCGAGGAGCTGCATGGCGCGGCGCGTGCGGATGACGGCGACAAGGTGTCGGTCGGCGATCTGATCGACGCCCTGGACGCGCGCGGTTATGGGCCGGCGCTGGCCGTTCTGCCGCTTCTGGAACTGACGCCGATCGGCGGGATTCCCGGCTTTCCGACCGCGCTGGCGCTGGTGATCGGCGCGCTGACGCTGCGGCTCTTGATGGGGTACGAGCATTTCTGGGCGCCCGACTGGCTGCGGCGGCGCAAGCTGAACAGCAGCCGGGTCGAGGACTCGCTGGAGTGGCTGCGGCCCATCGCGCTTCGGATCGACGCCAAGCTGCACGAGCGCCTGAGGTGGTTCGCCAGCCGTCAGGCGCAGCAGGTGGCCTGTCTCGTGATCCTGGGCCTGCTTCTGACGGTGCCGCCCCTGGAACTGATCCCCTTCGCCACGTCATTGCCGATGATCGTGATCGCGATCTTCGGCATGGCCATTCTGTTTCGCGACGGGCTTCTGATGCTGATCGGCTATTGCACCGCGGCCCTCGCGGTGGTCGGCATCATATATCTTTCGGGAGCGGGCGCCGGTTAGAGCCGGTCCGCGATCAGGCGCGTTTCAGAGCCAGAACCGCGTTCAGACCACCGAAGGCGAAGGCGTTGGACAGCGCATACTCGACCCTGGCCTCGCGCGCCTCGTTCGGGACCACGTCGAGCGCGCATTCGGGATCGGGTTCCTCGTAGCCGATGGTGGGCGCGATGACGCCATCCCTGACCGCCATGATGCAGGCCAGAAGCTCGACCGCGCCGGTGCCGCCGATCAGGTGGCCGTGCATGGACTTGGTGGACGAGATCATCACGTCGTTGGCATGGTGGCCGAAGACGGTCGAGACGGCGGCGCATTCGGTCTTGTCGTTGGCCGCCGTGCCGGTGCCGTGGGCGTTGATGTAGCCGACCTTCTCGGCGTCGATCCCGGCATCGGCCAGCGCGCCCGCGATCGCGCGGGCGGCGCCCTGCTGGGACGGCATGACGATGTCGGCGGCATCGGACGTCATCGAGAAGCCCACGACCTCGGCCAGGATCTGGGCGCCCCGGGCCCTGGCGTGGTCGTAGTCCTCGAAGACGAAGACGCCCGCGCCTTCGCCCTGGACCATGCCGTTTCGGTTGGCGCTGAAGGGGCGGCAGGCGTCCTTGGACATGACGCGCAGACCCTCCCACGCCTTGACGCCGCCGAAGCAGAGCATGGATTCCGACCCGCCGGTGACCATGACGGTGGCCATGCCCGAGCGGATCAGCGAGAAGGCCTGGCCCATCGCGTGGTTCGAAGAGGCGCAGGCGGTGGCGACGGTGAAGGACGGGCCGCGGAGGTTCCATTCCATCGAGACATGGCTGGCGGCGGCGTTGTTCATCAGCTTGGGCACGATGAAGGGATGGACGCGGTTCTTGCCCTCTTCGTAGACGGCGCGGTAGTTCTCGTCCTGCGTGGTCAGCCCGCCGCCCGAGGTGCCGAGGACGACGCCCGAGCGGTCGGCGAGGCGGCCGAGGAATTCGAGGCCCGATTGCCGGATCGCCTCTTCCGCCGCGATCAGGGTGAACTGGGTGAAGCGGTCGTAGAGCGCCTGCTGCTGGCGGTTGAAGCGGGCGTCGGGATCGTAGTCGCGGACCTGGCCGCCGATCCGGATCGAGAGACGGTCGACGTCGCGGATGTCCAGCTCGCCGATGCCCGAGCGGCCTTCGCGGAAGGCTTCCAGGGTGTCCTTGACCGAGTGGCCGAGCGGATTGATCGTGCCGGCCCCGGTGATGACGACGCGGTGCATCGGCGCCTATGCCGCCTGTTCGGAGACGAGCCGCTCGACGGCGCCGACCACGGCGCGGACCGAGGAGATGTCGAACGCGGATTTCTCGGGTTCGTTGGCGTTGAAGGGCACCTGGATGTCGAAGGTCTCCTCGATCGAGAAGATCGCCTCTACCACGCCCATGGAATCGATCCCGAGATCGGCGAGCGACTGGTCCATCGAGATGTCAGACGGCTCCAGCACCGCCTGTTCGGCGATGATGGCGATCACCCTGTCCTTGACGCTGTCGCTCATGCCTGTGCCCATCGCTTGTGGCGGGATTTATCCTTGGCCCGCTATTTAGTCGTCCTTGCCGTCGTTTGAAACAGCTTTCTTTAACATCCTGATGTCGTCCATCAGCCGCGGGAGCCGGCGCCAGTTGCGGCTGGCTTCCAGGTATTGCTCCATCTTCATGGCCGGATATCCCAGGATCACGCGGCCTGCGGGGATCTTGGAGAGGATCTTGGTCGCGCCGCCCGCGACCACGTCGTCGCCGACGAAGACGTTGTCGCTGACACCAACCTGGCCGCCGAGAACGACGCGGTTGCCGATCCGGGTGGACCCCGCGATACCGACCTGGCCGCAGAGAAGCGTATCTTCGCCCACCTCGACGTTGTGGCCGAGATGGACGAGGTTGTCGAGTTTGGTGCGGTGGCCGACGCGCGTGGCGCGGATGGTGCCCCGGTCGATGGTGGAGTTGGCACCCACCTCGACATCGTCGCCGATCTCGACGGTGCCGAGCGAGTGGATGCGGGTCCAGGCGGCGTTCTGCGCCGTGGTTTCCGCCCCGAGCGAGGCGCGCGCCTGTTCGACACGGCTTTTCTCGGGCGTGACGAAGCTGAACCCGTCGGCCCCGACGACCGCGCCGGGCTGGGCGATGAAGCGGTCGCCGATGACCACGCGCGCGCCGATGCGGACGCCGGCGTGGATCAGCGCGTCATCCCCGATGCGCGCGTCCTCGGCGATCGAGACATGGGGGCCGATCCGGGCGTTCGCGCCGATCCGCGCGCGGGGCCCGATCACGACCAGGGGGCCGATGGCCGCGCCCTGGTCCACCCGGGCCGTCGGGTCGATCACGGCGGAGGCGTGGATGCCCGGCGCGATCTCGGGCCCGGGGTCCATCAGCGTGGTCAGGCCGGACATGGCGTAGCGCGGACGCGGCACGACGATGGCGGCCTCGAGCCCCAGCGCCTGCCAGTCGGCACCGGCCCAGACGATGGCGGCGCGGGCCCGGCCCCGGCCAAGCCCTTCGGCATATTTCGGGTCCATCGCGAGGGCCAGATCGGTCGGGCCCGCCATGGCCGGTTCGGCCGCGCCCGAAATGGCGATGTCGCCCGCGCCGAGAAGCTCTGCCCCGAGCGCCCGGGCGATCTCTGATACGGTGAAACCCATGAGCGATCTCCATGCGGGCGCGCGTCGGCGGCGCGCCCGTCAGAGAGATCTAGCCCTGAACCGCGCGGAGCGAAACCCCGGCCCGTTCGAGCGCCGCCCAAATCCGCGCATCGCGGCCATAGACGTCGTTGCGGAACTGGATGTTGCCCTTCGCCTGGGTATAGGCGGTGCGGTAGACCAAGTGGACGGGCACGTATTCCTCCAACTCGACGACCGTTTCGCGGCCCGTGTTCAGGCGTTCCGCGAAGAAGGACTTGGGATCGCGGGTCTGTGGGGCCAGCAGCGTGTAGGCGAAGTCGAACGGATCGTTCAGGCGGATGCAGCCGTGGCTGAAGGCGCGCGCCTCGCGTCCGAACAACTGCTTCTCCGGCGTATCGTGAAGATAGATGTTGTAGCGGTTCGGGAACATGAACTTCACCAGACCCAGCGCATTGCCGTCCGATGGCGGTTGCTTGAGGTCGAAGGGAAAGTTGCGCGTGGTGAACTGGGTGAAATCCACCGCCTCGCGCGGGACGATCCGGCCGCGGGTGTCGATCACGCGCAGGTGACCGGCGGCATAGGGGTTCCGTTGCAGAAGCGGCAGGTATTCCTTGACCGCGATCGACCGGGGCACGTTCCAGGTCGGGTTAATGACCATATGTTCCATCACGTCCGAGAACTCGGGCGTGCGGCGATCGGGGTCATTGGCGCCCACGACGGAGCGGGTCTGGAACGTGACCTTGCCGTCGTCGATGATGCGCGCGTGATAATCGGTGATGTTCACCCAGACGTGGCGCTTTCCGCGCGGCATGTTCATCCAGCGCTCGCGCTCCATGGCGACGATGATCTGGGTCAGGCGCGTCGCGGGTTCGATGTTGATCGCCGCCATCGTTCCCGCGCCCGCGACGCCATCGGTGGCCAGCCCGTGGTCGCGCTGGAAGGCGGCGACGGCCTGAACCATCCGGTCGTCGTAGGCGGCCGTCGAGGTCCGCTTGAGATAGCCCATGGCCATGAGACGGTTGCGCAGTTGCACCACGGCATCCCCGGTGTCGCCCGGCTTCAGAGACCTGGCCAGAACGCGCGGCCCCCAGCCGCCCCGGCCGATCAGTTTCTCGAAGCGCAGCTTTTCTTTCATCAGGCGGGCATATTCCGGGTCCTTCGGGGCCAGGCTTTTGATGAAGGGCTTGGGCGTCGACTTGGAGAAGGCGGTGAGCAGCGCGGTGCGACCCCGATAAGGCACGTCGCGCTTGATGCCGTCGTCGACCTGTCCCGGCACCAGGATGCCGGTCTGGATGTCGCGGGCATAGCGCAGGAACAGGCGGCTCATCTCGACCTCGATCCGGCCGAGGTCGCGTTCCGAGCGCACGGACTTCAGATTGATCTGAAAGGTCTCGGGGTCGTAGCGGCCCGCCGGCAGGCCGTGTTCGTCCGCCTCCGCGATGGCGCGCAGGAAGGCTTCGCGCCGGGCCTTCGATTTCCGGTCGGAGCCCGTCCAGATCGGCGTGTAGCCGGTCGCGCGGTAGAACTCCGCGATCTCACGGTCCGAGGCCGCGGTTTCGGCCACCGCCTGGATGAAGGGGGTGACCTGCGCGCGGGCGGTGCCCACAACGGTGAACGACAGGGTGAAAAGAAGCGCGCCCAGCAGTCCGATGAACGAAAGGCGGAGTCGTGCGATCGTGGCAGTCATCTTGTGTCCGATGTCCTTTTTACCCCCCAAGTCATGAACGTTCTGGGAAAACCACACCCTATTGTCCACTCACATTCGCGCAAGGTCGGCGCCCTGTCACGGTTCCGCAACGAAACAGATGCGCCAAAGACACGGTCGGCCCGAAATCGCGGAGGTGAGCAGAATTTTGCCGACATGGCGCCACAGAGGTAAATTCTGCCAATCCGCGGTTCCGATCATTAACCACTCGTGCCATACAAGGCGTGCACCTGGGGGACAGAGGTGGCTCTCACGGCGTTCAATCGTCGGGGACAAGACGGGACAAAGTGGCAGAATGACGACTTCGAACTTGAAGGGCGTGACACGGCGCGGCTTGCTGCGTGCGTTTGCGGCAACTGCCGTTGTCGCAGCGCCCACCTACTCGAACGCTTTCGGTCTTTTGCGCGGCGCCGGCGACATCCGCCGGATCCGCATGCACTCGGGTCGGATCGGCGAGCGGCTGGACACGATCTACTGGATCGAAGGCGATTACATTCCCGAGGCTCTGGCCGAAGTGAACCGGTTCATGCGCGACTGGCGGACCGACTCGGTGATCGACATCGACAACCGCACAATCGACATCCTTGCGGCGTCGCATCGCCTGCTGGACGCCGAGACGCCCTACCTTCTCTTGTCGGGTTATCGCTCGCCGCAGACGAATTCGATGCTGCGGTCGAAGTCGCGGGGTGTGGCGCGCAATTCGCTCCACGTGAAGGGACAGGCGGCGGATATCCGGCTGGCGAACCGCAGCGTCGGGCAGATCTCGCGCGCGGCGATATCGTGCTCGGCTGGCGGCGTGGGCAAGTACTCGCGCTCGAATTTCGTCCACATGGATTGCGGTCCGGTGCGCATCTGGGGCCGCTGAGGCGCCCGGATCAGGTCATCCGGATGGTCGGGCCTTCGCCGAGCGGCGGGGGCCTTTTTCGTTGGGGCGGGTGACGGGGCGCCGGGCGCCCCGCCGGTCCCGGGATCAGCGGAGCAGGTCCAGGTCCTCGAAATTCTCGTTCAGCGCCGTGGCCATGTCCTCGATCGAATCGTAGAGCAGTTCCAGTGCATAGGCCGGGTTGTGGGCGTAGGCGCCGGGATCGGCGGTGACCAGCTTCCAGTTGTAGGCCGCGCGCAGAAGACGGGGCGTCCAGGCGTTGTAGGCCACGTTGCCGTCGTCGCCGATATCCTTCAGGCCGTCGCCGTTCCGGTCGGCGAAGAAGTAGGGATAGCTTTGGCCGTCATAGACCATCGCCGTGCCCGCAACCTCGGCCGCGTAGCGGTCGAGGTATTCCATGAGCTGTTAGGCATTGACCGAGAGATCCGAGCGGCTGGCCTGTGACGTCGCACAGCTGCCGTAGTAGGTGTGGCGAGAGATCGGGATACGCTCGGGCTCGCCGCTTTGGTGGCAGGTCGAGCAGGATTCGGTCTGGACCTCGAGCGTGTGCGGCTCGTGACACGAAACGCAGGTGCTGACCTGGCGGGCATGCCAGAAACGGCCCGCATAGTCGCGCCCGTCATAGTGGTAGCCCGCGCCGCCGTAGCCGCCGAGCCACGACGCGGCGGCTGTGGCGTAATGCGGATTGATGAAGCGGAGATCGCCGTTGGGTTCGTCCAGCGGCAGCGTGCCGATGGCCCCTTCCACCGTCACGCCGGCCGTTCGGCCCTGGTGGCAGGTCAGGCAGGCGGCTTCGACCCCTTCGACGGGGTGCATCAGGCCGCTGGGAAAGGAGATCTCGGTGATCTCGGAGAGCCCCGCGTTGTGGCAGGTCTCGCAATCGACGACGCCGCCCACGTCGACGGGCTGTTCCGGAATGCCCGGCTCGCTGCCGTCGAGGCCATGATAGGAGCGAAATCCCGCGCCCGCGTGACAGACGGCGCAGACGGGGCGAATCTCCTCGTCCTCGTCCCAGTGCCGGAACGCCTCGGCCGCCGCGTCGGCATGGGCCGAGCGGAACCAGTCGGCGATGGCCTGATTGTTCTCGATCCTGATCTCTTCGGGATTGAAGGGGCCGGATTTCGGCAAGACGTATGGCAGGGCGACTTCGTCGTCGTCGAGGTCAAGTTCGATTTCCTCGCCTACGGTCTCGGTCGTCTGGGCCGTGGCTGGAAGTGTCGCGCTGACGTAGGCAAAAACACTCGCCAGAATGATGGCGAGCTGGGGAAGGCAAATTTTCGTTCGCATGGCAATCGTCCACCGGGTTGAGAGTGGTCGCGCGCTGTGCCTATCATAGCCACACGGTCCACGCGCGCAAACCGTTAATCCGAGGAGTGTCGGATGTTCGCGGCTGCCTTATGAACGTGATGGCGAGAACGACCGGACTGACCCTTGATGTCGAAAGCCCCGACTGGGCGGGCGGCGAGATCCTCGAGCGGATCACCGAGGAAGCGGCGATCACCGCGCCCGACGGCGATGCGCCGAGGGTCGAGATGGTGGCCGACGAGGGCGCGGTCGTGGCCACCGGCGCGCCGGTGGCCAGGCTGCACGATTCGCCGGAAGTGGCCCTGGTCGCGCCGATGGCGGCGCGTGTGGCGCGGGTTCATCTGCGCGCCGGGCGGCGTCTGGCCGAGATCGTGCTGTTTCGCGAGCCGGGAGGCGACGTCGTGCGGCATGACGCGGGCGACGCTGCGGCGGGGTCGTCGGATGCGCTTCTGCACCTGATGATGGCCTCGGGCTTCTGGCCACGGATCCGCCGGCGGCCGTTCGGCCGGATGCCGGTCGCAGGCGAGCGGCCGCTGTCCGTCTTCGTCATGGCGTCGGACACCCGGCCGCTTGCGCCGGACCCGTTGGACGCTTTGGCCGGGCGCGAGGAAGACTTTGCGCGGGGCCTGGGCGCGCTGGCCGGGCTGGCGCCGGAGGGCGCGGTGTTGTGCAAACCCGCCGGAGCGCCCCTTGCCGGTGTGCCGAAGGATGGCGTGCGGGTGGTCACCACGGGCGCGCGCCATCCGCAGGGGCTGGCGGGGATACGCATTCACGCCGCCTGCCCTGCTGCGCCGGACCGTCCGGTCTGGGACCTGCACGCCGAGGATGTGGCGGACCTGGGTTCGCTTCTGGTCACGGGCCACCTGCCCCAGACGCGGCTGGTCACCGTCACCGGCCCGGCGCTGAACGAGACGCGGCGTCTGCGGTGTCAGACAGGGGCGGATATGCGGGCGCTGAGTTACGGCGCGATCCGCACCGGACCGCACCGGATCCTGTCGGGCTCGGCGCTGGACGGACATCCCGGGCACTGGCTGGCGCCGCGCCATCGCCAGGTCACCGTGTTGCCCGCCGGAGAGGCTGCGCCCAAGCCGCACTGGTTTCTGGCCGCGCTGACGCGCTGGTCCCTGCCCCGACCGGTCATTCCCACGGCGGCGCTGGACGCCGCGGCGGGCGGCGCGTTTCCGGTCATGCCGATGATCCGCGCGCTGAGCGTCGGCGACGACGAGACGGCGATCCGCCTGGGCGCGCTGTCGCTGGTCGAGGAGGATCTGGCGCTGGTCGATTACGTCACGGCCGGTCAGCCGCCTTTGGGCGATCTGCTGCGCGAGATGCTGGACCGGGTCGAGGCGGAGGTCGGCGCATGATCCGGGGGCTTTGGGACAGCGAGATGGTGGCGGCGATCCTTTTGGCCGCGCTGATGCCCGTGGCGCTGACCTGGCTGTGGTTCGGCGGGCTAGACGCGGCCGGACGGCTGGTGCTGGCGCTGATCGTCGCGGGCTTCTGGCATATCGTCTTCATGCTGGCCCGCGCGCAGCCGCCGTCGCTGGCGGGCGCGATCACGGCGCTGGCGGTGGCGATGCTGGCGCCCGAAGATCTGGGGCTGCTTCGGATGATGATGGGGATCAGCTTTGGCGCGGTCTTTGGCGAGTTGGTCTTTGGCGGCTGGGGCCGGAACGTGGTGAACCCGGCCACCGTGACGCTGGCCTTTTTGGGCTTCGGCTTTCCGGCCTTCGCCTGGCCCGAGTTCGTGCCGCCGGTGGCCTGGGCCGCGATCCCGGCGGCGGTCATCGGGGTCGCGGCGGGGGTGATGCCCTTCGGCGTTGCCGCCGGCGCGGTTCTGGTGGCGGCGCTTGGGGTTCTGGCCGGGCTGGACCTGGAGGCGGTTCTCGCTCCGGCGGTCATCGTCCTGGTGCTGCTGGTCCTTGATCCGGTGACCAGCGCGTCGTCGACACCGGGGCGCTGGCTGAACGGGGCGTTCTATGCCGCGATGGTCATCCTGTTCGCGACAGGCTGGGACGGGGCGGCGCCGCTTCAGATGGCGGTCGGCGCGGCGCTTCTGGCCTCGCTGGCCGCGCCCACATTCGACGAATTGGCCACCCAGATCTGGGTGGCGCAGCGACGGAGGCGACATGGCCGAACTTAACCCTCTGACGGCGTGGCGGAGGTTCCTGGCCTTGCCGAACGAGAGCCGGTTCAAGACGGTGGCGATGGCCTTCGCCGTCTCGGCGGTCTGCGCGGTGGCGGTCAGCGGCGCGACGGTGATCCTGCGCCCGATCCAGACGGCCAATCGCGCCGCCGAGGAACAGGCGCGGATCGAGGCGCTGGTCAGGGGCATTCCGGGCATGGCGGATTTGCTGGAAGCCTCGGGCGGGGAATTGTCGACCGTCGTGATCGACCTGGAGAGCGGGCGCGCGGCGCAGGACGTGTCGCCTGCGGATCTCGAGGCCGCGCTGGCCGACCCGGCGAACTGGACGGCGCTGGAGCCGGGCGAGGATCTGGCGGATCTGGGCCAGAGGCCCGATGTGGCGCAGGTCTATCTGCTGCGCGAAGGGGGCGAGATCTCGCTGGCGCTGCTGCCGATCAGCGGTCAGGGCTATGGCGGGCGCATCGACGCGGTGCTGGCGATGCAGGGCGACATGAACACGATCGCCGGCATCTCGGTGACCCGGCATTCCGAGACGCCGGGCCTGGGCGGGCGGATCGAGGAGGACGGCTGGCAGGCGAGTTTCCCCGGCACCGAGGTGCGCGGACCCGACGGAGACATTCGCTTCGCCGTGGCGCGCGGCAAGGCATCGAGCGTCTATGAGGTCGACGGCATCACCGGCGCGACGAGGACCAGCAACGCGGTCACGCGGATGGTGCGGTTCTGGCTGGGCCCCGAGGGCTATGGCCCCTTCATCGAGGCCGTGCAGAGGGGCGAGTTCTGACGATGGCGCGTGGCAGGACATACTGGCAGACGCTGACCCGTCCGCTTCTGAGCGAGAACCCGATCACCTTGCAGATCCTGGGGATCTGCTCGGCTTTGGCGGTGACGACGTCGCTGGCGACCGCGCTGACCATGTCGGTGGCGCTGACCGTGGTCCTGACGCTGGCCGCGGGGCTGATCAGCGTGATCCGACGGCACATTCCCGACACGATGCGGGTGATCGTGCAGATCGTCATCATCGCTTCGCTGGTGATCGTGATCGACCAGTTTCTTCAGGCCTATTTCTTCGAGATCAGCCGGACGCTGTCGATCTTCGTGGCTCTGATCACGACGAATTGCCTGGTCATGGGCCGCACCGAGGCCTTCGCCCGGCACAACCCGCCGTTTCCCGCGATGGTGGACGGTCTCGGCAATGCGCTTGGCTATTCGCTGGTGCTGATCTTCGTCGGGACCATGCGCGAGGTCTTCGGCAAGGGCGAGCTGATGGGGGTCACGGTGCTGCCGCTTGCCGATCAGGGCGGGTGGTTCACGCCCCTGTCGCTGATGCTTCTGGCGCCAAGCGCGTTCTTCCTGCTGGGCGGTCTGGTCTGGGCGATCCGCTCGGTGATGACGGATCAGGTCGAGGAGGCCGAGTTCGCGCCACGCGAGCGGCAGGAGGCCGCCGAATGACGGAGCTTTGGTATCTGTTCCTCTACGCGAGTTTCGTCGAGAACATGCCGCTCAGCCTGTTTCTGGGGCTTTGCACCTTTCTGGCGCTGTCGAAGCGGCCCGAGACGGCGCTGGGTCTTGGCGTAGCGATAACCGGCGTCATGGGCGTGACGGTGCCTCTCAGCCACGTGATCCATGTCTACGTCCTGGCCCCCGGCGCCTGGGCCTGGGCGGGGATGCCGGACCTCGATCTGTCTTATCTGTCGCTGATCGCGTTCATCGGCCTGATCGCCGCCACCGTTCAGCTGGTCGAGATGGTCCTCGACCGGTTCTTTCCCGTGGTTTACGCCGCCTTCGGGGTGTTCCTGCCACTGTTGACGGTGCAATGCGCCATTCTGGCCGGCAGCCTCTTCATGGTGGAGCGGCGATATACCCTGACCGAATCGGCGGTCTACGGGGTCGGCAGCGGTGTCGGCTTCCTGGTCGCCGTCGTGATGCTGAGCGCCGTCCGGTCGCGGCTGGATTACGCCGATCTGCCGAACGGCCTGCGCGGCCTGGGCATCACCTTCATTCTGGCGGGGCTGATGTCGCTTGGCTTTTCCTCGTTCGCATTGATGGCGGCGCAATGACTGAGATCGTCTTCGGCAGCCTGACCCTGATCGTGCTGGTCGTCGGACTGGCGGCGGGCCTTCTGGCGGCGCGGCGGCGGCTGGTGCCGGATGTGGCGATCGACGTGACAGTGAACGAAGCGACGCATCTGATCGCGTCTCGCGGCGACCGGCTATTGGGCGTGCTGCACGGGGCGGGTATCCAGATCCCTTCGCCCTGCGGCGGCAAAGGCACCTGCGGGCTTTGCCGGGTGACCGTCACCGGCGCGGGCGCGGGCGAGCCGCAGGCGACCGAGCGCGGCATCCTGTCCGCGCGCGAACGGCGGGCGCATGTCCGTCTGGCCTGTCAGACAAGCCTTCGCGGCGATTGCCAGGTGACGGTGCCCCAGGACATCCTGAGCGCGGGAGGCGGGTTCACCTGTACCGTGCGTTCGGCCCGGATGCTGGCGCCGCTTATCCGCGAGATCGTGCTGGATCTCCCCGAGGGGCAGGCGTTCGACTATCGCGCGGGCGAGTTCATGCAGATCACCGCCCCGCCCTACAATCTGGATTTCGCCGATCTGGACCCGGGCCCGGATTTCGCCGAGGTCTGGCGGATTTCCGGATGGGATCGTCTGAAAATCGGAACCGAAACGCCGGTCACACGCGCCTATTCGGTGGCGAACCGGCCCCGGGATACGGGACTGGCGGTGTTCAACATCCGGCTGGCCGTGCCGCCGGCGGGTCGCGAGGACGAGGTGCCGCCCGGCGTCGTGTCGTCCTGGCTGTTCTCGGTCCGACCGGGTGAGCCGGTGGAGGTCTCGGGCCCCTTCGGCGATTTCCACGTGCAGGACAGCGACCGCGACATGGTGTTCATCGGCGGCGGCGTCGGCATGGCGCCCCTGCGCGCGATGATCCACGAGCAGTTGGGCCGGGGCACAACGCGGCGGATACGCTATTTCTATGGCGCCCGCGCCGCTGCGGACCTGTTCTATGTCGAGGAGTTCGAGGTCCTGGCCGAGCGGCACGGCAATTTCGCCTGGGTACCCGCGCTGTCCGATCCCGCACCGGGCGACCGCTGGACCGGCGCGACGGGCTTCATCCACGAGATCGTGCGGAGCCACATGACCAGCCATCCCGCGCCGGAGGATTGCGAGTATTATCTGTGCGGGCCACCGGTGATGATCTCGGCCGTGCTGGCCACGCTGGAGCGGCTGGGGGTCGAGCCCGCGTCCATCTTCAACGACGACTTCGGAGTGTGAACATGAGCCACCGACCGTCCTGCCCGAACCGCCGCGCCTTCCTGGGGATGAGCGCCGCCGCCGCCGTCGCCTTGCCCGGTCTGTCGCGTGCCGAGGCGCGCGCGCTGGACCGGATCGAGGGCCGCGCCTTTGGCACGGCATGGCGCGTGACCGCGCCTGCGGGACGCGGGCTGGAGGCGCTGCGGAGCAAGATCGAACGGGTGCTGGACGAGGTCGATCGCCAGATGTCGCCCTGGCGGGCGGACAGCGAGATCGCCGGGTACAACGCCGCCGGGACGTCCGCCATTTGGGTATCCGACGACACCGTGACGGTGGTTCAGGCCGCGCTGGACCTGGCGCGGGCCAGCGGCGGCGCCTTCGATCCGACGGTCGGCCCGCTGGTCGGGCGCTGGGGGTTCGGGCCGATCACCGACGGCGCGCGGGGATGGCAATCGGTGGCGACGGGCAAGGGGCTTCTGGCGAAGGGGCGGCCCGGGCTGACGCTGGATCTGTGCGGGATCGCCAAGGGATGGGCGTTGGACCGGGTGGCCGGGCTGTTGCGGGCGGCCGGTCACGCCGATGCCCTGATCAACATCGGCGGAGAACTGGCCGGGTTTGGGCGGCACCCGTCGGGGCGGGCCTGGCAGGTTGCGGTCGAGGATCCGCTGGCTGGCGGCGCGGCGAGTGTTCTGGCGCTGACGGACCGCGCGGTGGCGACCTCTGGGCTGGTGGCGCAAAGCTATGGCGTGTCGGGGCCGGACCGGAGCCATATCATCGACCCCGCGACCGGTGCGCCGGTCAGGGGCGCGTTGCGTTCGGTCTCGGTCATCGCGATGACCGCGATGGAGGCCGACGGCTGGGCGACGGCGCTGTTCGCCGCCGGGGCCGTGAAGGGTCCGGCACTGGCCGAGCGACACGGCATCGGCGCGCTGTTCCTGTCGGACGCGGCCGGGCGGCTCGAGGCGCAGAGCACGGGCGACTTCGCGAGGTACCTGGCATGACCGAGGCGCTGTTCGCCGTTCTGATCTTCGCGCTGGCCGCGGGCGGCCTGGGCCTGGGCCTGGCGCTGGGACGCGGCGCACCCCGCGCCTGCGGCACCGACCGGTGCCGCTCGGGCGGCGCCTGTCCGGGCTGTCCCAAGCGCAGAAAGGCAGAGGAGGACGCGTGATGTCGACCGACCGGCGGGTTCGATTGATCATGGAGAGCGATCCGGTCCGGCTGAGCGCCACGGACCCGATGCGGCGCGCGATCGCGGCGATGGTGGCGCGCTCGGCCGGTGCCGCCCTGGTCGTGGACGAGAGCGGCGCGCTGGCGGGTCTTCTGACCGAGAAGGACTGTTTCCGCCCTGCCCTGCACGCCAGCTACTACCAGGAATGGCGAAGCGCGGTGCGGGACCACATGACGGCCACGGTGATCACGATCGAGGCCTCGGACGACGTGGTGCGCGCCGCCGAGATGTTCGTGGAGGTGAAGCACCGTGTGCTGCCCGTTCTGGACGAGGGCCGGCCCGTGGGACTTCTGGACCGGTCGGCGGTTCTGAAGGAATTGTTCGGCAGCGGGTGAGGAGCGCAGTCGCGTCTGTCGAGGGGCGGGGTGTGGACGGAGTCCGCACGCCGCTGGAGCCGCTGCGAACCTGGGATGTCAGATGGCGCACCCGACAGGGCAGTGCCAATCCAGATAAATCAGTTGCTTGCGGTTCCAACCCGACGCAAAGCGCCGCTAATCGCGTCAATGGGTTACGTGCCCGACATCCAAGATTCTCCGCTCTTATTCGTCCAGCACACAAGCGAGTTGCACGGATGGTCGGATACTGTCTGACGCTCCGCGACGAAGCTGCCATGTGGTCCTTAGCCGCGGTCCTTTACGTCCGCCTCAAGCCCTCCGAGAAAGCCTTTCTCGCCGTCGCCGCGATCGCAGCGCTGGACGAAGAGGAGTGGCAGCACGTTCTGAACCTCGTGGAGGGCAGAACATGAGTAACCGCCTTCCTCAACTCGCATTCGAGATCAGAACTGCGCACGGCGACGTTCAGGAAGCCGCGAGGACAGCGGCTGGGAGAGCTATTGCCGCCGGCCAAGCCCTGATCGAGGCCAAGGCAATCGTTGAGCGCGGGCAATGGCTTCCATGGCTTCGGGAGTGCTGCGCCATCCCCGAGCGGACAGCGCAACTATATGCCAAGATCGCGGCCTCGGGTCTGAAATCCGCAACGGTTGCGGATCTTGGACTCACTGAAGCTGCACGGATTGCCGGTATCGCAAAGCGTCTCGGAATAGATGCCGCGACTGCCGTGAATTGGTTCCCCCTCGGCTACCTACACCAACTGGATGAAACCTCGCGAGCAATCTGGCCGGAAGGCGGCATGGGTTTCGCACTTCACGGTCGGAAGGAAGACCGCGCGTTTTGGGCCTGCACCACGCGTGAGCGCCGCTCGGATTTCGCGACTTGGAAGGGTGTCGTCTATCAATCCGGTGCGCGCGATTCGGGCCAGCACGCATTCCTGGAAAGACCCGCCACCAAGCTCGGAGTTGCAGCGACACACCTTTCGGTAGTCGGCTGCATCCCTCTTGCGGTCGCGGAAAAAGCGACTGCCGGAGAGGTTGATGCTTGGTTCAGAGGGCTCGTCGCATGACCCGCCCCGTCGATCTCTTGCTCCACTACATGCCGGCTGTCGCCCGCGAGACGTCGGATCCATGGGTCCTAAAGTTCGCCGAGGACATGATGGCAAAGGCGCATTGGAAGAACTGGAACCCGTCGCCGAAGCAAGTGGCGATGATGAACAAGCTCGTGTCCGAGCTGTTCTCGCACACAGACATGGAGGTGATCGAGGAATAGAGAGCCCCGCCGAAGCGGGGCCGTGTCGGGTGGACGGTTTGAACGACGGTGGCACCTGACACGCAATGCCTACCACGGGGCGGGACCATAGGCAAAGGGCAGTCCGCAAGGTTGAAGCCCGGTCCCCGGCACCAGTGTCCAAGGTGTCGCAAGTAGCAACCGACTTTCTGGCAGGGACACATGACCAGAGAGGCCCGAAGCGACGGGGCGGCTCCGGCCGAAACGACAACGCCAAGGGCATAGGGACGCTCCCCGGCAATGCTGGGGCAGTCGTCCTATGCCCTAGCTCAGAGGCTCACCAACCGAAACGGGACGGTGAGAGAGAAGAGAGAGAACACGAGATGAAACTGAATGAGACCATTGGAGGAACTCGAATGAAACCCGACCTTTCAAGCGACGACGAGGCACGTCTGCTTTCCGAGACAGTCTCGGCTATCCAAGACGCCGTGCTTGTCGTCCACGGGCGCACGGGGCTTCCGGTGCCCTGCATCCTCGCCGCATTGCTTGGCGGCGTGGCCGGTCACTTCGCTCGCACTGTCGGGTTCGATGAAGCGGCCGAGCGGTGTGCCAAACTTTCCGAGGAAATGAGCGTGATGGCAGAAGCGAAGTCTGAGCACCTCGCGACGGTCAGACCCGTGGGGTACGCGTGATGGCCGCGACACCACAGCAGCAGGAAGCCCTCGCTCTTGAGCGCCTGGCATTGCACGAGCTCAACCTGATCGTTGAGATCGCGAAGGACAGTGGGCGCGATCCTATCGAAGCTTTGCAGGGCACGATTTCCCTCAGCCGAACGACGATCATTCAGGCCGAAGCGCTGCTCGCCAAGCTTCGTGCCGAGACGGGAAGGTCTGAGTGATGGCAATAGGTTCTTCCGGTGCTTCCCCACTGCGGGTTGTTCGCGCCCCGATAATTCGGTCTCTGAAAAAAGTTCAAATGAGGGTGGAAACTGACCATGGCTGACAGGTCACAGATAACGCATGTCCGCGCCGCCGCTCTCTGCGCCCTTCTCGGCGTGCAGAAGCAGACGCTCAGCGACCTGGTATCACGGGATATCGCGAAGCGCGTCGGACATGGCGTCTATGCCCTCGAACCGACCGTCACAGCCTATTGCGCCCACCTTCGGGCCGTCGCTTCCGGGCGCGGGGGCGAGGACAAATTGCGCAGCCTGACGGACCAACGGACGCGCCTCGCGGCGGCGAAGGCAGAAGAGCAGGAGCGCAAGAACCGCGTTGCCAATGGCGAGATGGTGCTTGCCTCCGATGTGGAGCGCGAGTGGTCGGACATCCTTCGTGTGGTCAAAGCCCGCATGCTGTCGCTGCCGCCTCGGATTGGCCAGTCTCTTGGGCTGGACCGCAGACAGATTGTGCAGATCGACCGGGAAATCCGGGATGCACTCACCGCCCTCGCCAGTGGCGAGAGCACTACTCAGAACCCGGTCAATGCCGGCAATCAAGGACTCAAGTCATGACCCAAATTACCACCCAGGAACCGAGCGCGCGCATGATGGCGGTGCTCAATCGGTCGCTCAAGGATCGCGGCATCGAGGCGAAATACAGTGAAACCCTGGCGCCATTCGCAACTTCCGCGAAGTCCATCGAGATGGTCGCGGACGGCTTCAAGGAATTCCTTGCGGCTGCTCAGCCTTTCCTCAGCCAAGGCGAGCTCGACCTTGGCGAGATCGTAGCCAGTGCGTCGGATAACATGCGTACTGCGAAGTCGTCTTCGGACGTTACGACCCTTCTCTGCAATGCGCTGATCGAGGCCGAAGGCGACCGCGGTGCGAAGATGGGCGTGGCCAGCTTCGACGCGAGGGCGCCAGGGAACATGACTGTGGCTGAATTCCGCCGCAGCGAAGTCCCGTTTGGCCCGGCGCTTGTCGCGCGCATGACGGACGGCTTCCTCGCACGTGTCAAACCGGATCACAGACCGACGATCGGGACGGAGTTTGCGTCCATGTCCCTCTTGGACATTGCCCGATACACCCTCCAGGCAAACGGCATGAACCTCTATGGTCGGTCGAAGGCCAGCATTGTCGAGATGGCTATGCACAGCACCTCGGACTTCCCGAGTTTTCTGGTCGACTCGGGCCGTCGCCTTCTGGTTGACGCCTATGAAGCCGCCGACAGCGGAATCAAGGTGGCCTCGCAGGAATTGCAGGTCCAGGACTTCCGGGCGGTTCACAACCTTCGATTGGGTGCGGCGCCCGACTTGGAAGCCGTCGCCGAGCATGGCGAGGTAAAGTACGGAACGATCGAGGAGGCGAAAGAGTCCATCAAGATCGACACCTACGCCAAGATTTTCGCAATCACACGGCAGGCGATCGTTAACGACGATCTGTCCGCCTTCGATCGGCTCATCCCTGAAATGGGAAGTGCAGCCGCAAGGAAGGAAGGCATGATCTTCGCGGCACTGCTCGAAGAGAATGCAGGGGATGGACCGACCATGGCTGACGGCCAGCCCCTGTTTGATGCGAGCCACGGAAATATTGCGTCGTCCGGTTCGGCAATCAGCGTGGCGACGATCTCGGCGGCGCGAACGGCCATGAGGCGACAAAAAGGTCTCAGCGGCGAGCCGATCAACGTGACGCCCGCTTTCCTGATCGTGCCGCCGGAACTTGAAACCGAAGCGCAGAGAGTGGTGGCCCAAATCCAGGCCGCACAGGTCGCCGATGCAAACCCTTTCACGGGGCGTCTCGAAGTCGTTGTGGATCCGTACCTCAGTGATCAGGCGAAGTGGTATGTCACCGCTCGGCCGGGTCGTCCGGTCGGGCTTCAACACGCCTATCTTCAGGGCGAAGCCGGGCCGCAGATTTTCACCTCGGAAGGCTTCGACGTAGAGGGCCTGAAGGTGAAGGTTCGCCTGGATTTCGGCGCTGGATTTGCCGATCACCGCGCCTGGTACATGAACCCAGGCGTATGATGACCATTTGGCGCGCGCCTGCGTCCTCCGGGCGCGCGCTGCAACAGAGGCTCAAGGCATGTCACTTCCCGACCTCCGATTCCGCCTGACCGCAAACGACGCCGATGCGCAGCGGGCATTAAACCGCGCCCGGACTCACGTTCGGGGCCTTGGCACGGACGCACGTCGCTCCGCCGGCGATTTGCGAGCTATGGCTGCCCAGACAGCTACGATCGGCCGCTCTAGTGGCGCGTTGGGAAGAGGCGTGCAGAACGCAGCTTTTCAGGTCGGTGACTTCGCCGTCCAGGTCGGCGCAGGAACTTCCGCGCTTCGGGCGATGTCCATGCAGTTGCCACAATTGCTCGGCGGATTTGGCCCGATTGGCGCAGTCGTCGCGGCGGTTGCAGCGACAGTCACAGCTCTCGCACTGGCGCTATCAAAGGGCGGCGACGCGGCGCGGGACATGGCCGACGGGCTGAACGAAGCCCGTCCATCCCTTGAGGGCATCAGGGGCCAGGTGTCGCAGTTGCAGGGCCTGCAAGAAGCCCTGAACACGGCAATGCGGGCGGCGGGCAGCGCGTCCAGCGCGTCGGCGTCAACCATCGTCGCGAATTCGCGGGCGGAGTTCGAGGCGCGGCGTCAGGTTCTGGGTGTCGAGCTCGAATTGCTGCGCATCAGGCAGGGCGAAATCAGGCAGGGCCTGACCAACCTTCGGGACCAGCAGGACAACGCATCAGCCCTGGCGCGGGCGCGGGCGGGCGCGCTCGGCCCCGGAGCGACGGAACGGCGGGACCGGGGCGCCGAGGGCTTCGTCGGCAGTGGCGTCAGCTATGACGACATCATTCAGGGTGCGGGCATCGACACGGGCGCGATGGCCGACCGCAGGCGCCAGATCACCCGGCTTGAAGCGGAATTGAAACTCCTGACCATCGGCGCGGACGAAGCGTCAGCGGCTCTCGACGGCGTATTCAATGCCCCGGCGATTGCCGAGGGTGGTGGCGCAGGCGGAGGTGGCGCAGGGGGCGGTGGCCGCAGAGAGCGGAAAACGCCGGTCGAGCGAGCCATCGAGCGCCAGAAAACCGCCATGGAGGAACTGGTCGACGCAACGCGCGGCGCGCTTTCCGAGGCCCTGGGCGCATGGGGCGGATATTTCGACAATCTCGTATCCATGTCGGGCTCTCAGTCCCAGCGCCTTCTGGGCATCGCCAAAACCTTCGGTGCGGCGCAAGCGCTCGTGGATACGTGGAGGGCGCACAATCAGGTTCTGGCTGATCCGCGTTTGCCTTATTGGGCGAAGATCGCGGCTGCGGCAAAGGTGCTGGCCTCCGGTCTCGGCGCGGTCAACGCCATCAGATCGGTGACGGCCGGGGGCGGCGGTGGTCGCGCGGGCGGCGGCGCGGCAGGAGGTGCACAATCGGCCCCGCCGCAGCCGCTACAGGCCATTCTCAACCTCCAAGGCCCGTTCGCAGCGGCGCTCGGATCGGAAATATCGCCGCTGTTCGACAGACTGCGCGAGGAAGCGGGTGACCGCGGATATGTTCTGGCCGTGAGGACTGGGGGATAGGTGAAATTCGGCAGGTTACGCCTGGTGGTCAGCCGCCGAAGTAACCCCGTCAGTCGGTGAGTGGGAAAACCCCGACACGGCGCGGTCGCGCACCAAACCTCCAGCGACGCGGCGCAGCACCGGCACGTCCGCACAGGGGCGGGGCCGGTGCGCTACTCAGAAGCCATCGGCCCACAGGTATTCTTCGAACGAAGAAGCATTCAGCTTGATCCACGAACTCAATTGCCTGCGCACATTGACCGCTTCTCTAAGCAGCATGTCCGCTTCGTCGATGGCTTCCTCGATCTCTCTGCGACTAATCCTTTGGGGCACGTGGTGCCAAGTTTTCTGCGCCCCGGAGCCGGTTGAGAAATAATGCTCGACCAGCACTCCCTTCGCGAAGTCGTCGACAAAGAATGCACCATGTGCCGCTAGGTTTCGATTGATAAGACCAGCTTCGATTCTGCTATGAAGGAGGACTATTTGGACGGCAATGGCCGGCGGGCATCTTGATGCCGCGTACTGAAATTCCTCTACAAGTCTCCTGGTCACAGCTTTCAGTTTTACCGACTCAATGAAGCGACCATGATCTAGGGAATCAACCTCGCGTTTCGACAGTCGGACAATCGCCCATGCGGCATTCTCAATATGGGCACAAGTCTGCAAATACACGGCGAGATCAGTCAGTGCCCGCGCCGGGATCATCTTTTCAACGAGCGTAGTCACTTTGTTAATCTGACACCTGGCCCACCGCCATTCTCAGCGATGAACTCAACGCCTGCGGCTTCCAGCGCCCTGCGCATTCTTGAGACCGCCTCTTCGGTAGCTGGCGGCTGACCGCTGCCTTCTGCTCGCTTCACCGTCATTGTGGAAACGCCAATCGTGTCGGCAAGGGCTTTCTGCGACATTCCGACTAGCGCCCTGCCCGCTCTGATCTGTTCTGGTCTTGTCATCTGTTCTTTGTTCCGTCTAGAACATGGGTACTGTTCTGTTGGGAACAGTATCAGAAGAAAGGATCAAGACAATGCACAGAAGAACCTTCATTGCCGCCGGTGCTGCTAGCGCAGCGCCCTTGCCAGCATTGGCCAAGGTGCCGAACTTGGAGAACCCAGATCTGGTTCGGCTGAGCCGGGAATTGCCTGTCGCAGTAACGCGCTACCAGGACGCTCAAAAGACTGTTGCCGATATCGAGGCACGCTGGATGCCTGATTGGCCCGCACCGGACGAAAGCATCATCAGGTATGGCAGCGGCTGCGAGGACCATCGCGACATCGTTGGTCGGGGCATTCCTGTCACTCGAACCGGCAATCTGAAGGTTGGAATGATCGGTGTTCCGCAGATCGGCCTACCGGAAACCTTCGAGGCGAGCGCGGCAAGCTATCGAAGAGAGGCGGACAGATTGTCCAAAACAAGGAGCAAACGCGGAATGAAGCAACGAATCCGCTGGGCCGAAATGGACGAGGCACGCATTGAACCGGCCCGAGCCTATTGGGCAAAGCGCGATCTCATAGTCAAAGCGTCCGGCATCACGCCTGCGCTGAAAGAGCAGACGGACGCAAGAGATGCGCTGCATACTCTTGTCGGAGCGATCATGTGCACGGTCGAGTGGTCCGCGCGAGGGGTCGTCATCAAGGCGGACGCACTAAAGGCGTGGTCGCACGTTGAGCCGATTTACCTGCTCATGAACCCCGACCAGCCTAAATGGGTTAGCCTGATGGCCGACGCCGTTTACCGGCAGGCTTGAAAACAACGGTGAAGCGACCTGCGGCGATGGGGCAATCTCAATGGTGATAAAGGTTCCGCATCACTTTTCAGGGCCTCGGCAAGTAACGCTCTGGCGATCGAGGCTCGCGCCAAGATGCGCTTGGCCGACGAATACGACGCCGCGCAGGAGCGGGGCGAGGTTAAGCGGCTTGGCGGTGACACGAGCGGTGTTGAATATGCCAACACCGCTTCTGCCGCCGATCTCGGCCTGCGCCGGCGCTTCACCCCCTGCCAGCTAAAATGTGCGTTGACATAAGCCCACTTTATTTTTATGCGTACTCAAAGGCCCACATTTGAGGTTTGCTGTGAAAGCTGGAACGGTTCGTCTGATGGCATTTGCCGAGATCACGGGAGCCACCCGTGACTCGATCAGGAATATACAGAAAACGGGAGACACTCCTTGGGATGACAGCGATTTTCCAGAGGAGGGTCAGCGTCGCTACACTGGGTACCATGCGCTCGCACGAGTGATGGCCGACCTTCTTCACGCGCAAGGATTTGCAATGTCTTTGGCAGCCGAAGTGGTTCGCGCCCACACTTCTTGTCTTAGACAATTCCTGGATGCCATCTCAAACGGTCAGACATCTCCTGACCTCGCGGTTGCTGGAATGATCATGACGGAATTCGACGAATGGGCAGGCTACAGCAGTATGCCATTTTTGAACGCGGGCGGCAGTCCGTCTGACATTGAGGACAACTTCAGGCGACAGCTCGCGCTCCTCGGTACAACCACTACTCACCGCGGAAGAAAAGTAACCGTCGTTTACGGCCCGCAAAGCGCTGTCGTCCCTGTCGCTATGGCATACCGGATCCTCAGGGATAGGGCTCGTACGGCTGGCTATATCGTGGACGGATACGAAATCTTTGCAGTGGAGTCCGAAAAATGACGCCAGACATCTGGATCAGCGGCTATATCGGAGACCCACCGAACACTGCCGCGGAAATCGACCAGTCGTTGCGACCGGATAAGACGCTTATAGCGGTCAACAGCTTTGGTGGCGTCGCGAGCGAAGGCGCCGCGATCAAGGCCGTTCTCGAGGCCCGCGGCAGCGCTTCTGTCCTTGTCGTTGGCATAGCAGCTTCGGCGGCCTCCCTGATGATCATGGGGGCGAGTCGAATTGTCATTCATCAGGATGCGCTTCTTATGATCCACGATCCGGCGGCGATGACGATTGGGCCGGCTTCGACGCATCGCAAGGCCGCAGATGACCTTGAGAAAATGTCTGACCTTTATGCCGATAGCTATGCGCGGGCGACCGGGCATCCCAAGGCGCGGATCGCCCAGTGGATGAACGCTGAGACGTGGATGACGGCCGAGGAAGCCGTGCACCTGAATTTCGCGGATGAAGTCTGGGCCGGTGAGGCTCAGGCGGTCGCCCGATTCGACTACTCCAAGTTTCGGAACGCGCCTCAGTCGCTTGTCCGCATGGCCCTTGAAAATGGCTGGACCTCCACAGAGGCCGCTGAGTGATGGCCAACCGACCTGCCGCCTTTCGCCAAACCGACGTGGCCCGCGCCATCGGCGGCGTCGTCAAGGCGGGTCTGCCAGTTGGAAGGGTCGAGATCGACCGTGACGGCAAGATCGTAATCATCTGCAAAGGAGGCGAGCCATGCGACGACCAGACCGCAACCGACCGGCTTTTCGACTCCGCCACCTAAGCCAGTCCGGCCATTTCCCGAGCGGGAACCCACGGTACTACTACACCAAGCCGAGGAAACTCGGCGGCCAGGCGATACCAATGCCCGACGCGCCGCCTGACAGCATGAAGTTCCGCAAGGCGTATGCCGAGGCCGAGGCGGCTCCCGTGCCCGTCCGAAGCAATGCCCTGCCCGGCTCGCTTGCAGACGCTATAGAACGCTTCTACGCCTCTGGGTCATGGCAGCGCCGCGCAGAAAGCACGCGGGGAGTATGGCGTCGCTACGGTTCGGATATCGCGGCGCTCTACGGCACCGCACCTCTGGCAACGGTTCGGACGAAGAACATCAAGACGGACCTGTCCCGCCTGGACCCTCACCCGGCCAATAACCGGCTGAAGTTCTGGAAGGCTCTCTTCAAGTGGTGTGAGGACAACGGCCTTGTCGATGTGGACCCGGCTCGCCCGATCCGAAAGCGGGAAACGCCAAAGTCTGACGGTCATACAGCATGGACTCGCGCGGACTTCGAGTCCTTCCAAAGGCATTGGCCAATTGGCACGACGCAACGGCTCGCTTTCGAGCTCCTGTATCGCTCATGCGCCTCTATCGTGGATGTGGTGCGCCTTGGCCCCGGTATGGTTTCGGAGGGCTGGCTGATCTATGAGCGCCAGAAGTCCGGTTCTCTCGCCGCTGTTCCGTGGCATCGCGGCACGGCCCCCGAATGGTTCGAGTGGACGGACGATCTCGAAGAATGTCTCGCGTCTGCCGATCGCCACATGACCTTCCTTGTAACAACGCGGGGGCATGCCAAGAGCGAGAAGTCGGCAAGTCAGTGGTTTTCGCGGGCGTGCACCGCCGCTGGACTGGCGAATCTTTCGGCTCACGGTGTCCGCAAAGGCCGGGCAGCCATGTTCCGCGAGAACGGCGCGACGACCGATCAGCGAATGGGCGTTCTCGGTCACGAGACCGAGGGCGAGGCGACGTTCTACAGCAAGTCGGCTGATCTCAAAAAGGTCATATCGGGAACAAAAGTTCCAACCCGTACCGGAAAGTTGGAAGTTTTTCGGAGGTCGAGCCAATGAAACAAGGGGTTCTGGAAAGAGAGTGGCGCACCCGACAGGATTCGAACCTGTGACCTCTGCCTTCGGAGGGCAGCGCTCTATCCAGCTGAGCTACGGGTGCCGCGCGGACGCTATAGCGTCTGGCCGCCTGTCCCGCAACGGGCAATTGCCGGGACAGGGCTAACGGGACGTTAGGGCGGGTTTGCTAGGCCGGGGTCAGGGTTGGGGCGCTCCCCTGTAAGAGAGAGTGGTTGGTATGAGTGAACGCCTCGACCTGGAAGACTGGAAACGCGTGCTGAACGCGCTGTCGCAGTTCCGGCACAACCCGCTGTATGCGGGTACGTATGACAAGGTTCATGCGATCGTGTTGGAGCTGGACGGCGGCTGACACCCGGGTTCCCGCGCGCCGGGGGCAGCCATAACGGCTGCTTCCGGCCATCCGGTCAGGCGAAGAGGTCGTGCGCCAGTTCCAGAGCCTCGATAAGCACGTCGACCTCGGCCTCGGTGTTGTAGAGCCCGAAGGAAGCGCGGCAGGTCGCCGTCAGCCCGAGGTGGTCCATCAGCGGACCGGCGCAGTGATGTCCGGCGCGGACCGCGACGCCCTTCTTGTCGAGAATGGTCGAGATGTCGTGGGCATGGGCCGCGCCATCGAGGGTGAAGGAGAAGATCGCCGCCTTGTCGGGCGTGGTGCCCTGGACCTGGACCCAGTTCAGGCCGTCGAGCCGGGAGCGGGCATAGTCGCGGAGCCGTTCCTCGTGCGCCGCGACGCTGTCCATCCCGAGGTCCATCAGGTAGTTCAGCGCCACGCCAAGGCCGATCTGCTGGACGATGCCGGGGGTTCCCGCCTCGAATTTCATCGGCGGGTCGTTCCAGGTGATCTCGTCCTTGTGGACCTCGCGGATCATGTCGCCGCCCCCGATGAAGGGCCGCATCTGGGCCAGCCGCTCCTTGCGGATGTAGATCGCGCCCGAGCCGGAGGGACCATAGAGCTTGTGGCCGGTGATGGCGTAGAAGTCGCAGCCGATGTCCTGCACGTCGACGGGCATGTGAACCGCGCCCTGACTGCCGTCGACCAGGACCGGCACGCCCTTCGCGTGCGCGCCTTCGGTGATGGCCTTGACGTCGACGCGGGTGCCGAGGACGTTAGAGAGGTGCGTTACGGCCACGAGCTTCGTGCGAGGGCCGATGGCGTCGATCACCTTCTGGGGATCGAGCGCGCCGGTCTCGTCCACGTCGACCCATTTCAGGACGACGCCCTGGCGTTCGCGCAGGAAGTGCCAGGGCACGATGTTGGCGTGATGCTCCATCACGCTGAGCACGATCTCGTCGCCCGCCTCCATCCGGGGCATGGCCCAGCCATAGGCGACCAGGTTGATGCCCATCGTGGTGCCGGTGTTCATCACGATCTCGTCCTCGCTGGCCGCGTTCAGGAAGCGGGCGATGGTGCCGCGGACGGATTCGTACTTCTCGGTCGCGAGGTTCGAGAGGGAGTGCAGACCCCTGTGAACGTTGGAATA
>ERZ869936.687-NODE-687-length-29254-cov-7.124902_pt1 | contig 29254 bp, 26 predicted proteins | sample MGYA00520876_ERZ869936 | MGnify/ENA primary metagenome ERZ869936 (study PRJEB32218, sample SAMN09650985) | biofilter metagenome | isolation source: enrty point of leading RO module | place: Saudi Arabia: Thuwal, RO plant located on Red Sea | collected 2016-02-17 ... | reverse complement strand
TTACGCGACGGCGGAATACTACAGATTCAAGCCAGGTTTTGAAATAGCTTCTAAGCGATTTCACCACGTCATTCGGATTCTTCCGTGAAACGCTCGACCGGCATGCGATGATTTCCCCGGAGGCTTCCATCGAAACGGGGTCAAGTTGTCCGAGCGAGAATACGTTGAAGAGTCGGCTTGATCGGAATTCTTCCCGGCGAGGTGAAAACTCATTCATGCACATGTGAAGGCCATCGCCTTCCGACAGAAGCAACGCTTCAACGTCGGGCATCGCGTACGCGGCGCTGAAAGTGAAATAGAAACATTCAGCGCTCTCAGCCTCGGGAGGCCAAGTGGCGGAAAGGTGCATGTAGCCGTAGAACGTCGCAAAGGCTAGTTGCCATTGCAAGTCGGAGTCTGCGTGGTACCAAACCAGTTGGAACGCGCTGTCCGGCTTGGGCGTCTGCCGCAGTTGCCCATGTGCGTCGCGGAGCACGCCGCTGACGGTGTTGTTGGGCGCTAGCTGGGCGACTGGCCGCCAATAATCCCCCCTGGCATATCTCTCTTGACGCTGTTCCGGGGATTCGTCGGCGGTGAACTTTTCCTTGGCCTCGATATAGTAAGTGTGGGCGTCGTCTTTAACACACAGGTCGGCACGCTTGTCGGAACCTTCGGGGATTTCGTCAACGTGGAAGCCCAAACGAGAAAGCTCAAGGCTGGCAATGCGCTTGCTGTACTCCATTGTTTGGTTCCTTTGAGGGCAAGAATGAGACGGCAAATTGTATGTGTGTAACCCTACAGGGCCAGAGGAGCTTGCCAAAGAGACCGTACGGCGGGGCGTTGCGTCAATCGGTGTCGCGGCGCACTTCAAGTGTGTTCCGCCGACGCGGGCGGGAAGTGAGCCCTATCCCGCCCTGCGCCGCGCTCCGCTCCGCTTCGCGGCGCCACAGCCGAGCCAATCGGCAAGTAACTGAGCGCACTGGACGGAAAGCGAAGCAAGCCCGCCTTGAAGTTCTCTCAGCGATCCGCAACTAGCGATGTAAAAGCACTCTGCGAAGTGGTGCGCCTGGCGTCGACGGATCAACATTCGTCCAGCGATTAGTAGCTGGCCGAATTTTTTCGGCAACGGTTCCGCCGGAAACTGCGTTTCAATGTCGCAGGCGCTATCATAGCAGTCCCTAATCCAGCGTTTTTTTCTCCGTGCGTCCTCAATCGAAATGCCAAGCGTATTGGCGGCGATTTCATCGGGCATGGCCGCGAATTCCATTGCTGCCGAGTAGGCCCGGTTCACTAGCCAGTGCCTAATCTTGGTTGCCCTTGCCAGTGAAACCGAAACGCCAAGTTCCGCCGCGCGTTTCATCGCAAGCTGCTCATCTTGCTGGTCGGTCACTTGCATGATTTTCCAGGCAAAGCGGCTGAGAATGCTCGCGGAACGAGGCGAGTAACTGACCTGTTTGAAGGAGCGACATGCTGACGATTTGAAAGCGTCTGCCAGCGACGATTGTGGCCATATTGTCTGTCGAAGTGCCCGCCTCACACGGACCCTCACAGGCTCGACAATGTGGAGCACCATTCTGGAAGCACTTCCTCACCGTTCTCGTCCGGAATGCTCTGCGCGATAGCCTGCATTTCCGGCAATAGCGACATGAAAACGTCCAACAGCCGCGGGTCGAACTGAGTTCCTCGACCGGCAAGCATCAATTTCTGGACTTCCGATTCTGGGAGCCCCTTTCGATATACGCGGTCATGCGTGATCGCATCGTAAACATCCACGATCGCGACAATGCGGGCAGCCTCGGGGATCTGCTCACCTGCCAAGCCGCTAGGATATCCTGTTCCGTCCCAGCGTTCGTGGTGGCATTGGGCGATTTCCTGAGCCATTCGCAAGATCGGGGATGTGGATCCGGCGAGCATCCTGGCTCCGAGGATTGTATGATCGCGGAGCGTGCTGTACTCATCGCTCGTGAGCGCCGCGGGCTTGCGCAGAATCGCATCAGGAATGCCAATCTTGCCAACGTCATGCATGGGCGCCGCGAGCCGAATCTGATCAACTCGTTCGGCAGGCCAACCTGCGGAAGCGGCGAGCAACTCGCTGCACAAACCGGTGCGTCGGATGTGGGCGCCCGTTTCCGCGTCCCTGCACAAGGAGGCCCTAACGAGTCGATAGATCGTTTCCTCGTGGGCACTTTGCACCGCACGCGTCTGCTTTCGAACCACGGCCTGTAGGTCACACATCGTGCGACGTGCCTGTTGGGCCAGACTCCATTTTACGACAAGTGCCGAGGCAAGCTGTCGGACCTCGATATTGTCGAACGGCTTCTTGAGGATCACAAAGCTGTCGGACTCGCCCAACTCATCGATCATCTCGGGCCATGAGTAGTCGGAGTATGCCGTGCAGATGACGACCTGCAGATGACTATCCACCTGCCAGATTCTGCGCACGGTCTCCACACCATTCCAGCCCGGTGGCATTCGTACGTCCACAAAGACAAGCGCATACGGGCGGGCTCGCTCAACACTCTTGAGAACGCGTGCGAGAGCTTCCTCGCCTTGATATGCCGAATCGATCTCGAAGCCAGCAACCGGAGCTCGTCGAGCAACAGGTTCGTCGAAAATCGATGCAGCGGCGGATTCTACTGCCGCCGTCAGGGCCGAATCCGTTTGGAGTACTTTCCGAAAGTCGGCGTGGATGGATTCGTTGTCGTCGACGAGGAGAATTCGCCGGTTCTGTTGCTGTTCCACGGGCACCCTCCATGAAATCCTAGCTCGACGGAGTCGGCGGGGCACTCGGCGTCCCGAGGCCCCCGCTCGGCCCCAGATCGACGATAGGCATGGCAGGCGGTACTCCGCCCTGCGGTTCTTCGAGAAGCATGTTCAGGCTGAATAGATCCAGCAGGCACCGCGTATCGGCACCCTCCCGTGTTCCAGCCGCTACAATCGTCGCGACCGATTCTGCCAGTCGCTGGGCGTTGCTCCACAGCAGCGACCGATCGACTTCGCCTGAAAGACATGCGGCCGTACGCCAGTCCTTCTCCTTGGTAGGATTGGACCCGCCGTGGGCATAGCCCAGCAGCTTGTGACGGCGGACGACGCCAACGGGTGCCCCTCCATGAGTTACGTGTGCACAACTCAGCCCCGACTCCTCAAGCCACCTGACAATTGATCGGACCGACGTGCCCTCTCGCTCAAAAGCATGCGCCTGACGCATGACCGATGTGACCGTCTTGGTCCACGCATCGATTCGCGGGAGAAGCTGGAAAATGTCCGCGGCTGCGACGACGCCTGCCAGTCTGCCATCTGCGTTAACGACAGGGATCGACTCAATCGGGCAGGTGCCAAAGAGCTGAATGACCTGACCTATGGTTGCCGTCGACTTGAGCGCCAGGACCGGAGTGCTCAGCACATCTCCCAAGGCAACGTTGCTCCAGCCATCGACTACGCCGCCGTAATTGTCGGTTTCGGAGCGTGCTCGTGATCCCATGGAGTGCCGTACGACACGATTGCGCCCGGTAGCCTTCGCTGAAATGAGTGCTTGATCCGCACGTTCGATCAACTGCTCGCCACTCGTGTCGTCGTGGAGTCTTTGACCGACGCCAATGCTTGTGGTTACGTAAACGGGAGTGCTGTCCAGAAGAGCTGGCGTGGATTCGACGGTCTGACGCACATGCTCGGCCCAGTTTGAGGCCTCGCGCTCTGTCGTCTGCGGCAACAGGACACAGAACTCCTCGCCGCCGTAGCGGCACACCGAAAAGCTAGCGTGACACTTCGCCACGAGGATTTGCGATACATGTCTTAGAACGGCGTCGCCGACCGGGTGCCCCATCGTGTCATTAATCTGCTTGAACCGGTCTAGGTCGAACATGGCGAACGCTAACGGCAAATCCCGCTGTTGCGCATGCCACCACTCGGTGTTGAAGTAGTTGCCGAACGCACGCCGATTAAGCAGGCCGGTCAGCACGTCAGTTCGTGAAGCTCGCCAACGTTCAGTCAGGGCCATCGCACACTGACGGACTTCGATATTGTCGAAGGGCTTGCGCAGAATCAGATAGCGATCATTTCGTCCCAGGGCACTGACCATCTCTTGCCAAGAGTAGTCGCAGTAGGCAGAACAGATGACGATCAATATCTCGGGGTCGACGCTCCAAATGCGCCGGACGGTTTCGATACCGTCCCAACCCGGGGGCATGCGAATATCGACAAATGCCATAGCGTACGGCCGACGTTCCGCGAGAGCCTTCTCGACCAGCGCTACGCCCTCTTGCCCTTGCAGGGCCGAATCGATCTCGTATCCCTCGTCGTGGAACTGGGGCTCACTCGTCTCATCGAAAAGTTCAGCGGCCGCCCGATCCACTGCCGCTGCTGATACGGCCGGGGAGCCTCCCAAGATCTTACGATAGTCCTCGTGGATCGCTGCCTGATCATCGATGACGAGGATGCGTTGTGGTGGACTGTGGCTCATACAATGGCTTCCGCGGGTTCGTAGGGGAACTCCAGTACAAAAGTGGCTCCAGTGCCCGGGCCATCGCTGAATGCCACCAGTGATCCGCCCAACTCTTGCGCGGCGTTCGCGCAACTGTGGAGACCAAAACCGTGCCCAGTCTTTTTGGTCGTAAAGCCATGGGAGAAGATTCGCGTCAGGTGATCACGCGGGATACCGACGCCATTGTCCACAACGTGGATCTGAACCGTGCCGGCCTCACCGAGCCGGGTCCTGATCTCAAGGTGACGCCGATTCTGACTTGATGCGGCGCAAGCATCCTTCGCGTTCTTGATAAGATTGACCAGTATTTGCAGTGCTTTCTGCTTGTCGATTTTGACGGGAGGGATGTGTGCGTAATCCCGACTGACAGCAACGTGGTGCCGATCGAGCGATGCCGAGTTGAGGCTCATGGCGTCGTCGATCAACGTTGCGATGTCGACGGTTTCGGTAACACCCGACACTCCAGCGTAGGACTGCTGTGTTGAGATGATCGCCTTGATGTGATCAATCTTCGCATTGAGAAGCTCTAGTTCCTTCAAGATGTCCGCTCGCTCATCGGCAAGATGCGTGGAGAGTAGGTCAAGAAAGGCCGGTATCCGCTTGCCCTTCGGGTCGTGGCCGATAAACGTAGCTAGGTCCGCAGCGTGTTCATCGAGCAGCTTCACGACTCGGGTCAGGTCGCCGACCTTTGACTGTCGCATCCGGTCGGACGCGAGCCTGGCCGATACGTTGATGCTATTGAGTACGTTTCCCACGTTGTGAAGCACGCCCGTGGCGATCTCGGCCATACCGGCGCGGCGGGCGGAGGCCATCAGCTCATGCTGGGCCTCTGCCAGCTCTGTTTCAGCCCGCCGCCTCTCGGCAACCTCACGCTGGAGGGTATCGTTCGCTTTCTGAAGCTGCGAAGTTCGGCTCTCCACCTTTGCTTCAAGCTCGTCATTGGCTCGTTGAATGGCCGCATCGCGCTGTTGGATCTGTTCGAGCATCACGTTGAACTGATCATAAAGAATCCCAAGTTCGTCATCCGCGATCTTCTCAACTCTCAAGCCGTAGTCGCTCTCGATAGAGATCCGATTTGCTGCGTTTGCCAATTCGAGAATCGGTTGGGAAATCGCTCGTTGTACTCGTGACGACAACACGATGGATGCCAGCAGCGACCCGATCATTACGGCCGCCACAATGTTGACGTACCAAAAGATCTGGTCATATAGCTCGCGCATGCTCGTATGGAGGTAGATCGTGCCGATGACCTGTCCGTCGTGCTCAATGCGGCGGGACACGTCGAGATACCCTCCGGCGAATTCGTAGCCGGCTCTCGGGGGCTCTGGGGGAAACAACTGTCTACCCTGGCTGCGATCGTAGGTGGCGAAGACGTTGCCTGCGGCATCGTAGATGACGGCCAGATCGACATTGGGCTGCTTTTCGAGGGAGAGCAGCAGTTCGGTCGCGGTTTCCGCGTCGCGGAAACTGAGCGCGGCAGTGCTATTGGAGCCCAGTACCTCCGCGAGCGTAGAGATCTGGTCGATCATCGAAAGCCTGATCATGCGTACGTCGTTCGTCACGAACGCGATACAGGACAGCACGAGCGACACGCTGCCGGCAAGAACGACCAGCACCGTCAGCTTATTGTTGATTGCGAGATCTTTATATCGTCGCATGGCAAACGACCTATTCGGCAGTGGCGCTCGCTGCGCCTACGATACGGGCAAGGGACAGGAGTTTGGCGCTAATCTTTAGGCCACGCCTGCGCGCCGCACCCACGTTGATTTGAAAACGGAGCTTGTTGGATTCGACCACGAAATTGACGACGCCGCCTCGCTGCGCGAACCCTGCTGACTCACCGACCACGAGTACGTGATCGCCGGCGAGCGACTGGAGAGCAATCTCCTGCGTAGTGGAATCCACATCATCTGAAATGAAAACGATCGGGCAAGGACGCAGCGCCTCGATGGAAGCGAAACGTCGTATGACAATGCGCCTGCCGTTGATTTTCTTGTTGGCCGCGATCTCTCGCAGTACTGGCTCGACGGGGGTCTGTCCAAACACTCCGATTTCAAATGGCTCGTTCTCCGAGGCGAACACGCCGGCCGGCCACTCGACGTAGCTTCCGAAGTTGTAGAGAAAGAGCGCCTTGAGCGTGTTCTCCCGATTGATCACCGACCCGGGTTGCGCGCGCGAGGAGTCCGCCGTAAGGCACACGAGCAGACACACGAGCATGCCTATGGTTGTGACACGCACAAGACGCGAGACGGCCGACATACGACCGCGCGGAGGCTGAGCCCGCGTTCGCTGCAGTCGCTCGATTTGTCGTGTGTTACGTCTCAAGGCGAATGTTCGCTCAAGCTTGCCTGATTCTCCGACCGCCTAGTATGTCCAGGTCAGTCTCCCATAGACGCCTCGAACGACTTCCGTGGAATGCAGACCGGTTTGCCAGTCCACGTATTCGAGGTGATGGGGTTGAAGTAGGTTTTGGCCGACTATGCTGAAGTCCAAGGTGGGCGTTGCGCGCCACGACATGACGGCATCCATTTCGATGTACTTGGGAACGTCCAGTGCAGACACACGATCCACGTAGCGACCGATCAGGTCAAATCGCGTGGCCGTGCCCCAGTCCCACGACGAGCGGAGGTAGAGTTGGTTGTGAGGAGTCCCGCCGTCGATGATGGGGACGGTGATATCGATGGTCTCGCCCGACTCCGCGTTCACGCCGAACCAGCTGTAGGCGCCGGTGACTTGCCACGTGTCACTGAACTTGTAGGTTGCGGTCAATTCGGCCCCATAGCTAAGGGCTCGCGTGTTGTTCTTGAGTGGAACGGGAATCAATATATTGGGCCCATCAGGCATGGGAGGACCGACGGCTCCAAAGCCAATTAGGCTGTTGTAGTCATTGATGTAGGTCGCCAGGTCCCACGAGAACTCGTCCGTCGGGGCGGCTCGATAACCAGCCTCGTATGCGACGAGACCTTCGGCTCGTACGGAGCGGCTGCCAATAAAGTCCGCGTAGAGATTGCCGCCCAGAAAGATACGCTCGTTCACGCCAGCGTCGACGCGTGTTGGGTTGCGCGCAGCGCGCGAGATCGCGAACCACAAGCTTTCTCGCTCGCTGGGCGTAAACAGGAGGCGGGCGGTTGGTTCGGGCTGGAATCTGCCGAAAGTGTTGTATTCCAGACGGATGCCGAGCGTTAGATACGCGAAGTCGTCCGCGAGCGTCATCGTGTCTTGTGCGAATACGCTCGCCCAATTCTGGGCGAAGTCGGACGGCTCAAGGAAAAAGGAGAACCCGCCGCGTGTAAAGTCCTGGACGCGACGGTAGTTTGCTCCGGCGACCCAGAGATGGTTTTCGCTCGTGCGAAACTGATACTGCAGGTCGATGTCGTACATGTCCTGCGTAAACGCGAATGTCGTGTGGTTTCGTCGCAGCTTGTCGAAGTATGCCCAGAGCCGCCAGCGCGTGTCGTCATCCACGACGCGATCGTAGTGCAGCACGACGTTCCCGCCACTAGTGTGCAACTCGTCGTTGACGACGTCCGTTCCGGGAGGAAAAGGGATCGTGTTCGTAAACCGTTCGCCTTCGTAGCCGTTGAATACCTCGCCTTGGAGGGTGAGCGTGTCCTCGGGAGTGAGACTCCAATCGGCACGAAAGCCTCCGCGCTGTTGGCGCCACTGATCCTGAATGTCATTCGGGCTCCAACCCTTGTTGCGGTCGAACTGCTGGCCCCAAGCGCGCCATGCGACGTCGGCAGAAGTCCCGCCGTACTGGACGGTGTTGAAGTCCTGCTCCTGGTTACCACCGCCGGACTCGATGTATGCCCCTTGTGTTTCGCTGGCCCGCTTGGTGATGACGTTGATCACTCCGTTGACGGCGTTCGAGCCCCAAGCGGTCGTGCCGGGCCCACGAATGATTTCGATGCGCTCGACATTCGCCAGAGGAAGATATTGCACGTCCCAGAAGACACCGCCGAACGTCGTCGGTGAATAGACGACGCGGTCGTCGATTTGCACCAAGAGCTTGTTCGCATACAGCCCCTGGAATCCGCGTGCGGTTACGGCCCAGCTGCTGGAATCGACCTTGGCCACGGAAATGCCGGGGGCCATGCGCAGCGCTTCGGCCAGGTAGCGTGCCCCGCTACGCTCGATCATTTCCTGCGTAATGACAAACACGGCAGCTGGTGTTCGGCCAACCGTGCTCACTTGACGATCTGCCGTTTCCACAACTTGGTCCATTGCAGGAACGACGACATCCTGTTGCGCCAACTCTTCGAGCGACATGTCGGCGGTCAGCCCATCGCCGAGGTTCGTCTCGTCCGACGGTTCGTCCAGGGCTGATGACGTTGCCTCCTGGGCGAAGGAGGGAGCGGAAAATGCCAGCAAGAAACTGCATGTAATCAGCGCGATACCGGCGGTCAGACGGAAAACGCTCATACGGGTCTCTTACCTATTCCTCACTTGCTAGCTGGCAAATCGGTTCGCTGACTCGAAGCTAGCGTCGTACAATGGCGACCAGTCGGTTGCCGTTGTTCGGCGGTCTACGCTTCAGGAGGGGTTGGCCATGCAATGGCCAATTGCCAGCCGCCAAAGCTAATGCAAGTGGGTCGAACGGATCCCAGCTGGGTAGGTTGCTGGGCGGCGACGTGGTCGGATGTTGATGTGCTATTCGGAAAGGTTGAAAGCATGCGCCGCCTGCACTCCTTCGAGTGCAGAGATGCGCAAATTGGCTTTCTTGTATGTAGATCGGAGCCCCTACAACCCTCACTTGAGTCGCGGTTTCTCGAATTTGCTTGGATTGGAAGGACGAAAAGGAGCCCTCGGGGGCCTTAAGCGCGTGCCAGCCGGTGTCTCCCCGACGATCTTTCAAAGTCCCAACACTCGGGTGTGGCGACTTGCCGACTCTCGCCGCTCTTGCGCCTCGGTTGCCTGGCTCATCTCCCTCGTGCTCATCGATCGCCGACGTAGCTAGCTAGAACGTCGCCGACGGCCTGCGAGCCCAACCCAGAGGGGCATGAGATCGTTCAACACGCCAAATGGGCCACTACCGTATCCCGCTCTCGATGCTTGCCCGGCGAGATATCTAATACTGCATATCATCGTTTGCGACCGTGCGCAGGCGTGAGGTGGGCAGTTGGGGACCGTCTGGAGGCGATCAACGGAACTCTAAGACCTCGGGTCCGATACGCTTAGGTTACGAAGACTACGCCACGGCGTCGCAGACTCTGCTTGACGCACCGCAACACCGATTTGCGCTTCCGCGCAATACACCTTGATTGTTCCGCCCGGCTATCGTCGGAAAGGCCAATGACCGAGTTGGCCGAAGCCTTGCATGACGTGGGCGATGTGTTGGGATACGCCGACTTCTTGGAAGCCGTCATCGACCCCAAGCCTGCGTTGCACGAAGAATGGATCGGCGACCACCTCAACGCTGAGACGTTCAGTCCTGTGGCGTCGGCCCAGCAGATTCACAGAAACCTAACTTACGGCTCGCAATCCTCTAACGTACGTATCGTCTCTGATACGTTCAGACACGGATGACTTAAAGGTTGAGAGCGTCGCCGCCACACTCTCGACTGCAACTCCGGGAGCACCCCGCGGAATCCCGCGACGCGGAGCGTCCAAGTCCAGAGGAGCCCCAGCCATGTCTTGCAGCTAAACAAGCGCCCCCTTTCGGAAGCGCTCGTGCCGGCAACCGGACCAAGGTTGCCAGCGGGCGCCGCGAGCCAAGCAGGCGACTCGTGACGTAGCGATTAAAGCATGGAAGTGCGCTAACGCGCAACAGCCCTGGTTGGCGATACTCGCCGGCGAGGGCTCTTTTTTTGCCCTCCGTCGAGGCCGAAACTTCCCGCTCACGCTGCGCGCAGATCGCGAAACGTGTGCAGAAACCCGTCTCTGATTTTGTGGAGTCGATTGATTTTCATCCTGGCACTCTTGATCGGAGGGACTGATGAGCACGAGAGACGAATATGAACTGCGACGGTGGCAGAGCCGAGGCATGTTCTTCGACAGCGCGCACGAGCGGAAAGTGTTCCGTGCGCAGTTTCGCTATTGGTCGTGGCAATTGTGGTCGAAGCTCGTGTTCGGGGTGATGTACTTTGGCGTCATGTCCGAGGGTTTTCGGGTGATGATCCCGGCGCTGGCGCAAAAAGTCCACAAGCTGCCCGGATTCGCGTTTCTCTACGACTACGAGGCGACCTACCGCCTCGACCTTGCCCACTTCATGGCCATCGGCCTGTTGGTAGCCGTCATGATGACGTGGGCCGCGGTTCTCGAGCTGTGGCTCGGAATCGAGGAACGCCACACGAGGACGCGCGTGCACAGCGGGCGGCATCAGGCGCTGGTCGTGCTCATGGCGTGGGTGTTGCTGGGCGGTGAGGGATACGTCTTCTACTCGGCGATCGGCGAGCTCGGCTGGTCGGGCTCGGGTTTCTCGTTGATCGGCCTGATCGCCACAGCCGTGTACCTCAGCGTGATGGTCGCAGTCACATACAAGAGTGTTTGTCTGCGCAACGAGATGAAGGACTTGATGCAGGAGAGAGACCATGCGGCAACAACTTAGCAGTCGGATATCTTGCGCACTCGTTCTGCTAGCGACCATCGTCAGCGGCTGCGAGAAGCGACGTGAGACCGTCGACGTCACGTTCGGCGACGACGACTGTCGGTACATCCTCGCGGTCGTGATCGACATGTCTGGGTCGTTTGCGGATCGCATGGCCGACAATGGTGAGGCGTACGCGTTCCTTGGCGCGCTGCTCGACAGGTACACGCGCGCCAAGGTTGGCAGCGGAGACCGGCTTGTGATTGCGCAGGTGTCTGGGTCCGACAACTTCCTGCTGTGGGAAGGCAGACCCCTGGACTTGCGGCGCGAATTCGATTCGGCAGGTCAATTCCGCGACTTTCTCTGCGACAACGCCTCCTCCTCGTCCTCGCAGATCTACGAGGGCATGGTCAACGTGTTGAAATACGTCATGGCCAACCCCGGCGTTACCGAAGGCCGCGTGAAGCCTGTGATTTTCTTCCTGTCTGACATGGAAGACACGGAGCCGGGCAAAGCGGCCCGCGGACGGGAGATTCGCGCGCTACTCAAGGACTACGGCAGCTGCGGCGGCTCGATGGGACTCTACTACGTTGAAACCTGGCGTGTCGGACCCTGGCAGAGGGAATTATCGAACGCCGGCATCCAGCAACACCACGTTCAGGCGGACATTGTGGGGAAACCCGATTTGCCCGAGTTTGATTAGCCTCGCATGGACGCCTACCTATCCATCATCGAGAGTGCCGATATTTGCTCGCTCGGCTTCGTCATCATGTTGCTGGCGGCCGTTGGCGCGTGCATGGCCGGCAATACACCCCGCCTCCGCGTGCTCGGCTGGCGGATCGCCGCGGGTGCTTTCGTCCTCTACGGCATGTACGCAGTGGCCCTTGGGAGAACAACAGACGCCGCCGAGCTGGCTCTGATTCTGATCCGCGCGGTGCTCGCCGGCGGTCTCACGTTGGGCCTGGCCTGGGTGCTGCTGCCGGCGGGAGTGTTCATCGTGCGAACTCTGGCAGTGCATCCCGTGACCAAGGGCCGTGCCGCATTGCACACGCTGCTTGCCAACCGCAGGGCTGCGCAAGAGGAGCTTGAGCGCGTGCGCGCGGAGCTCGATTGGAAGGCCGCGGAGCTTGCTTCGGCGGAGACGCGGTATCGGCAAGCCGCCGAGGTCAATCGCACGGACCGCGAGGCGCAACGTCGCCGCGACAATGCGCGGGCCGGTTGCGAGTTGCTCTATGCCCAGTACGCCCCCGAACTTGAACAACGGTTTTCCAGGAACGCTTTTGCGAAGTTCATTGCCGACTACATGGGTGATGAGCGCTCCCCCGAGGAAGTTGAGCAGCGTGCCGAGCAACTCTCCGAGGCGCTGCGCGTCCACCGCCAGATCCTCGATCCGGCGCACCGTTTCGGCACGCTGCGGGAACTGACCGCCTGGTACGACGAGCAGCGGCAGCAGGTCCAAAGTGCGGGCCTCCATCCAGACAGCGCCGAGGTTCTGCTGGTGAACCTTGAGATCCACTACGAGGAGTTGCTCCGCCGCTTCATCCAGGAGGGCTGACTGATGCGCGAATTGTATCTTGGTTGTGACCTCAAATCCGGCCGACGCGTCTACCTTCCCAAACGTGTCCTTGCCCGCCACCTGCATCTGCCCGGCGCGACCGGCACCGGCAAAACCACGGCCTTGTTGACGCTCCTGCGGCAACTGCTGACGGACGTTCGGGAGCCGGAATGCCACTTCATTGTCGACTTCCTCGGCGGGCTCTCGTTCGAGCTTCTGCTGTGGATGGCATCCAGGTATTGTCCAGAGAGCGTCCGCAGGCGACTGGTGTATATCTGCCCGGCGCGCGAAGGCGTCGTGCTGGGGTTTAACCCGCTCCACTACCAGACCTCGGCCGAGGCGTACTACCGTTGTGCCCGCGCCACCGAACTGATCTTACGGGGCTGGGAAAGCCAAGACATTCAGGCCATGCCGCGCCTGGCCCGCTGGACCTTCAATTCATTTCACGCCGTCCAGCAACTAGGGCTGACGATCGGAGATTCCGCACACCTGCTGTTTCCCGGCTCCGACTTGCACCGCAGGCTGCTGGAATGCCTGCCTGAGCGACTGCGCTACGAATGGCGCGAACTGATCGGCTCGCACTCGGCAGAGGTCGTGCGAACACTCGAGAGCACCCGCAATCGCCTCAAGCCCTTCTTCGATTCGGACATCCTCCGGCTCATGTTCAGCTCGACCGAGAATCGTGCCGATCTCGGCCGGATGATGCGCGAACGCCGGATCGTCGTGCTCAACCTGTCGCCGCAGAATCGGCTCGCGCCCCAACTGGCCGACACGTTCGCGGGACTCTTCTTCAACGAACTGCTCACCACGGCCCGATCACTGCCGCTGCCGGACCGAGTTCCTACTTACTGCTGGCTGGACGAATTCCAGCGGATGATCAGCGGACCCGACTTGGAATTTGCGATTCCCGAGGTCCGGCAGCTGGGCATCCGGCTGGTGCTGGCGCACCAGTCCTTTTCGCAGCTCGCCCGCGGCGAAGTCGATCTGACGTCATTGATTTGGCAGGCACAAACGCGGCTGGCGTTCGGAAATCAAGGCGAGGACGCCGACCTGCTGGCACGCGAGCTGGCCTCGTTGACCTATGACCCGATGCAAATCAAGGACGAGATCTGGTCCCGCCGCCAGCTCGTCACCGGCCACAAGATCATTGAACTGGCCACCTCGGCCAACGCCCAGGCGTTTGCCGATTCGTGGCAAAGCACCTTCGCCCAGAATTGGAACCGCAAGACAACGTACGTCGACGGCCGCATCGGGCCCACCTCGATGGCCGAAGGTCAGACCCAAGGGACAGGTAGCAGTGGCAGCGCAACACGCACCACGACGCACGGCGTCCATCAGTCCGTACTGCCAGAGTACGAGCAGTTCCTGGAGCTTTCGAGCCGCACGTATGTTAACTTCGACGAGCAGCGCGAACGTTGGGCGAGCGAGGTCCGTCGCCTGACGACGGGCTACGCGCTGTTGTGGACACCCGACGGCAGCGGCTTGCGCCACGTCCTAGTCGACCAAATGCGGCCGGGACCAATGGCCTTCGAGCTGGAGGTCCTCCTTCGGCGCTTTCCGGGGCTGGTTGAGCGGTACGAAGAACTCATCGAAGAAAACTTCGCACAGCGGGATTTCTTCGTGTCCCCTGCTGTGATCGAGCAGGAGACGCGCGAGCGGCTGGCGCGCGTGCTGCAACCCCCTCAGTGCCTGTCACCGCCCGCGGCTCCGGCGTCCGACTCCCCCACCCATCCGTTTTCCTGACGGCCGCGGAACGCTCTAACCATGCCTTCCACGCTTGCCCCTGCCGGTAGTTCTCGAAGCGCCCTTCGCGCGTACTCCGCCACTTCCGGTCGAAACCCAAGAAGCTCACGGTACCGCGTGGCAAACGCCTCGCGCAGGGCTCCGTCGCGGGCTCGCTGCCACGCCACGCGCACTGGTTCGTGCGCGTGCATGCAACGCAGCAGGCGGTCTGCTTTGCGCTGCTCCAGGATGTGTTCGGCCGGCGCGCGACAAGGGCGATCCGCGATGGCCAGAGACTGCCAGAGTTCGGCTGGCAAGTCCAGCCGTTGGTCGCCGGAACTCGTCCGCCGGCCAGCGGCGCAGCGGAGCGTTCTCCCGTCACTTGACAGCCGCCGGCGAACAACGATAATACACCGTAGCTGGTCACCATCGTTGACTGGCCTCCGGCGACGCGTGACGCGGACTTCGCCTACGGGTGGAGCAGGTCACTTGCCCGGTAGTTTTTCCCGACCTCGGGACTCTATGCCGAAGCGCCACCGATTTTTCGGGGTGCCTCGGCATCTCTTATTTCTGGACCGCGTCGAGAACGCGTTTCGAGTCCGCGAGGTTACCGATGCTCACCGAACGTGATTTCACGGTGGTGCGCACAGTTGCGCGCTACTACCTGCTTAACCGCCCGCAAATCCAGCGGATGTGCTTCCCGGACGACAAAACCGGGCGCATCACGCGGCGCCGTTTGCAGGTGTTGGTCACCGATAAGTTAATCCATCGCCTGCGCGTGCTGGTGCACCATCCCCGTTTCGGCTCGCCGGGCCCGGTGTACTTTCCCTCCCGGAAGGGTTGCGAGTTTCTGGCCGAGCACTACGAGGACGAACGCTTTCTGGCAAGCTGCACGCAGTCTCCGCAGCCGCACCACGTGCTGCACTGGCTGGCGGTCAGTGACACCCACATGGTGCTCAATGAGGCGATCGCCCGCCAGTCGCAGGTGCACCTCGCAGGCTGGTTCAACGAGTGGGATGTTGTCAACGTTGATGAGTCGGCGCCCGAGCGGAGATTTCGCTTGTACACGCTGCTGCGGGAGTCGCCGCGGCTCGTTTGCGCTCCCGATGCGGCCTTCATGCTCTCTGTGGGCGAGCATCGCAAGGTGTTCTACGTGGAGCAGGACCGCAATACGTCGGGCGCCCGCCAAGTCGCCGCCAGCAAAACTCCGGGCTACACCGCGCTCGCTGAGCAGTTCCTCCATCGGCGGCATTTTCCCGATACGACGTTTGATACGTTCAGCGTGCTGGCGATCGTGCCCACGCCACGGCGTCGAGATGCACTGCGAGGTGCGCTTCGCAAGGCGCTGCGGGACAAACCGGGCGCCTCGCTCTGGAAACTGGCGGCGGCCACGGACCTCTCTCCCGAGGCTTTCCTGTTCTCACCCGTGTTCTATCCCGTTGATGGTGAACCGGTGTCTCTCGTACGAAATGATCCGGAATCCATCCGACACGGAGCGGACACGACATCCGAAACAACACAACCCACACACACAACACACAACGAAAGGCAGGCCAGCTGACTGCCGCGGATGCGGCGCACGATCCGGGACGACTGACCAGGAGGAACGGATCGTCGGGGTGCCGGGGCGTAGCCCTGGCTACTTTACGCGGCACCGACCGGCAGCGTCCGCGGTTGGTGGTCGTGAGCGAAAGCGAACGGGAACCACCCGCCCGTAAAGTAGCCAGGGGTCGCGAGGCACCGCCGAGCGAGCCCCTGGCACCCCGTAAGCTGGCCTGGGCAAACAACATACAAAACAACCCACAAAACAGCGTAGGGTGTCCGCCGGTGGACACCCTCTGGTACACCCTCCGGTACATCCGGGTGGTATAGGTGCAGCGATGCCGACGACCGCTTCCTTCATAGTGCCATGGCCCCCGGCACCCCGCGAACCGCGCGACGGCAACGCAACGATCGGTTCGCACTCGCCTGCGGCGAGTCAAGCTGCCCACCCCTGTTTGTTGTCTCTGTGTGTTGTTGGTTGTTCGGTCGACGGCCGTCACCGATCGCATCCATATGACCGCGCCGTCCAACATGGCACGAAACAAAATGCTCGGACTGCGCGCGTCAAGCACACTCGGTTCCAACACGGCGTACCACTCGAACAAACAGCGATCGCAGGGAATCGCCGCCAGCGTTCAAGCGGGTGCATCGTTTCGGAACATACTCGTGTACGCCGGCAAGCTGTGCTAGGGTTGCCGGCGTGCGTTTTTACTTCCCTTTCCACTTTTTTCTATGGCCAATGACAAGGAGCCTACGATGGCTCAAAATGCAACCAAGCCCGTCAAGGTGTTTCGTCACCGCGGCGTGTCCGCCAGCGTCTTCGAGAACCAGTCGAAGAACGCGGACCGACCCGTCACGTTCCACAAGGTCAGCTTGCAGCGGACCTACAAGGACGGCGACGCGTTCAAAACCACCACGTCGTTCGGGCGCGATGATCTGCCGGTCTGCATGCACGTCATGCAGCAGGCCTGGGCCTACGTCCTGGACGCCGAGTCCAAGCGTGGCTCCGACGACGAGGACTAGTTACTGAACGGGGAGCTGCCCTGCCGGCTCCCCCGCGCCGGACTCGCTCCGGCGCAGCCCAGCGCACGACTCTCGCGTGGGAGTCCAACGCTTACCGACGCATCGTGCCGGGCTCGACAAGATACTCGTAGGGTCACACGCACTCTTGTGTCCCCTTCTTCCTTTGTTCGATGCAGCCACCGCGGGCCGCCGAAATTGTGATGTTCAGGGGCATTGCAGCACAGGCGGCACGCGTGTGGAAATACTTGACCATCGCGCGGCGATGGGTATATCCTCTTTCCCCACTTACTATGAAAGACGATGTGACTCCAGCGACGAAACGCGATCTTCGGGAGCTTGAAACGGCACTGAAGCGTGATGTGCGGAATGTCGAAACCGCACTGAAACGCGACGTGCGCAAGCTCGAAATCGCACTGAAACGCGACGTTCAAAATCAGTTTCAGGAATTCGAAAAACGGATTCGTCGCCACTTTGAAGTTGTCCTCGAAGACTACCGCCACGATCTCGCGGGAGTGAATCACGATGAGATCGAGGCGATGAAGGACCGTCAGCGGAACCACGAACAGCGGATTGCCACACTTGAGCGATCCGCTGGCATGGTGACGCACTGACGACAACGGGGAGCCGACCCCTGACGGCTCCCTTTGGCACCGCGCCGCGTGCCAGCATGGCCCCAAGGGCCCTGCCCGCACCTGGTGAGTGCTGACAGACAACTCATTCTCTCTGTTGCGGCATGCCCCTTTCACATGCTCCGCAACTTCGCCACAACTCGCCCGAGCATGCCAGTCTTCTTGCTGGCGACCCGGCTGGCGCTCGTGGTACGCTCCGTGTCCCTTGCATGCCGACTGTTATGAACCGACAATCCCCAACCCGATTCGATATAGACGCCCTTTCCTACATCAATATCCGGCTCGACCTGATGCTGCTCGATTCGAGGACACTGCACATCCTCCGGAAGCTGGAGCTTGTGCAGTACAAGCTTGAAAAACTACAGCGCGAACTTCAAACGAGCCGCCGCGATCGAACTGCCGGCGAACCGTAGCAACGTCGTTCCGATCCACAACAACACCCCTCAAGGGAGAAGGACAGATGAACGTGAATCTTTCTGCGTACCGCGACTCCGCCACGTGCACGTGGTGCGAACGTGACAAATGTTGCGTGACGGTCAGTTTCTCGGATGGTTTCTTGAAGTCGGCAGATTTGTGCTGGCGCTGTCTGCAGAAAGCGTTTCGCGTGCGTAGTCGTCAAGCCGCTGCCGCCGCGGCTCCGCCCGCGGAACGGTCCAAATCACAGAGTGCGGCGCCCGGGCGCGAAGCGCCAAGCGCCGGCACCTAGAGCGAGCCACGCGTCGTGGGTCGGTTCCAGCAAGCGGTTACGGACGCTTGTGCCGGCTCGGGGCGTGGAAGTCCGCCGCTCTTGCAGCGGCGAGTAGTTTCGTTTCCCCTTTTTCCCTATGGGTCAATATTTCAAAGCGGTCAATCTCGACAAGCGCGAGGTGGTGTGCCCCTGGTGCCTTGGCGGCGTGGCCAAGCTCTGGGAGTGGGCGGCCGGACGTCATGGTCCCGTCTTCACGTTGCTGCTGCGCAAGAGCTCGGCAACCGGCGGCGGAGACTATTTTGATCCGATCCCAAGCTCCGAGCGCGAAATCCGGATTGACCCCACGACGGACGAGAAGCAGACCGCCAGCGCGGTCCTCGGCGCCATCATGCTGAGCGTCGCCGCTGAAGGTCAGCCGATCGCCGAAGACGGCAAGAGTGTTGTCGGTCGCTGGGCTGGAGACCGCGTCGCGCTGGTCGGTGACTACGACCGGTCGCGGCTTTGGGATGAACTCCCCCGCTACCGTAACATTTCAAAGGAACTGGTAGAAGCTTGGAATGACTTCATTGAGATCGACGACATGAAGTTGACGTTCAATCCCAACTGCAATTGCCAGTGAATTGCCAGGTCGGGAAGGTAGCCGTAACTATCTTCCCGCCGCCCGGCGCAATCGGGCGACGGTCGATAGAGTTCGCCGCAGGGCGAATCAACCGCCGTTCACCGATTGAATGGAGCACTTTCAGGGGCCAGGCCGAATCGTCGCCGCAACCCTCGAATCGATACTCATCGTGCCTCGCTGATGCATGGCACGCATCACATATCGAAAGAACAATGTTCAGTCCATCGTGCAGCCACACCATCGAGGACGCGCTTGACGCCGGTTACGGACGGCGCGGCGGGTCCTTGGTGTGGACTCCCCCACCCCGCCAGCATTCGAGGCTGGCGCGTAGTTTCATTTCCCCATTTTCTATCATGTCACATTCACTCACCGTCAAGGAAAAGGAGCACTGGAAGGAGCGGATCGAGCGACGGATCGCCAAGCAGATCGAGGCCCTTTGCTCCGACGAACCCGGGTTCATGGACGACGTTCGCGAGGCGGCACGCAGGCGGGCGCTCGATTCTCTTGGCATCGCCAAGCTTGACGACCGTCTCGATAGGATTCGTCGGCAACAAGAGGCATTGGACGCCAAAAAAACCCGGACGCAAAAGGAAATGCTCGCGATACTTCGCGGCATTCCTGTGCGTCAGGTAGACGTCTGGCGCTTCAAGAGCGACATCGAGGAATCCCTCGACAAGCGGCAGCTCGCGCACGAGGACGAACTGCTCGCTGAGACGAAGCGCGGCCGCGAGATTCTCACCCTCCGCACGGAGAAGGAGAACCTGCTCGACACCGTGTGGCTTGCGACCTCGCCCAAGCAGATCAAAGACCTTTGGGAGAAGGTTGACGACCTACTGGGAGCACCGCAGACCACGCTGCAACGTGAAGCCTTAGCGATGGCACCCATCGCCGAGGATTGACGCCAAGAGCGGACGACTCGGGAGGCAGCCGTAACTGCCTCCCCTCCTCGTAAGGGACCGAGCGCGCGTTCACAGCGTCGGGCAACGAAGCCCGACCCATGACGCGCATCGGCCGCATGGCTGATTGCCAGCCGTTTTCGCAGCCCGCCGGGCTTCTCACGGCACGCTGCGCCTCCTTGTTTCTCCACCGGCGGAGACGGGCCATGGCGCAACGACCAGTCGACAACGTTTCGCAACCACCAGGCATAGCGCGCACCCAGCAGCCCTCGCTCGTGCCCGCCGGCGCGCCGGCTTGGGTGACTGCGGAACTCATCGCGCAAACGATCCAGACTTGGCAGCGGTACTACGAGGAGCCGTTGACGAGTGGCGACGCGCTGGCAATGATCATGAATGTCGCCTTGCTGTGCGATTCACTCCACGGAGAGCAACGTCATGAAGCAGTTCGTCGCCCTGGCCCGCGTCAGCAGCCGTGAACAAGAGCGCGAGGGTTTTTCGCTGGAGGTGCAGGAGGACGCCTTACGACGCTTCGCTGTCCAGAACGGCGGTGAGATCGTCCGTCTGTTTCGCATTGCCGAAACCGCCAGCAAACACGACGAACGCAAGACGTTCCATGAACTGATCGCGTACGCCAAGAAAAACGCTGGTTTTTTAGACGGGCTGCTGTTCTACAAGGTCGATCGCGCGGCCCGCAATCTCTTCGACTACGTGGAACTGGAGCGTCTGGAGTCCGAGTACAACGTGCCGTTTATCTCCGTCTCGCAGCCGACGGAATCCACACCCGCGGGACGCATGATGCGGCGCACGCTGGCCAACATGGCGTCGTTCTACACTGAGCAGCAGTCCATCGACGTCCGCGAAGGGTTGGCTCGGCGTGTGCAAGAGGGTTGGTTTGTCGGCAAGGCCCCGTACGGCTACAAGAACGTGCGCAAGGACGGACGTGGCATTGTCGTGGTCGATCCTGTCGCGGCAGCGAACGTCCGCCGGTTCTTTCACCTCTATGCGTACGAGAATCTTACCCTCGACGGCGTGATCGACCGGATGGCCGCCGAGGGGCGGCCGTACCGCGCGTCCACGCCCAAGTTCCTCCGCGGCTCGTTGCACGGCATGCTCCGTGATCGCGCGTACATCGGCGAGATCGAGTTTCGCGGGCAGTGGTATCCCGGCAAGCATGAGCCACTGGTCGATCGCGGCACGTGGGATCGCGTGCAAGCCCTGCTCGGCGGCCACGTCTACCAGTCGCACGCCATGACCTATGTGGGCGAATTCATCCAGTGCGGTCACTGTGGCCATCCGATTACCGGTGAGCGCAAGACCAGGCAGACGAAAGCCGGCGAACGCGTCTATATCTACTACCGCTGCACGTACTACAACGTTGCCGACCATCCGCGCATTCGCGTCACCGAGGCTCAACTCGACGCGCAGGTCCTGAACGTGTTCGATCGCATCCGGATCGAAGACGACGCCGTACGGGACTGGTTCAGGCAAGTGCTGGTTTCCCAAACCCGCGATGCCCAGGAAGACGCGCGGGCACAACGATCCGAGTTGCTGCGTCAAGAAGCCCTGCTCATCAATCAGCAGGATCGACTGCTCAACTTGCGGATCGACGATCAGATCGACCAAGAGATATTTGCCGCCAAGCAAACCGAACTGAGGGACCGACTCGCGCGGATCAAGCTGCAGCTCGATGTCTTGGACCGCAGTCACGACGAGACGGCTGATCTCGCCGCCAAGGTTTTTGAACTCTCCCAAACGCTGCGACAGACGTGGCTTACGGCAGACTATGCGACCAAACGCCGCATCCTCGATATCGTCTTTTTGAACTGCCGTCTCGACGACGCAACTCTCGTCTGCGACATAAGAAAGCCCTTCGACGTGCTCGCCAAAGGGCTCGTTTCGAAAGATAGTCGGGGCGACTTGATTTGAACAAGCGACCTCTGCGTCCCGAACGCAGCGCTCTAGCCAGGCTGAGCTACGCCCCGAGGTTGGGAAGTTACGTATTCTACTTGCGCCGGGGCATGGGTCAACGGCGGATGGGGGCAGAACGCGAGCAGCAAAACACCGGCGCGGACCGCCAAACAGGCAGGATCGCCCGCGGTTTTAGTCCTGGGCGCCGACCAGGGGCACAAAGCGGCAGCCTGACAGCGGCTCGGCGTGGAGCTTCCCGCCGCTCTTGCGGTAGGCCTGAAGGACCTGCCCCTCGGGCGAACCCACGGGAATGACCAGGATCCCGCGATCGGCCAACTGCTCTTCGAGTGCCGGCGGCACGTGTGCCGCAGCAGCCGCCACCAGAATGCGGTCGTAGGGCGCCCCGTCGAGCCAACCCTGCGTGCCGTCGCCGACGATGCAGGTCACGTTGGCGTAGCCGAGCTCGTCGAGCACTCGCTTCGCCCGGGCGGAAAGCTCCTGATGACGCTCGATGCTGACGACGCGATCGGCCAGCTCGCCCAGGATGGCGGCCTGGTAGCCGCTGCCGGTGCCGACCTCCAGCACCGACTCGGTCCCCTCCAGTGCAAGTGCTTCGGTCATCAGGGCCACGATGAACGGCTGGCTGATCGTCTGCTCGCTGCCGATCGGCAGCGCTCGGTCGGCGTATGCCAGGTGGCGAACGCTCTCGGGCACGAAGCGCTCGCGCGGCACGCGCGCCATGGCCGACAGCACGCGCCCCGAGCGAATGCCCCGCTGCCTGAGCAGCTCGAGCATCTCCTGGCGAACGGCTCGGTAGGGCGAGTCCTCAGACACTGGCAGTCCCCGCGTCGATTCTGCGCCCGGAGTCGGATCAGGCGCACTTCTCGCTGGCGGCGGTCGCTGGCTGCCAATCGCAAACCTGCAACTCGACAGAGCGGCGGCCGCGAAAATGATTCACGAACGGGCGAAACGCCACGGCGATCGGACCAGGTACCGCGGCAAGCTCGTCGGCCCATTCGCCGCCGCCAAAGGCAATTCCTTTAAATTGTACGCCGTGCTGCACCAGTCGAAGCGACAAATGCCGCTGGCCGCCGCCGACCGGCCTGGGGGGCTCGCCCAGCGTGACGTTTGATGCACACAGCAATGGCCGCGGATTCGACTCGCCAAACGGGGCCAACCGCTCGAGATCGGCAACCGCGCCGGTCGTCAGCGCGCTGAAGGGCACTTCGGCATCGATTCGCAACTCGGCCGTGCGCGCCGAGTCGGACATTTCCGCAGCCGCAAACTCGCAGAACTGGGTGCGGAAGGCATCGACGCAGTTCTCGTCGATGCGCAGTCCGGCGGCGGCGGCGTGCCCGCCATGGCTCAGCAGGTGCTCGGAACACGCCGTAAAGGCCGCGTGCAACGGCAGTCCCCCAGCGCTGCGGGCCGAGCCGATGCCGGGCTTGCTGCCCACGGCGTCCAGCGCGATCAGCACGACCGGACGATGAAACTTCTCGGCCAATCGCGAGGCGACGATCCCGATCACGCCCGGATGCCAACCCCGCTCGGCCAACACGAGCGCCGCGTCCGCCTCAGGATCGAACTGCTCGGTGGCCTGCTTGTTGGCGGCCAGGTAAATGCTGCGTTCGAGGCTCTCGCGGCTGGCATTTAACTCGTGCAGGTAGGCCGCCAACGCATCCGCCCGTTCCGAGGAATCGGTCGTGAGCAACTCCACACCGAGCGTGGCCTGCCCCAATCGTCCGGCGGCGTTGAGCCGCGGGGCAAACTTGAAGGCAATGTCTTCGCTCGACAAAGGAGCGGGACCCTCGCACTCAAGCAACTTCCACAACGCCGCCGCACCCGTGACCGGTCGCTCGCGCAAACTGGTCAACCCGTGCCGCACCAGCACGCGGTTCTCGTCCACCAGCGGGACCACGTCGGCCACGGTTCCCAGCGCGGCCAGGCCGACTGCCTGCATCAGGAAAGCACGCATCGACGGGCTCACCTTCTTGGCCTGGCTCGCCCGCTGGCACAAAGCCCAGGCCAGCTTGAATGCCACTCCGGCGCCGCAGAGCCCCGTGAACGGATAGCCGCTGCCGGGTAACGCCGGGTGCACGATCGCGTCGGCTTCCGGCAAGGCTTCGCTCAGATGGTGGTGGTCGGTCACCACCAGTTCCAGTCCCAGCCCCCTGGCGTGCGCGGCTTCGCGGGCGCTGGTCGCTCCGCAGTCGACGGTGACGATCATGCCTGCGCCCTGGCTGGCCAACGCGGTCAGAGCGTCGAAGTTGAGTCCGTAGCCTTCCTCGATCCGATGCGGAACGTAATAGCGCACCGCCGCGCCAAGCATTTGCAGGCAGCGATAGAGAATCGCCGTGCCGCTCATGCCGTCGACGTCGTAGTCGCCGTAGATGACGATCTTCTTGCCGGCTTCAATGGCCCGCATGATGCGGTCGGCGGCCGCCGCCGCACCGGGCAGATCTTCAGGGTCGCGAAGACTCGTGAGCCGGGCCTCGAGAAAGTGACGCGCGCTGGTCGCGTCGTGAATGCCGCGGCACAGCAGCAACTGGGCGACGACGGCCGGGACGGCCGCCGATCGTTCGAGTGCGACGACCCGGGCCGAATCGTGAGGATGAATCCGCCACAGTTTGGGCATGTCTTCCTTGCGCGCTGGCGGCCTGCGAAGCTCCCCTGACAATGCAGGCGCCATTGAAACACATGGCCGGCCGCTCGACAAGCAACTCGACCGGAGCACTCGGGGGCTGATGCGCAACAAAGCGAGAGACCGCTTTGGCAGCCCGGGGCCGCACAGGAGGCGCGGCAAAGCGACGGACGCTATTTCTTCTTTTCGGTGTGCTGCGTGTGCTTGCGCAGACGGGGGCTGAACTTCATCAGCTTCAGCTTCTCGCCACCGGGCTTCCGCCGAATCGTGTAGTTGTAGTCCCCGGTTTCCTCACAGACGAGGAACACAGTCTCGACTTTCTTCTTGTTCTTGGCCATGCGACCGCTCCTGATCGGTGGGGACCGATGCTTCAAAACCCCGGTAAAGCGAAACGCGGATTGTACCGCGCGAAAGTGGCCCCTGACCAGGGGAAACTGCGGCCAAAAGTATACGCGGCCGGCCGCCGATTGCTACACTGAGGGTGCGGGCTTTCGCCGCGCCGATGCAGTCTAAAGCGGGGGCATCTTCGTCCCACCTACTTTTGCGTGTGGCCCCCGCGTTCAAACCGGGAAGAGTCGGGATGGGTGAACGTTCGACGCCAGCCAGTGCGGACCAAGCCGACCAAGGGTTGGCCTCCGCCGCATCTGGCGTCGCGGGCCCCGCGCCTCTGCCCGGCAAAGCGCCTGCCGGCCCGCACTGGGAACTCGACGCGGCACTGGCGAATCTCACCCCCCTCGAACCTCGACTAGCCGAGGACGAAGCGGTCGATATCCAAGTCGCCGCCGAGACAGAGTCGATCTGGCACACCCTCGTGACCTACCTGCCCAGTTGGCTGGGCAGCACCGTCGTTCACTTGCTGCTGGTCCTGACGCTGGCCCTGTTTACATCGCTCGCGGTGGGTCGCCGCGACGCGGGACCCTCCCTGGTCGTTTCCACACTCGGAAACGCCGAAGAACCCGAACTCACCGAAGAGGTCAGCACCGAGGCACTCGATCAACCCGAGGAGTTTGATGACCTTAGCGCGCTTTCGCCGGAGCCGCTGGACGACTTGCCGCCGGCGACGATCGAACTGGACCCGGCCGAACCCGTGCTGCCGGGCAGCCCCGACCTGGCCGCCGAGATCGACGTCGAAAGCCTGTTGGCGGGCGTCGGCGGCAGTGGCCTCGAGACGCGCCTTGACGTCGATACCCGTCATGCGTTGCTGATTCAGGGGGGCGGCACCCAGCAAAGCGAGGAAGCGGTGTTCCTGGCCCTGCAGTGGCTCGCGGCCCACCAACGATACAACGGTAGCTGGACGTTTCAACACCATCGGCATCCCGACTGCCACGGTCGCTGTGACGACCCCGGCCACACCCCCGGCACCAACGCAGCCACGGCGCTGGCCTTGCTGCCTTTTCTGGGAACCGGCCAGACCCATCGCAACGGCGAGTACAAAGACACCATCGACCGCGGACTAAAATACCTGTTGCGGTCCATGAAACACGAAAAGGACCGTGGCAGCCTCTGGGACCCGGACGGCACGATGTACGGACATGGCCTAGCGTCGATCGTGCTCTGCGAAGCCTATGGCATGACGCACGATAACGCGTTGCGCGATGCCGCCCAGCAGGCAGTGAACTTCATTGTCTGGGCTCAACACGACGAAGGGGGCGGGTGGCGCTATCATCCACAAACGCCGGGCGACACCTCCGTCGTAGGCTGGCAGTTGATGGCGCTGAAGAGCGCTCAGATGGCGTACCTCCGCGTGCCGCACACGACGCTGCGACGAACCGGCTACTTTCTCGATTCAGTCGCGGGAGAGCGAGGCGCCGTCTACGGCTACACCAAGCCCGAGGCCCGGCGTCCGGCCACGACCGCCATCGGGCTTCTTTGCCGCATGTATCTCGGCTGGACGCGGCAGACAGCGCCGCTTGTGCGTGGCGTCAAAGGCCTGGACAAGCTCGGGCCTTCGACCGACAAGTCCGACATGCGAAACAACATGTACTACAACTACTACGCCACGCAGGTCATGCATCACTTCGGCGGGTCGCCGTGGAGGCGTTGGAACGCCGTGATGCGCGACTACCTGGTCGAAACGCAGTCGCGCCAAGGTCACGAGGTGGGAAGCTGGTATTTCGACGGAGCCGATCACGGCTCGAGCGCCGGCGGACGACTGTACTGCACGGCGATGGCCGCGATGATCCTGGAAGTGTATTATCGCCACATGCCGCTGTATCGCGAGCGGATTATCCAGGACTAGAGCTTCGCCGGGAGACACCATGTCGACACCCGAAGGTCCAAAACCGCCTCAGCCGCCGGTGCCCCGCCCCGAGCCGAGTCCATCGTCGCCGCCGGTTCCCCCGAATCCGCGACCGCCGGGCCCGCTGCGGGTGTAAGCAGCCTTCGATCAGCCTCTCCCCAGGAGCAGCCAGGGCGTGCGCGTGATTCCGGTCCTCGATCTGATGGGCGGCCAAATCGTGCGCGGAGTCGGCGGGCAACGCGACCACTATCGGGCGATCGAAAGCAGGCTGTGCGCGGACGCCCGGCCCGAAAGTGTCGCCAAGGCGTTCGTCTCACTGGGCTTCCGCCAGGCCTACCTGGCAGATCTGGACGCCATCCAGCAAGGCGCCCATGCGGCCAGCTTCGCGACGTACGGCAGCCTGCTGCAAGCAGGACTCGACCTGTGGGTCGACGCCGGCCTGCAGAGCGCGGCCCAAGCACGCCGTTTGGTCGAGTTCGAAGCCGGGGGGCGAGCGATTTCGGGAATCGTGGCGGGACTGGAATCGCTCGCAGGACCGCGTACGCTCTTCGCGATCGGTCAGGTGGTCGAGCCGCGGCGGCTAATCTTCAGCCTCGACTTGAAACACGGGAAGCCATTGGTAGGCGCCGGATGGGCCGGGCTAAGCCCAATGCAGATCGCCGCATTGGCGCTGCGAGCGGGGGTACGCCGAATGATCGTGCTCGACCTGGCCAGCGTGGGCATGGGCGCGGGCGTCGGCACCGAACCGCTTTGCCGGCGCCTCTCGTGTCTCGATTCACGGCTGGAGATCGTTGGCGGTGGCGGAGTCCGCTCGATGGCCGACCTCGACGTGCTGGAGCGTGCGGGCTGCAACTCGGCGCTGGTGGCCTCGGCCCTGCACGATGGCAGGCTCTCCCCGCGGGCATGCGCCGCGAGATCGAATGGCGCGTCACCACCACTCGGGGTCGCGCTTTTCCAGGAAGGCCGATAGCCCTTCGGCTGCGGCTTCGGTGGTGCGCGAGGCGGCGCTGACCGCGGCACCGGCCGCCAACTGCGACAGCATCTGCTCGCCGATCGTCTCGTTCAGCAGGCGTTTAGTCATCTGGATCGCTTGGGGGGCCCCCTTGGCCACTTCGCCCACAAGTTGGTGAGCCCGCGCCCAGATCAGTTCGTCGTCGAGCACCTCTTGATAGAGCCCGTACTGCTGTGCCTGTTCGGCTTCGATCACCTGAGCGGTGAGCAGCAGGTAGGCCGCCCGAGCGGCCCCGATGCGAAAAGCCAATAGCGGCGCGACCAGCCCGGCGACGATGCCCCGACGGGGTTCGGGAAAGCCGAAGCTCGCGCGGCGGCCAGCCACAGCGAAATCGCACGCCATCACGAGCCCTGCCCCTCCGGCGACGGCGGGTCCGCCCACGGCGGCGATCAACGGCTTGGGAAAGCGGAGCATGGCCTCCACCAGATCGTAGTAGAGCACCGCATCGGCGCGCCATTGCTCCTGCGAGTCGTCCTGCTCGGCGGCGGCACGCATCTCCGAAAGGTCCATGCCGGCACAAAACACCGAGCCGGAACCGGCAAGCACGACGCCGCGCACCTTGCGTTCCTGGTGCAGGTCGTCGAGCGCCTGGTGCAGCTCCTTGAGCAGCTCGCGCGACAGAGCGTTGCGCCGCTCGGGCCGGTTGAGCGTGACGGTTGCCGTGTGTTCGTGGACCTGAATCTTGACAATCGGTTCCATGGCAGATGAGCGAAACAAGACTGATTGACCTCTTCGTGGGCGCGCTTCCACAGGCGAACGGTCACACTTGGAAGACGCCCACCTTGAACGGTTCATTCTCAGCGTGCCCGGTGGCCGCTTCCAGCGCAAAAACGAGCGCCTCGCGCGTTTTGGCCGGATCGAGAATCGCATCGACCCAGCCTCGGGCGGCTGCATAGCGCACGTCGGTGGCCCGCTCGTAGTTTTCGCGCACGGTCGCTCTCAGTTGCCCGAGCTCGTCGGCGTCGACTTCGTGACCCTGGCGTTCGAGGCTCTTGACCCTGACGTCGAGCAGCGTGTTCGTGGCCTGTTCGCCCCCCATCACGGCGCAACGTGCCGTGGGCCAGGCAAAGATCAGCCGCGGATCGAACGCCTTGCCGCACATGGCATAGTTGCCCGCCCCGTAGGAACCGCCGACCAGCACGGTCAACTTGGGGACGCGGCTGTTGCTGATGGCGTTGACCAACTTCGCGCCGGCCTTGATGATGCCGCCCCGCTCGCTGTCGCGGCCGACCATGAAGCCGTTGACGTCCTGCAAGAACAGGATCGGCAACCAGTCCTGGTTGCAGTTCATGATGAAACGGGCCGCCTTGTCGGCGCTGTCGACGTACAACACGCCGCCAAATTGGATGGGACCGTCGGCCGGCCGCACGCGGTGGTGCTGGTTGGCGACAATTCCCACCGAGAAGCCGCCGAGCCGTGCGGTGCCGCAAACGATCGTCTGGCCGTATTCGGCCTTGTACTCGTCGAAGCTGCCCGCGTCGACCAGGCACTCGAGCACGTCGCGCACCTCGTACTCATCGCGGGAATTCGCGCTGACGATGTCGTACAGGTCCTTGCCGGGCCGCACCGGCGGTGTCGCGGCCGCACGGGCAAACGGCGCGGCAGGCATTTCCCCATCGGGCGGCAGCAGCCCGACCAGCCGCCTCAGCCGCGCTAGGCACTCCTCGTCGGTCGCGTCGCGGTAGTCGATCGTGCCGCTGACCTGCGCGTGCATTTCGGCCCCGCCCAGGTCTTCGCTGCTGACTTCCTGGCCGATGGCACTCTTCACCAGCGCCGGACCGGCCAGATACAACCC
>ERZ869936.686-NODE-686-length-29277-cov-7.993635_pt1 | contig 29277 bp, 25 predicted proteins | sample MGYA00520876_ERZ869936 | MGnify/ENA primary metagenome ERZ869936 (study PRJEB32218, sample SAMN09650985) | biofilter metagenome | isolation source: enrty point of leading RO module | place: Saudi Arabia: Thuwal, RO plant located on Red Sea | collected 2016-02-17 ... | reverse complement strand
CTCGGCGCGAGGGCCGCCGATTCACCGCTCCCCATTTCTGCTCCCTCCCACTCGTGGGGAGGGCCGGGGAGGGGGACCTGCTAAAGCAACCGCTCAGCTTTTCACCAGCAAATCGGCGCTACCTACTTCCTCAGGCACACTCCCGCTCTCCCTCGGAGCCTGCCCGTGCACGCCCACACGGAATGCATCAAACAGAAAGTGCGTGTACGAGCCGTAGATCGACGAACCGGCGGCTCGATAATCGTCGAGCAGCAGGCGGTGCACCTTGGGCAGATTGTACCACGGCACGCCGGGGAAGAGATGGTGCTCGAGGTGATAGTTCAGATTAATGTTCAGAAACGAGAACAGCCGGTTGCTGGTGATCGTCCGCGTTTCACGCAGCGGGTGGCTGGGCGTGGTTAGCGTGTGCTCGGCCCAGCCGCGCACGTTGCCCAGCAGCGACGCGATGCACAGCGGGATGAACCACACGTGCACCACCATGCCGAAGAATCCTTGCGAGAATGCCCACCACAGCAGGAGGCCGGCGGCGGCGGTCATCAACGTGCGCTCGACGATCATCTTGCGATGGTCGCTGGCCGTTCCGTACTTGAGCGCCATCCACGGCACCCGAAACGAATAGAACACCATGCCGAAGGCCAGCCAGGCATAGTACAGAACCGACAGCAGCTTCGGATTGTCGGTGAGGTTGTTGAACTCGTCGGGGTCCTGCGGGCTGCGGGTGTGCTTGTGGTGCCGCAGGTGGTTCACGCCGTAGGCCGTGGCCGAAAACATCGAGGGCGCGCCCATCACCACGCCGTACCAGCGATCCCAGCGGCGATGCTTGAACAACGTGCCGTGGATGCCTTCGTGCATCAGGTTACTCATGCCGTGAATCAGCAGGCCGATCAGAATGTAGCCGGGAATGCACCAGTACCACGCGGGTGCATACGCGATGGCGACGGCCGTCGCCGCCCACAGGCCAATGAACAACACCCCCACCAGGTTCCAATACGGGTTGATCGCATGCAGCTCCCGAATAGCCTGCTTCTTCTCGGGTTCCAGACTGCGATACCACTGGGAGTGGGTCATGGCTTGCGCTCTTCTGCCGATGGAGTGTTGGTTCGAAAGGTGTCCGGCGATGAAATCAAAGGCACAAAGCAAAGATGCCCAGATCGGTCGCGACGCAGCGTGTGCGCGACCGGTCTCTGCTTGGCGCGATCGAGGCGGGTTAGTCTACCGAATTGCCACCGGCAAGAGTTGAAAAATCCCCGCCGAAACTGCGGATCGTTGAAAACGTGCCCGGGGAAAGGCCGCTTTGAGTCGTCGGGCACGCCAGGGGTGCGTGCGCAACCCATCGCGCGGGCAAGTGGGCAACAAGGCCGGCAGCGTCCGAGTGCACGCTTCGAGTGATCCCGGGCCGGAATCCAGCGTCATTCAGGGCCGGACAGCATCTTCCTCCGGCTGCTCGCGGGCCTCGCGCTCCTTCCGCCCCGCGACCTCGACGGCCATGTTGCGGGCAAACTCGCCGTCGTGCATGGACCATGACTGCCAGCGTTCGCGGTCCTGTCGGGCCTCCTCGATCGATTCCCCGTGGTTCTCAAGCCAGCGGAGAAGTCTCTCGAAATCCGCGCGATGCTTTGGCGACCAACTATGTCCACGGTTCTGTTCGTCTGCGAGGACGAAAGGGACTAATCGTTGGTTGGTCGTCGATCTGTAAATCTTGTGGTCGATCGCCCGGCACAACTCGATAACGGCCGGGTCGCCAAAGTAGTCCTCCGCCTTCCAGCCGACCCTCTCATGCCACGTCGCCCCGGGCAAGGCACGCTTGACGTCCTGGCAGCCCAGGCTCAAGCAGGCGACAAGCACGGCGAGATGGACGCGGTTGTTGCGCATTCGATCGAGGTTCACGTTCGCGGGTTGGTGGCAGAGGCAACCGTATGGTAACACGAGGCACCGCCGGAGGACGCGCGAACCGCGGCCTTTTCTCGGCATGCTGAATTGCCCCCCGAACCCCGGCCGAAAACCGCCCTTGCACGGATGTTTCTTCTCGCGAACATGCTAGGCGGCAGGCTTTGCACGCGCGCGGCGAAGTTGTTCCATTTCCGCCTCGGCGGCAGGCCGCGCGATTCCTCGCCGCAAGTCGCCCCACCGCATGTTCTTCAAACGCCGAAGCGGGCTCTTCTCGGCCAATTGCCTCAGGTCCGAAGAACCTTCCGCCCTGCCGAACCCAAATCGGCCGGATTCGCGGCGGCGAGAAAAGCCACCCAGGATTCAGCTCGTCGAACCGGCGGGCTGGCCCTGGGTGGCGGCCTGGCGCTTGGCGCGCTCTTCGTTGAGCAGCTTGATCCAGGGGCCGACGTAATGGCCGTGGTCGTGGAAGGTGCGGCCGCTGACGAGATTGCCGTCGACCACGCAGGGCTCGTTGACGAACGTGCCGCCGCAGACCTCGAGGTCGAACTGGCACTTGGGCACCGTGGCCATCCGCCGCCCCTTCACGCAGCCGGCCCGGGCGGGGATCTCCACCCCGTGGCAGACGCAGCCGATGGGCAGGTTGTGCTCGAAGAAGTACCGCGTGACGCGCAGCAGGTCCTCATCCTCGCGAATGTACTCTGGCGCCCGGCCGCCGCTGAAGAAGATGCCCACGTAGTCGGCGGGGTCGATCTCGGCGAAGGCCACGTCGGCCTGGATGGTGTAGCCTTCCCACTCCTTGGTGATCGTCCAGCCGGGTTTCACCTCGTGCAGCACCATCTGGTAGAGCCGCTTCTCGGGCGCCGCCACCACGGGCTGGAAGCCGTCTTCCTGCAAGCGGTAGTAGGGATACAGCGTGTCGACGGTCTCGGTGGCGTCGCCGACGATGATCAGGACCTTGTTCATGGCTTCGAGTGTGGTGCTAGCGGGGTATGGAGCGAGAGTTGGCCGAAGTGCTGTATGTCCAGCGACTGTCGCCTATTAGAATCCGCTGCTGGCGATGGGTCAAACCGTTGCCTTCGGGCTGGTCACGGACGACAAGCAGCCGAGAGATCCATGCGACGTTACGACTACCTGGTAGTGGGCTGCGGCATGTTCGGGGCCGTGTTCGCCCGACGTGCCGCCGAAGCGGGCCGCCGCGTGCGGGTCATCGACAAGCGGCCCCACATCGCCGGCAACTGCTACAGCGAGCAGATCGCCGGCGTCGAAGTGCATCGCTACGGGCCCCACATCTTCCATACGGACAACCCGCGGGTGTGGCAATTCCTCAACCGCTTCACGGAGTTCAACAACTACACGCACCACGGCCGCGTGCGGCACGGCAACCGCGTGTGGTCGTTCCCGATCAACCTGATGACGCTCGCGCAGCTTTGGGGCATTCGCACGCCGGCCGAGGCCGAGCGCAAGCTGCACGAGGTGCGCGTGCCCTGCGAAAAGCCCCAGAACCTGCAAGAGTGGATCCTGTCGCAAGTGGGCGAAGAGCTGTATGAGATCTTCGTGCGCGGCTACACGACCAAGCAATGGGGCCGCGATCCGGCCGAGCTGCCGCCTTCGATCATCCGCCGCATTCCGATCCGCCAGACCTACGACGACCGTTACTTCGCCGACCGCTTCCAAGGCGTGCCCATCGGCGGCTACACGCACATGTTTGCCAACATGCTCGACCACGACGCGATTGACGTCGAGCTGGGCGTCGACTACTTCGAGCACGCCGGAGAGCTGGAAGGCGATGCCGAGCGCGTGGTCTATACCGGCAAGATCGACGAGTACTTCGGTTACCGCTTCGGCGAGCTCGAGTATCGCTCGCTGCGGTTCGAGAACGAGGTGCTCGAGGGCGACTTCCAGGGCACGGCCATCGTCAACTACACCGAGGCGGCCGTGCCGTTCACGCGAATCACCGAGCACAAGCACTTCGAGTTCCAGACCTCGCGGCAAACGGTGATCACCCGCGAGTATCCGGCTGCATGCGACCGCGGCCAGGTGCCCTACTATCCGATCCGCGACGCGGCCAACGCGGCCCTCTACGAGCGCTACCGGGCCGAGGCCGGGCGCAGCGGCTTGCTGCTGGGCGGACGTTTGGCAACGTACCAGTACTACGACATGCACCAGGTCGTGGCCCAGGCTCTGACGCTGGCCGACAAGGAGTTCCAGCGAGAAGACCTGCCGGTGCACCCGCCCCGTCTCGCCGCCTGAGGGAAGGACGATGGCTTTGCCCAGCCAACGCCGCAACCTGGTCATCAGCCCGATCGGCCCCGGCTCGGTGCACGCCTCGTGGCTTAGCCAGCCCGAGGAGCGCTCGTTCGACCTGTTCCTGCTCCACTACGGTGACCAGCCCGACTACGGACGCGCCGAAGCCGATCACTATCTCAGCCGCAAGGGCTTCAAGTGGGAGCTGATCGACCACGTCGTCGCCGAGCACCGTGCGGTGCTGGACCAATACGACTACATCTGGTGCCCCGACGGCGACATTTGCGCCGACACGGCCACGGTCAATCGCCTGTTTGCGTTGATGCGGCAGTACGACCTGCAGTTGGCCCAACCGGCCATTGCCGCCGGCGAGATCTCCTACCAGGTGCTGCGTGCCAAGCCGGGCGTGGTGCTGCGGTACACGCCGTTCGTCGAGGTGATGTGCCCAGTCTTTACACGGCAGACGCTGCTGGACGTGCAGCCCACCTTCGCCGAAAGCCGCTCGGGCTGGGGTCTCGATCTCTTGTGGCCGCGCTACGTCGAGCCTCGCCGCATGGCCGTGCTCGATGCCGCGGGTGTGGAGCACACCGGGCGGCTGTTTCGCGGGGAGAACTACCGCAACCTCGACAAGCTGGGCGTCAGCCCGGGCGAAGAGCTCGCGCGCATCATCGCCAAGCACGGCGGCTTCAATCGCCGGTTGCATCGCCGACTGGTGCGCGGGCGGATCAAGCTGCCGGCGGTGTGGGAACCGGGGCACCGGCCCGCATGGGGCGAACGGTTGCTGAGGGCGTTCGGCTGGCGTCAGGCGTATGCTTGAGGAACGTCTAGGAACCTCGCTTGCGCTTCGGGCTGGTGTGGGCGAGTGGCTAGTCGAATACGAGGGTGCCGAACTTCTGGTACTCGTGGAAGCTGGGGCCGACGCGGGCCCAGTCCCAACTGGTGCTCGTGCCGTCGTCGTAGTCGACGCGGTAGAAGTTTGCCCGCCAGCGGGTGCCGGGCTTGGGCGGCACGTTGCCCAGCGGGGTCAGCAGCTTGTAGGGCACGTACATCTCGGCGGTCCAGCTCTCGATTGATTCGCCCGAGGCCTTCTTGCCGCCAGTGACCGTGGTGGCCTTCTGAATCTTGCGATCGCCTTCGTAGTGCCAGGGCCGCCAGCCGAGAAACTCGCCGTCGCGGTTGGGCACCAGAATCGGCAGCTCGTACCCCAGGGGCGAGATCTCGTACTCGAAGTAAAGCGGCTGCCGCTCGTCGGTCCAGAAGAAGAACTCGAACACGTCCTCGTTCCACAAATCGGCAAAGTCTTCGGTCATCGTGGCGGTGACCTTGGCGTCGGTGCCAGTGAACAGCACATACACGCCCGAGTCGGAATAGAGCATCTTGATGCGGGCATCGTAGTCGTGCCCTTTCGACTCACGTTTGTTGAGCGCGGTCCAGGGGACGTCTTGCCAGGCGGCCGCGCTGCCGTCGCCGGTGATCTTGAAATCGTCGGTCCGCGGGACGTGCAGCAGCTTCTCGTCGTCGGTGGTCGCGGCAGCCACGGGAGCCTCCTGGGGGTCGGCGGCGGCCAACAGCAGCCGCTCGGCGTTCTTGTAGTAGACCTTTTCGAGCACCTCACGCGGCAGGAACACCCCGTAGATCATCCAGAAGCCCTGCAGGTGGTGGCTGGCCGAGCAGTCGAAGTACTCGTCGTCGGTCTCCAAAAAGCGGTAGTAGATGCGAAAGGCCTCGCGCCGCGGCGGCGTGTCGGTGCCAAACAGAATGCGGTCCTGATACTTGATGAAGAACTTCCGCGCCGTGTACGGCTGCCGCCCCAGTTCCGAGATCCGCGCGTCGATATCCACGTGGAAGTTCGGATAGCTGTCGAGCATGCGGGCCACCTCCTGGAGGTTCTCCGGGTTGTTCCCGCAGTGGGCCCCGATGAACGTCGTGTCGGGATGCCGGGCAACGGCCCGCTCGCGCTGCGCCAGCAGTTCCTCGCGCGAAGGGAAGCGGTCGCCGTAGAACAGCCAGTTCGGGTGCTCGTTCAACTCGTGCCAGCGTTCGTTGTGGCGGTCGAGCGGCGTGAAGAAGGCCGCCGGGTCGGAAGTGTGGATCATCACGGGCCGGTCGTACTCGGCGCAGGTTGCCCAAACGGGATCGAGCTTCGGGTCGTCGACCGGCATCAAACGGCCGTCCTTGTAGCGCACGGTTAGCCCCAGGCTCTTGTGAAACTTGAGTCCCTTGGCTCCCGCTGCAAAGCTCTCCTTGAGCCGTTTGACCTCGCGCTCGGTCCAGTCCGATTCGTCGATGCCTTCGAAGTTGATCAGGGCAAAGGTCAGGAAGCGGCCGGGATGGGCCTCGTCGAGCGCGGCAAGCGTCTCGCGGAGCCGATCGCCCCAACCGCCATCGAGGTTCACCACCGTCTGTACGCCCGCCGCGTTCATCTCCTTCAAATACCCGGCAACACGATCGGGCGTCAGCGTGGGCTTTCCGCCGCCCAGGTGGTTGTGCACGTCGATGACGGGGAACATCGGCCGCTCGATCTCGGTGACGTCGGTGACCATCATCGAACGCGGCTGCCAATCGCGCAGCAGCAGCTTCTGGATGTCCTCGCCGGGTTCGGCCGCTGTCGCCGCAGAAATCGAGGCACACGCGGAGAGCAGGACGAAACCATATCGACAGCAGGTCTTCAACACGGAACACTCCTTCGGGCGGGGCACGAATCGAAGCCAATACGCTCCATTGCGAGCTTCAGAGTAATCGGCTGGCGAAACGGTGTCGAGTAATTCGAAGCGCTACCTGTAAGGGCGGGCAATTCCGCCGTAGCCGTAGACGCCGGGTCGCGTGCGGGGCATCATGTGAGACAACCTTGCACAGCGATTCCACCTGGCTCACGGCTCGATGAAGATTATCCGGATCGACTGCCACGTCCTCCTCATTCCCAACTACGACGCGCGGGCTTGCTCCTCGGCTCAAGACGATCTGGTCGTCGAAGTGCACACCGACGAGGGCCTGACGGGGATCGGCGAAACCGACACCAACCCCTGGGTGGCCCGCGAGTGCATTCGCGCCCGGGGCACGCATTGCATGGGGCTCGGGCTCGAAGAGATGCTCATCGGCTGCGACCCGCTCGATCCGGAAGCCGCGTGGCAGCGGCTCTACAGTGGCTCGAAGATGACCGGACGCCGCGGAGCAGTGATCTGCGCGTTGGGCGCGCTGGACATGGCGCTGTGGGACCTGTGGGGCAAAGCGACCGGCAAGCCTATCTATCAGTTGCTGGGAGCCAGCGGCCGGCCCGTCGTGCCCTATGCCTCGTTGTTGCCCGCGGGCGATACGGTGGCCGAGCAGCGCGCGTCGCTCGTCGAAAAGTGCCAGCGCGTGCAGGCGATGGGATTTCGCGCAGCGAAGCTCGAAGTGTGCATCAACGGCCCTTACAGCCACAACGGCCTGCAGGCCGATGACGCCGAGGGCGTGGAGATGGTCGCCGCCTGCCGCCGGGCGGTCGGAGACGACTTTACGCTGATGGTCGACGTGGCCTACGCCTGGCCCAGCGCCGAGCACGCGTTGCAGGTGCTCGAGCAACTGGCGCCCTACAATCTCTTCTTCGTCGAGACGCCGATCGACATCGACGATCTCGCCGGGCATGCCTACCTGCACGAACATTCGCCGATTCCGATTGCCGCGGGCGAGTGGCAGAACACGCACTGGGAGTTTCTCGACCTGGCCGATCGCGGCAAAGTCGACGTGCTGCAACCCGACGTCGGTCGCGTGGGCGGATTTACCGAGGCCCGCCGCGTGTGCCGCATCGCTGAAGAGCGTAATCGGCTCGTCGTGCCGCATTGTTGGAAGAGCGCTATCGGCATCGCAGCCAGCGCCCATGTGGCAGCGTCCACCACGGTCTGCCCGTACATCGAGTTTCTGCCGGCAGCGCTCTCCGAATCGGCCCTGCGGCGCGAGCTGGTCGAGCAGGAGTTCGAGATCGTCGACGGCGTGCTTAAGCTGCCCGAGGCGCCGGGCCTGGGCATCGAGCTCAACCGCAAAGCGCTGGCCGGCTTCGCTGCCGACCCGTGAAGCGGCTACATGCGGTCGTACAGCGCGTTGGGCAGGCACTTCAGCAGCCAGGCGATCAGCCGCCAGCGGCGGGTCACGTAGGCGTGGCTGCGGCGGGCCCGGATGGCCCGGTAGATCTGCCGCGCGGCCTCCTCGGGCGTGGCCACCCAGAACTTGTCGGGGCTCTTGGCCATCGGCGTGTCGACAAACCCGGGCTGGATGTCGGTGACGCAGACGTCGGCCTGCTGGTGGGCATTGCGACCCCGCAGGGCTTCCATGTAGCTCGACTCGAAGGCCTTGGACGCGTTGTAGGCTGGAGCATGCCGCCCGCCCCGCAGCGCCGAGATCGACGAGATGTTCACTAGGTGCCCCGAGCCGCGCTGGCCGAAGTGATGCATGGCCACGTTTGCCAAAGCGCAAAACCCCGTCACGTTCACATCGATCGTCTCGCGCTCCTGCCCCCAGTCGAGCTCGGGATTCAGGTGGCCGACGCCCGCGCAAATCACGATCAGCTCCACGCCGTCCATCTCCTGGATCAACGCGCGCAGGTCCGTCATCGCGGCATCGGTGGCGGCGACGTCCGTCGGTCGAACGCGCGCTTCGGGGCCGAGTTCCGCTTGCAGCTCGTCCAGCAGCGGCTTGCGCCGCGCCATCAGTCCCAGGGCGTATCCCTCGGCGGCCAACTTGCAGCTTAGCGCACGTCCGATTCCGGAGGATGCGCCGACGACGATCGCTTTCTTCATGCTTCGTTCTGCTTCTTGAACATTGCCGGTCCCGCAAACACCGCGTGTGATTGGACCACAAACGCTGAGACGCACAAGCGCCATCGCGCGCGTGTTTGCCTCGGCCACAACCAGTGCCTATATTGCGGCTCAGGCGGATGTGCTCGTAGGGGAGAACGACCGGTGACGATGCATCCTCAGCTTTCGCGACGCGATTGGTTGCGACGGGCCTCGGCCGCGGGGTTGGTCGGCGCCGGATTGCGTGGGTGGGAGAATCCGGCGATGGCCGACAGCAGCAAACCCTTTCGCATCATCGACCCGCACGTGCACGTTTGGAAGGACGATCCGCGATATCCCTGGCCCGAGGATCTGAAGTCGCCGCCGAAAGAAGACGCCACGCCCGAGATGCTGCTGGCGCAAATGCAGCAGCACGGCGTGGAAAAGACGGTGATCGTCCACGTCATCTATTACCGCTGGGATTGCCGCTACGCGGCCGACTGCGTGCAGGCCGATCCCAAGCACTTCGAAGGTGTGTGCCGCGTCGATCCCGAGAGCCCAGAGGCCACTTCCGAGCTCGAGCGCTGGGTGGCGGCCGGGTTGCGCGGCGTGCGGCTGAGTCCCGGCACGGGGCCCGGCGGCGATTGGATCAACGATCGGCCGCGGATGGACGCCATCTGGAACCGCGCGGCCGAGCTCGAAGTGCCGATGTGCATCCTCTGCCCGATCACGCGGATTCCCGACGTCGAGCAGGTGATCCGGCGGCACGACGGCCGGCTCGACGTGTGTATCGACCACATGGCCGATTGCCCGATCGATCAGCCGGACGAGCTCAAGAAGCTGCTGGCACTGGCCCGGTATCCTCGGGTATACGTGAAGCTGAGCCACTTGTGGCTGCTATCGAAGCAGGAGTATCCCTACCGCGATACCCACGACCAGGTGCGCAAGCTGTACGACGCGTTTGGGCCCGAGCGGCTGATGTGGGGCACGGACTGGCCGGCGGTCGAGGACTACTGCCGCTACCGCAAGGCGCTGGCCCTGTATCGCGACGAGATCAAGTTCTTCAACGACGACGACCGCCGTTGGATCCTGGGCGAGACGGCGCTGAAGTTGTGGCCGTTTCAAGCGACCTAGCGACCCTCGATAGGGAGGCCACCGCCATGAGCCGACCGAGCCGCAGAACGTTTCTCAAGAGTGCGGCGCTGGCCGTCGGAGCGAGTGCTGTCGGGCGAGCGCCGCGGATGCTGGCCGCCGAGGGCGAAACGAAGCATCCCCGCGAGCGGCCCAACATCCTGTATGCCGTGTCGACCGGCTGCTGGGGGCCGGTCACTCCGCCGGGCGAGCCGCTACCGCTGACGAAGATTCTGGACGAAACCGCGGCGGGCGGATTCAACGGCGTGCGACTGACCGGCTTTCCCGGCATCCTGGAACGGAACAAACTTTCCATCGAGCAGTACGGCGAGGAGCTGGCCGCGCGCGGGCTGCGATTTTCGACCGTGTCGTTTGGCGGGCAGTATTACGACAAGAGCCAGCACGCCGACATTCTCGCCCGGGCCCGGCAGGCGCTGGCCGCGCACAAGCAGTACGGCGCCACGGCGATGGTCTTCTTTCCGCCCGGATTGGCGGCCGGCGCCGAAGAGAAGCAGGCACTGAACGATTCGTACAAGTTCCTGGGCGAAATGGGAAAGATGGCCGTCGAAGAATACGGCATTCGCATGGGCCTGCACAATCACACCAACACGCTGATCGAGAACCAGGAGCAGGTCGATCACTTTCTCGAGGGCACGGACCCGCGGTATGTGTTCTGCGCCTGGGATTCGGCCCACCTGCTGCTGGGCGGTTGCAACGTGTTGGCCACGTACAAGAAATCGATCGACCGGCTGGTGTACACCGACTTCAAGGACGCCACGCTCAATCCGACCAGCGACGACTACGTGGCTCCCAACGGCCGCCGCTACGCCGGCGACTCGGACTCGGGCAAGTTCTACAACGCGATCTTCGAGCTGGGACTGGGACAGATCGACTTCGTGCCCTTGATGCAGTTGCTGGCCGACCACCACTACCGCGGCTGGATCAACCACGATTTGGACACGATCCGCGTCTCGGTGCCCGAGAGCTGGCGCGTGGCGATGGGGTATATCGAGGAAACGCTGGACCCGATTTACCAGTAGGCACGCCTGGTCATCGCGATGGCGGCAGCGTGGCGCGAACTACTTGGCCAGGGCGTGCGACCGTTCGACCTCGCTGCCCATCTTGCCGACGAGCATCATGGCCCACATCTTCCAGTCGGCGATGAACGACCACAGCGGGTACTTGAAGCTGGCCGGCTTGTTCTTCTCGATGAAGAAGTGGCCGAACCAGGCGAAGCCGTAGCCCACGAACGGGGCGGCGATGAGCAGCCAGGGGCTATAGAAGATGGCCGCGGCGATCACCACCAGCGACAGCGTGCTGCCGATGAAGTGCAGCGCCCGGCAGGCCGGCACCGAGTGCTCGCGGACGTAGAAGGGCCAGAATTCGGCGAAGGTTTGAATGCGCTGGTCTGACATGGTGGATTCTCCCGCCCAAACGGTACTCGAAGCGCCTTCATCATACATTGCCCCGCACGTCCCCACCAATATCGCCGTGGCCGCGTGCTGCCATTACCCTCTGGCCGAACGCCCCCCGAGGGGGCAAAATAAAGGGATCACCTCATCCGTACGTGCGTTTTCTGCGAGAGCGTTTCATGTCGACAACCACGGATTCTTCCACCGCAGCCAACTGCGACCTCGTCATCCGCAACGGCAACGTTTACGACGGCGCGGGCTCGCCGGCCGCGCTGGCTGACGTGGCGATCGACGGCGGCAAGGTCCGGGCCGTCGCCCCCAAATTGCAGCAGACGGGCCGCCGCGAGATCGACGCCGGCGGCTGCTGGGTGATGCCCGGCATGCTCGACATCCACACGCACTACGACGCCGAAATCGAGGCCATGCCCGGCCTGGAAGAATCGGTGCGTCACGGCGTCACGACGGTCGTGATGGGCAACTGCTCGCTGTCGACGGCGCTGGGGTCGAAGAAGGACCTGCTCGATCTGTTCTGCCGCGTGGAGAGCCTGCCGCGCGACGTGCTCTCGCGCTGGATCGGCGACGAGCTGCCCTGGAACGGAGTGCGCGAGTACTACCAGCACCTCGAGTCGCTGCCGATCGGTCCCAACGTGTCGACGCTGCTGGGACACTCGAACGTGCGCGCTCACGTGATGGGCATGGAGCGCAGCCTGAAGGAGTCGAAGGCCGAGCCCGAGGAAGTGCGCCAGATGCAGGGTATCGTCGCAGAGGCCCTCGACGAAGGCTACGTGGGGCTGTCGATCGACATGCTCCCCTGGCATCGCCTCGACGGCGAGCCGTTCCGCGGCATTTCGGTCCCCTCGCAGCATGCCGACCCGAGCGAGTACCGCAGGCTGGCCGACGTGGTGCGGCAGAACGATCGCGTGCTGCAGGCCACGCCCAACGCGCTGAACAAGCGCACCGTGGCCATCCTTGGCAGGCTCAGCACGGGGGTGGGCCGCAAGTCGCTGCGCACCACGATCGTGGCCGCCATGGACGTCAAGACCGACCGCAAGATATGGCGCATCGCCACGCTCGGCGGCAAGGTGCTCAACACGCTGTTCAACGCCAACATCCGCTGGCAGACCCTGGCCGAGCCGTTCCTCAACTACTGCGACGGGGTGAACACGCCGCTGTTCGAGGAGTTTGCCACGGGCGTGGAAGCCATCAGCGCCACCTGCGAGCAGCGGCGGCAAATGTTCGCCGATCCGGCCTTTCGGCGGGCCTTTCGCGCCGATTGGGAGACGAAGGGCCAACGGGTGTTTCATCGCAACCTGGACGACATGTGGGTCGTGTCCTCGCCGGTCGAGGGCCAGGCCGGCAAGTCGTTCGCCGAGCTGGCGGCGGCCGCGGGCCGCGATCCGCTCGATCTGTTCATGGACCTGCTGGCCGAGCACGACTCGGCGATCCGCTGGAAGACCGTGGTCACGAACGACCGCCCGGCTCAGCGGCACAGTTTGTTCGCGCACGACACCGCGTTGCCCGGCTTCAACGACTCGGGCGCTCATGCTCGCAACATGGCGTTCCAGGACGGCGGCCTGCAGATGCTGCAGCAGGTGTTGCTCAATCCCGAAGTGATGCCGATTGAGAAGGCGATTCACAAGCTGACCGGCATGTCGGCCGAGTGGCTGGGCCTCGACACCGGCTTCGTGCGTCCGGGAGCCACGGCCGATGTGATCGTGGTCGACTCCGAGAAGCTCAAGACCGGCCTCGGCGAGCCGATCGAGCACTACGACGAGCGGCTGCACGGGGCGATGCGCATGGTTAAGCGCTCCGACGGCGTCGTGCGACAAGTCCTCGTCGGCGGGCGGTTGGCGTACGAGGGAGATGCGTTCGTCCCCGAGTTCGGCCGCGAGCGCTTCGGGAGGTTGCTGCGGTCGACGCACTAGCGGGGTTTTCGCGACACATGAATGTGTCGGCTAACGCAAGAACACGAACGTGCATGAATCCTTAGCCGACACATTTATGTGTCGAGGGAACCCCCATGCCGCCGGTTGCGCATCATATCATCTTCGCGGCCTACGGGTTTTGGTTGCCGAACGACCCCCGCGGGTCGTGGTCGACATACGTCGGAAGCGATGATCTCTATCGATCGTTCGGCGCGGCGACGAAGGTCGCCACGCGCGAAAGCCTGGCCAAGCGCCAGCACGATCACGGTTCGCGACTGGCGGCCAAGCGCGAGCTAAAATCCTCACCCGCGGTCTTCACCGGCCGGCAAGCACTCGAAATCGCCCGGGCCGTCGGTGACCTGGCAGTTGCTGAGTCGTTGGTCGTGCTCGCCTGTGCGGTGATGCCGGATCATGTGCATCTGGTGGTGCGAAGTGGGCCGCTTTCGCCAGTGAGGATCGTCGCAAGCTGCAAGTCGCGGGCATCGCGCAGGCTCCACGAGTCCGGGCTGTGGCCACCGGACCGCCGAATCTGGGCCCGGGGCAAGTGGGTAGTGCACTTGAATACCGAAGAAGAAATTCGGCGAGCCGTTCGCTACGTAGAACGAAATCCCATCGCCGCCGGGCTCAAGCGCCAGCGTTGGTCGTTCGTCCAGCCGCTGGAGCATCGCCGCGACACATGAATGTGTCGGCTAATGCAAGAACGGGAACGTGCGGCACATCTTAGCCGACACATTCATGTGTCGCGGCGCAAATCCCCCAACGCCGTCCCGCAACGCACAAGCATTCGCTATAATAGCGGCTGAACCTTCCGCTTTGGGGGCGACGCGGCGGGGATGGATCCACCGGACGGCGCATGCTTGAGCTCTCTCGGAAGCGAATTCGTAACCAAGTCTCTGCAACTCTTCACTCCCGCCGGCTCCTCGTCGAATCGCTCGAGGACCGCAACCTGCTGAGCCTGTCGGGCAACATGCTGTTTCCGGCGGACAATCCATGGAACCAGCGCGTCGACAGCGCGCCGGTGGCGGCCAACTCGGATACGCTCGTGGCCAGCATCGGCCTGAATGCGAACGTGCATCCCGACTTCGGCACGACCTACATGGGGGCGTACATCGGCATTCCGTTCAACGTCGTCTCAGCGTCGCAGGCCCCGGTCGAAGTGGTGATCGACGTCTGGCCCGGCGAAAGCGACTTGGGCGACGTGCCGATCCCGCCGGGAGCCGTCATCGAGGGCGATCCGCTGCCGCCGTCGCAAAACACTGGCGACCGGCACCTGATCGTTTATGACGAGGACAACAACGTGGCCTACGAGTTGTTCAAGGCCTCGCGTCCCAGCGAGAACCCCGACAACAAATGGCACGCCTACAACCAGGCCTTCTGGGATTTCAACCAGAATTGGTTCCGGCCCGACGGTTACACTTCGGGCGATGCCGCGGGGCTGCCGATCCTCCCCGGGCTGGTGCGGCCCGACGAGGTACTTGAACAGGGCGCGATCAACCATGCCCTGCGTTTCACGGTGCCCAACTCGCGCAACCAGTACGTGTATCCCGCTTCGCACCATGCAGGCGTGAACAATGCCAACTACCCGCGGATGGGCGAGCGCTTCCGGCTGAAGGCCGATTTCGATATCTCCGGCTTCTCGCCGGCCAACCAGGTCATCCTGACCGCGCTCAAGGAGTACGGCATGATCGTGGCCGACAACGGCAGTCCCTGGTTCATCAGCGGTTCGCCGTCGCCGCAATGGGACGACGACGACCTGCACGATCTGACCGACATCCTCGGCAGCAACTTCGAGGCGGTCGATCTGTCGCCGATCGTAACGGACGTTTCGCCCGACACGGGTTCGACCGGCGGGGGGACGTCGGTGACCATCGTCGGGCAGAACTTCTCCGGCGCCGCCGGCATGCTCGAAGTGTTCTTCGGCACTACCGAGGCGGCCGACGTCACGGTGGTATCCGACACGATGCTCGTGGCCACCACGCCAGGGCACGCGCCCGGCACGGTCGACGTGAGCGTCGTCACGCCGTACGGCACTTCGGCAATCGTCCCTGGCGGCAAGTTCACGTTTACGGCGGGAACCGGCACGGAAGTCGCCGGCCGGCACCTGTTCTACAACCAGTCGAAGTTCGACGGCGGAGATCCGGCCGCTAGCGCCAGCGACGACGGCGCCATTGCCACGGACAAGAGCGCCTACCTGCCCGCCGGCGGCATCGCCACGTTCGATAGTATTTCCAGCTATTCGCGCGGCATCAACGGCATCATGGTCGACGTGCAATCGCCTGCCGGCACGCTGACCACGGCCGATTTCACCTTCAAGATGAGCGAACAGACGGTCGCCAACAACACGCCCAGCACATGGCAAGCGGCGCCTGCACCGAGCGACTTTGCCGTGCGGCCCGGAGCGGGCGTCGACGGCTCGGACCGCGTGACGATCACGTGGGAGGCCGGCGCCATCACCAATCGCTGGCTGGAGGTGATCGTTGAAGGCAACGATGTGGCCGGCGGCTTTAATACCAACACGGGGCTGGCCGCGAGCGACGTTTTCTTTTTCGGCAACCGCATCGGCGACGCGGCGAGTGGCACGTCGACGCTGGCCGTCACCAATGCCGTCGATGAAATCGCGGCCCGAAACAATCCCGGCTTCGGGGCGGCGATCACGAACCTGTTCGATTTCGACCGCAGCGGCCTGGTCAGCGCGGTCGACAACATCATCGCGCGCAACAATGCGGGGACCCTGACGAAGATCAACATTACCGATCCACCGGGCGCGCCGGATGCCGAACTGGCACTAGCGGTCACGCTTGCCGGTGGGGCCAGCGATGCAATCGGAAGTTTGTCTGAGCCGGTTGACGAGTACGCGATTGCACGGGTCGCCAAATCCAGGCGTGGTGCGGCATCGACGGCACCTTGGCCGGCGCTGACGGACCGTGAAATGGCCACTCGCCCGGCAGCATCTTCGCCGGCCGCGGATGACCTTCTTGACGACCGATTGATCGACGCGCTGCTGGCAGATCTCTTCTGACTCGGATGGGGGAGGCTGTTTTTGCCACTCCGCGCCGGCCTTGCTAAGATCGCCTTTGAGGGGAGCTAGCGCGGCATTCTGCGGAGGGCACATCCATGGCCGAGATGCTGGAACTGCGCGTCAACGGGGCGGCGCACCAGGTCGACGTGGCCGGGCGGCGGAAACTGCTCGGCATCTTACGCGACGACTTGGGTCTCACGGGCAGCAAGTACGGCTGCGGCGAAGGACAGTGTGGGGCCTGCACCGTGCTGGTCGATGGAGTCGCCGCCAAGAGCTGCGTGGCGGTCGCCAGCGCCCTGGCCGGGCGCGAGATCACGACCATCGAAGGACTGGCCACCGGCGACAAGCTCCATCCGGTCCAACAGGCCTTCATCGATCACGACGCGATGCAGTGCGGCTACTGCACGCCGGGCATGGTCATGGCCGGCGCGGCACTTGTGGAAAACAACCGCGAGCCGAGCGACGAGCAGATCGTCGAGGCGATGCAAGGCAACATCTGCCGTTGCGGCACCTACCAGCGCATCGTGGCCGCGCTCCGCCAGGCAGCGGCTGCTCCAACCGGGGCGGGCGACCGGCAGGAGGCGGCATCATGAAGTACGACACCTCGCGAGCCAGGAATCCGCGCTCCTACGACGAAACCGACCGGTTCGACATCGAGCCCGAGCGGTACGAGCTGTTTGAGGGACCGCGCTACCAGTTCGAGCCTGACCGGCGCGACTTTCTCAAGGTGCTGGGCGGGGGCATTCTGATCACGCTCGTCTGGCGCGCAGCCGAAGCTCAGGACGGAGAAAGCGGCCGCCGCGTGCGTCGCAGCGTCTTGTCGGCCCCGCAGGACCTCGAGGCATGGCTGCACATCGCCGACGACGGCCGGGTAACCATCTACACCGGCAAGACCGAGGTGGGGCAGAACATTCGCACGTCGCTCAGCCAGGTCGTGGCCGAAGAGCTGCACGTGCCGGTCGAGTCGATCGCGATGGTGATGGCCGACACCAACCTGACGCCCTACGACCGCGGCACCTTCGGCAGCCGCACGTCTCCGAGTATGGCACCGCAGTTGCGCAAAGCCGCCGCCACGGCGCGCGAGCTGCTCGTGGACCTGGCGGCCGAGCGATTGGGCGTCGACCGAGAATCGCTTGTGGCCGCCGAGGGTGCTGTGCGACATGAAGCATCGAACCGCTCAGTGGCATTCGGCGCGTTGGCCAAGGACCGCAAACTGACGCAGCGCGTGACCTCGGATGCCGAGACGGCGGCGCCTGAGGACTGGAAGGTGGCCGGCACGCCCGTGGCCAAAGTGGACGCGCGCTCGTTCGTCACCGGATCGCACCAGTATGCCTCCGACGTCGTGCGGCCGGGCATGTTGTTTGGCAAAGTGCTGCGTCCCAAACTCGTGGGGGCCACACTCGAATCAATTGACGCCAGCAAAGCCGAGGCGATGCCGGGCGTGACCGTCGTGCGCGACGGCGACTTCGTGGGCGTGGCGGCCCCCAGCGAACCAGTGGCCCGGCAGGCCCTCGCGGCGATCGAAGCGGAGTGGAAGAATCCCGAGTCGAGCGGCGAGGAGTTGTACGCCAGGCTCAAGCGTCCCCAGGAAGACGGTGGTGGCGGCGGCTTTCGTCGCCGATCCGGCGGGACCCGGGGGTCGATCGAGCGGGGAATGGCCGAGGCCAAACATCGGCTGCAATCGACGTACGCGATTGCGTACGTCGCGCACGCGCCGCTCGAGCCGCGTGCGGCGGTGGCCGAATGGAACGACGGCAAGCTGACCGTGTGGACCGGCACGCAACGCCCCTTCGGTGTCCAGGGCGACCTGGCCGAAGCGTTTGGAATGTCCGGCGAGCGCGTGCGCGTGATCGTGCCCGACACCGGCTCGGGCTACGGCGGCAAGCACACGGGCGAAGCGGCACTCGAGGCGGCGCGGCTGGCCAAGGAGGCCGGCAAGCCCGTGAAGCTGGTGTGGACGCGCGAAGAGGAGTTCACCTGGGCGTATTTCCGGCCGGCCGGCGTGATCGAAGTTGACGCCGGAGTCGACGCGGACGGCAAACTCGTCGCCTGGGAATTTCACAACTACAACTCGGGCGGCTCGGCCATCGCGCCTCTGTATGAAGTCGCCAACCAGAAGGTGCAATCGCACCGCTCGGACGCGCCGCTGCGGCAAGGATCGTATCGGGCCCTGGCGGCGACGGCCAACCATTTTGCCCGCGAGAGCCACATCGACCAGTTGGCCCATGCCGTGGGGCAGGATCCGCACGCGTTTCGATTGAGCAACTTGAAGGACGAGCGGTTGCGGGCGGTGCTCGAAGCGGCGGCCAAGCGATTCGGTTGGGGGTCGGTGGCGGCCGAGGGACACGGCTTTGGCATCGCCGTGGGTTCGGAAAAGGGGAGCTACGTGGCCAACTGTGCCGAGGTGGCGGTCGATCGCACGACGGGCGAAGTGCGCGTGGTGCGCGCCGTGACGGCGTTCGAGTGCGGCACGATTCTCAATCCTTTGCACTTGGAGAACCAGGTCGAGGGAGCCGTGGTGATGGGGTTGGGCGGTGCGCTGTTCGAGGCGATCGAGCTGGAGGGCGACGCCGTGGCCAACCCGCGGTTCTCGCGCTATCGCGTGCCGCGGTTCGGCGACATGCCGAAGCTGGAGACGGTGCTGGTGAACCGCCCCGACCTGCCCTCGGCAGGCGCCGGCGAGACTCCGATCGTCACCATCGCGCCGGCGATCGGCAATGCGATCTTCGCCGCCTGCGGCGTGCGGCTGACCTCGATGCCGATGGTGCCCAAGGGCGTGAAGGTCTGATTTGCGGGCTGGCACCGCGGCAGCCGGCATTCTCGGCGCCCATGGTGCGGAGCCACTGCGCTTTGTGGCAAAAAGACTTAGGGCACGATCCTGCGCGCGGTGCGATTGCCGAAACGCCGCGCCTGGGATAATATCTACGAGCGTTGATCCTTCCTTTATGGCGCGTGTCCCAAGGACTTGGGGGTTGGTCATGCTCACGATTTATGGCCGGCGTCAACAGTTTTGCGATCGGCTCTCGCGACGCAGCTTCCTGCAGATCGGGGCTCTCGGGCTCGGGGCCGGCGCGCTTTCGCTGGCCGACGTGCTGCGGGCCGAAGCGGCCGGATCCGGCGCGGGCGCGCGTGGCCGCTCCTCGCACAAGGCCGTGATCCACGTGTTTCTCGGGGGTGGACCGCCGCACCAGGACATGTGGGAGATCAAGACCGAAGCACCGCAGGAGATTCGCGGCGAGTTTCGTCCGATTCCCACCAAGGTGCCCGGCATTCAGATCGGCGAGACGTTTCCCAAAATCGCCGGGATGATGGACAAGTGCGCCGTGATCCGCTCGGTGGTCGGCGCCGTCGACCGGCACGAGCCGTATCAATGCCACACGGGCTGGACCCGCGAGAGCCTGATGACCCTGGGCGGGCGTCCGGCGATCGGCTCGGCGATTTCGAAGCTGCGCGGCCCGGTCGATCGCAGCGTGCCGCCGTTCGTGGGGCTGGCGAACGCGGGTGTGTGGAAAGATCCGGGGCAACCGGGATATCTGGGACCCGCCTATGGTCCGTTCATGCCCGACGGGCCCGGCATGGCCAACATGAAACTCAACGACATTTCGCTCGAGCGGCTCGAAGATCGCAAACAGCTCCGCGCCAGCTTCGACGCTTTCCGCCGCATCGTCGACACCCAGGGGCACGCCACGGCGCACGACGCCTTTACCGAGCGGGCCTTCGACGTGCTCACTTCGAGCCGGTTGCTCGAAGCGCTCGACCTGAACAACGAAGACCCCCGGGTCCGCGAGCGCTACGGCACGGGCAAACCCTTCCAGTATCAATACGACGGCGCCCCGACCGACAACGAGCACCTGCTGATGGCCCGCCGCCTGGTCGAGGCCGGGGTACGCTGCGTGACCACGACCTATGGCCGCTGGGACAGCCACGGGGCAAACTTCGACCTGGTGCGCGACCACGGCTCGAAGCTCGATCAGGGATTCAGCGCGCTGGTCGAAGATCTGGAGCAGCGGGGAATGCTCGACGATGTGACCGTGATCGCGTGGGGCGAGTTCGGCCGCACCCCGCGCATCAACAAGGACGCGGGCCGCGATCACTGGCCTCGCGTGAGCTGCGCGCTGTTGGCCGGCGGCGGCATGCGCACCGGGCAGGCCATCGGCTCGACCGACCGCTTGGGCGGCGAGGCCCACAGCCGGCCGGTCCACATGCAGGAAGTCGTGGCCACGCTCTACCATAACCTCGGCATCGACACCTCGAGCACCACGATTCGCGACGCCACCGGACGCCCGCAGTACCTGGTCGAGCACGGGCCGATTCGCGAGTTGGTCTAGGTTCTCGAGTGGCGGCGGATGCTTCGACGCATCAGCCCATCATGAGCTCGCGGTCGCCCACCAGGCGGAATAGCCGAACCACGTGAGGCACGCGCCGACGGTGATCGTGACGAGGCACACCACGTTCAAGAAGCCGGCCTGGCCGAGCAGCCTGGCCTTTTTCGCAACGAGCCGGGGAAACAGAATCAGCAGGGTCGACTTGGCGACCATGCCCCAGGCGATGAGTTGAAACAGGATCGCTGCCAGGCTCGACGTGTCGCGATAGGTCAGGCCCACCGCCATGCCGGTCATGAACAGGGCCACCGGCACCAGCGAAAAGGAAACCGTTTTGGTTTCGGCTTCCACGTTGTCGAGCATCTCCAGGAAGTGCCGACGATCGATCAGGATCGACACACCCCGCAGGATCAGCAGCGGGCCGACGACTTTCGCGAGCAGGATGGTGGTTTCCATGGCGCGCCGCTACGGTTCGATTGGGGAGCAGACGACTCCTTGAAGACCGAAAAACGCACCCGGCCCGTCACCCGGTGTCTTCGCTGACCAGCGTTTCGTCGGTGCTCGCGGCAGGGGCTGCTGGGCGCCAGACGATGAACCGAATCGCGTAGATCAGCCAGCCGATGCCGCCCGTAAACAGGATCAGCAGGATCCAGGTGACCCTGGTGTACCTGGCATACGGACCGGGAAACGGGCGCCGGCAGACATCGGCGATCGTGACGACCAGCGCCGCCAGATTGAGCGCCATCCCGATGAAATGCGGTACCGCGATCGCCAGCACCGGCGGCGCGACGCCGCGCGCACCTCGGACCATCAGCACGATGAAATAGGGAATGTAGAGGGCCATATAGACCAACGCCGCGATCACCACGGCCCTGGTAATGCGACCGGCTGGGCGTGACGCAGCGGGCAGGCTATTTCCGTCCGCGCCGGGCGACCGATAGGGATTCGAGTCCGTAGTCGCGGCTTGCGATTCCAATTGCATGGCTCTGACAATGCGTGAGCTGATTCGCCTAAGGGCTCGTGCCCGACAGCGCCGCCGGCGCCGAGGCCGGTTCGCCGGGCTCCTTGAGCATGCGGAACAGGTCGCCCTCGGTCGACAGGATCAACCGCGTGTCGCCGGACAGGGTCTTCTTGAAAACCTCCAGCCGCCGCAGGAACTCGTAGAACTCGGGCGAGCGGCTATAGGCGTCGGCAGTGAGCTGGATCACCTTGGCATCGGCTTCGCCGCGCACCTCGGCCGACTTCTGCTCCATCTCGCCCTCGATGCGATCAAGCTCCTTGCGCGTCTGGCCGAGAATGCGGTTCTTTTCTTCCTGGGCCTCGGAATCGAACAACTTGGCGATCCGCAAGCGCTCGGAGATCATCCGCTCGTAAACCGCCTCGCGCACCGAGGCCACGTAGTTGACGCGCTTGATGCGCACCTTGACCAGCTCCATGCCGTATTCCTTCAAATCCACGCCGCGGAGAATCTCCTCCTCGACGTCGTCGCGGCCGTTGCCCACCACCTTGTCGGCCGGGGCACGGTCGAGCTCGCGGGTCTCGTAGATCAACTCGTCGTTCGACTTCCGCACCACGTCGATGAGGTTGTGCCGCGCCACGACGTCGCGCACCGTCGAGTCGACCAGATCGTCGAGAATCTTCTGGCCCCGCTGCTCGGTGCGCACCTTGACGAAGAACATCATCGGCTCGACGATCCGCCAGCGAGCCCACACGTCGACGCCGATCCGCTTCTTGTCCTTGGTTTGCAGGCTTTCGGGCGCTCCGTCCCAGGGCAGCAACCGCTTTTCGAGATACGACACTTCCTGCACGAAGGGCTGCTTGAAGTGCAGCCCGGCCGATTCGACTTCGGCCACGGGCTTGCCAAACTGCGTGACGATGACTTGCTTGCCCTCCTCGACCTGGTAGGCGCAGGAGTAGAACACGAGCGCGGCCATCACGACAAGCAGCAGCACGATCAGGGGGATCGCCGTTTTCATTGTCCGCCTCCTTTCGCCGAGGCTTCCGCAGGGCCACCGTCGAGATTCAGCGTTGGCAGCAGCCCGCGCACCGACTCGTCGATGATGGTCTTGCCGCCCACCTGGCTGAGAATCTCTTCCATGGCCTCCAGATAGAGCCGCTGGCGGGTTACCTCGGGTGCCTTCTGGTACTCGGCCAACTGAGCCAGAAACGCGTTAACCTGGCCGGTCGTCTCGAGCACGACGCGCTCGCGGTAGCCTTCGGCCTCGGCGATGGCCTGGTCTTTCGCCCCCCGGGCAGCCGGAATCAGGCTGTTGCGCTCGCCGAGCGCTTCGTTCACGACGCGCTCTTTCTTCTGCCGGGCGCGATTGACCTCCTGAAAGGCGTCCTGCACCGCCTCGGTCGGGGGCGAGGTGGTTTGCAGCTTGACGGTGACGATATCCACACCGGCCTCGAAGCCGTCGAGCTCTTCTTGAATCAGCTCTTCGGCCTGCTTGGCGAGCTGTTCGCGGCCGATGGTGAGCACGTAGTCGATGCTCGAATCGCCGACGAGCTTCCGCATCACGGATTCAGAAACGTCGCTGATCGTGTCCGGCACGGCCGGGTTGACGTCCTCCCGCGTGCCGCCGAACAGCGTGCTGCGGCTCACCTCTTCGGCGCCGCCGATCTTGAACAGATACTGCATGGGATCCTTTACCCGGTACTGCACGATCCACTCGACCAGTCCCAGGTTCAAATCGCCGGTGAGCATCTCGGCCACGGCCAGATCCTCGGTGCTGCGCGGGGCGAACTGCGTGCGGCGGCCGGGCTCCTCGGTCTCGAAGCCGAACTCCAGCGTCTGGATCCGCTGCACCGGCACTTCGTACACGTGGTCGATCGGCCAGGGCATCTTCACGTGCAACCCCGGCGGCACCGTGGCCACGGGCCGGCCGAACCGCAACACCATGCCCTCGTCGCTGGCTTCGATGCGATAGAACATCGTCCAGCCGGCCAGCAGCACCGCCAGCACGATCAGGCCGACGACGATCAACCACGTCCAGCGGCGCACGTCGTCCCAGGGAACGTCGGAACGATAGGGAATGCGTATTCTGTCGTCGTAATCGTCGTGGGCCATGGCGAACTCGGTTGGGTGGAGGTTGACGGGCGAATGCGGCCCGGGAGAGCGGCAAGTTTCAGTCTAACAGAGTCACCACCGCGTTTCTGCCCGCATCGGGTGCACCGAGCCGCCCGTCGGTTGCACGTCTTGAAGCGCCTCGCAATGAAGACACCGTGCCAAAACACGGTAGTTTGCTAGAATCCCGACTTGTGCGCGTAGCTGGCGCCGATACGGGTGCGCGCTTTGGTCCTTGCTGTTCCCATGGTGGGAAGGAGTTCCCCTCGTATGAAACCGGCCGATGCACTGTTGCGGGCGTTCATTGAATTGCACCCCGAAGATGCCGCCCGGGCGATCGAAGCCAGCGACGCCGACGAGGCGGCACGGTTTTTCGCCAGCCTACCGGATCGGGTGGCCATTTCGCTCTTGGATCGGCTGCAACCGCACGTGGCGGCCGACCTGTTGCGACACGCCAGGGCCGAGCAGGCCGCGCGGCTGTTGGACGCCATCGAGCCGCAAACCGCCTCGGCCATCGTCGAGCATCTCGAGACCGAACAACGCGAAGCCGTGCTCGTCGCCCTGCCCGAAACCAAGGCCCGGGCGCTGCGCGTGCTGGCCGAGTATCCGGCTGAAACGGCCGGCGGCATGATGGAGACCAAGGTCGCGGCGCTGCCGCTCGATCTGACCGTGCAGCAGGCGATCGCCGCCATTCGCAAGGCGCCGCGCGAGGCGTTGTACTACTTGTACGTCACCAAGCGCAACGGCGAGCTGGCCGGCGTGCTGAGCATGCGCGACCTGCTGCTGGCTTTGCCGCGCGACCCGATCGAGCCGCTGGTGCGGCGCGACGTGCTCAGCGTGCCGGCCACGATGCCCGCCGAGGAAGTCGTGGACCTGATGTCGGAGCGCAAGTTTCTGGCGATGCCGGTGGTGGATATCGATCGCAAGCTGCTGGGCGTGATCAAGTACGACGAGGCGTTGCAGGCCGGCATTCTGGAAGGCTTTGAGGACTTGCAGCGGATCGTGGGTGCCGGCGGCGACGAACGGGCGCTGTCGCCGGTGTCGACCGTGGTCGTGCGGCGACTGCCGTGGCTGCTGGTGAACCTGGCCACGGCGTTTCTGGCCGCGGCCGTGGTGGGGTTGTTCGAGAACATCATTGCCCAGGTCACGGCGCTGGCAGTGCTGTTGCCCGTGGTTTCCGGACAGGGGGGCAACAGCGGATCGCAATCGCTGGCCGTCGTCATGCGCGGGCTGGCCATGCGCGAGGTGATTCCCGGCGCCGCGGGCCGCGTGATCCGCAAGGAGCTGCTCGCGGCGCTGGTCAACGGGCTTGCCGTAGCCGTGGTGACCGCCGTGGCGGTTTACGTCTGGAGCCGCAGCATCCCGCTGGCGCTGGTGATCGGGCTGGCGATGGTCGTGAACATGACCGCGGCGGCCGTCTCCGGCACAGTCATCCCGCTGGTGCTGCGGGCCATGGGGCGCGATCCGGCCCAAAGCGCCGCGATCTTTCTCACTACCGTGACCGACATCGTCGGGTTTGCGTCGTTTCTCGGCTTCGCCATGCTATTCATGCGGTGGCTGACGTGAGGCGGTCATCCCAAGTCTGTCTCGCCATCCGTCGGTCGGGCGGCTTCCATGGTGATGCAATACTCGTTGAATCCCATTGCCATCCAGAACAAGCGGCCGGCCGCGTTGTCTACGAGTACTTCAATCCGCAGGCGCGCCGCGTCCTGCCATGCATGGTCCCACAACCAACGAAGCGTCTGACGGGCAATCCCCTGCCGCCGACGCTCGGGCACGACGAAGAGCTGCCGCAAGTAGACAAACTCGGGCTCGCTGCGATACAAGGCGTAGCCGACGACGTTTGACCCGTCTTCGATCAACACGCCCTCGTAGTCACCATCAAGCCACCGAGCCATGCGCTCGGTTAGTGCGGCCAGATCCATCGGATTGCGATGACCTTCGTCCAGAATGAGTTGGGCGTTGAGCCCGGCCAACTGGGGAATATCGCCGCGCTTGGCGAGGCGAAATGACAGCGGGATCATCGCGTCGCCTCAGCGTTACTGTTCCACGTTGTTCGGCGGCTCAGCCCCGAACACGATCGCCAGCTCCAGCAGCAACCGCTCCACGGGGCTCATCTCGGCACGCTCGGCTAGCACGCGGCGGGCGAGGGCCGGCTCGTCGGTGATCAGGTTGTCGGCGCCGCGGCTGATCATCTGTGACATCGTGAGCGGGTCGTTGACGGTCCATACGAAGACGTCCTTGTCCTGCCGGTGCGACGAGCGGATAAACGCTCGGGTGGCGATGCGGGTGCTGACGGCCAGGAAATCGGCCTCGGCCCGCGAGGTGTCGCCCACGGCCACGGCGGTGAGCAGGCCGACGGTCCAGTCGGGGCGCAGCTCCTTGATCTTCGCGATGCCGGGAGCTTCGAGCGACATGATCACCACGTCGTCGGCCATGCCGTGTTCCTCGACCAGTTCGACAACCTTGCGCTCCAGGTCCTGATCGTGGCCGTAGTATTTCAGCTCGATGTTGACCTTGATCTTGCCCTTGGCCGCTTGCAGGACTTCGGCCAAGGTGGGCATGCGCTCCTCGCCGAACTCGTCGCCAAAGTAGCTGCCGATGTCGACGGCACGCAGCTCGTCGGCCGTGGCCTCCCAGATGCGCAGCGGCTGGCCGGCCACCTTCATCAGGTCGCTGTCGTGGGCCACAAGCACCTGGCCGTCTTTCGATTCCTGCACGTCGATCTCGACGTAGTCGGACTCGTCTTCAATGGCCGCGCGGACCGAGGCCAGCGTGTTTTCCGGGGCCCGGCCCGAGGCCCCGCGGTGGGCCGTGATGAGCACGTCGTCTTCGAGCTGGACCGTGTGCATGGCCGTCGCCCCGACCAGCGCAGAGGCGACGACGCCCACGGCCAACGCGGCCACCAGGCGTCCGCGCGTCGCCGCCACGCCGCGCACTCCCCAGGTCGTGTCGTCGGGCAGAGCAAACGAGGGCCCGCGGCCGAAGCGGTCGTAGACATGGCCCTGCATGACGGCAAACGAGATGGCCGCCAGCAGGTTTGTGGCAAGATTGACCGCGGCCCAGGCCGCCAGCACCAGTCCCAGCACGACCGCCAGCGTCCACACCGAGCCCGTGGCGGCGGGCACCACGGTTTGGCCCACGGCCACGATCACCGCCGTGGCCGCCAGCGCAAGTAGCGCGTTGACGACGAACCACGTGACCACCCAGCGGGCGATCGTCGCGCGCTTGCCCACCAGCCGGCGGCGGCTTTCGCCCAGGCAAACCGCGGGCGGTACGTTCTCGAACAGGTAAAGCTGGATCGCCACGGCCCAACTCACCACGCACTGCACGACGAGAAGCACCAGCACGGCCAGCACCGCGGCAATGATGCCCGCGGCGACGAAGAACCGCGGCGGTTTCTCGGTCAGATAGAAGTTGATGTCGTGATCGGTCAGCAGCGCCCAATAGGTTCCTCCGCCGATCGCCAGGAAGGGAGCCGCCAACAGCAGCACGCGCGCGACCATGCGGCCGACGATCTGCAGGATGCCGGGCGTTTTCGCGGCCACGAATCGTAGGCTCGCCAGCACTCTTAGACTCCGGCCGTACGCGGCGGCCAGGCTGATGCTCATCAGCGAAGATTGCTCGAGCGCCAGAATGCCGATCGTGGCGGCGCCCACGACGATGATCGTGATCCAACCGATGGGGTGCAGCAGAAATCGGGCGATGTCGGCATCGGCCAGCACCGTGCGGCCGGAAATGGCCAGCAACAGCCGAAACACCAGGCTCACCAGCGGCGTGAGCACCACGAAGGCAATCAGCTTGAAGAGCACGTCGCACAGGACGAGGCCCTTCCACGAGGACTTGAGACTTTCGACGACTGCGGAAATCATGAGACGCCGCCTCGGTCGCGGACATTCGGGGCCACAATCGCCGTCGTGACCCGCGTGCGACGCGCTAACAGATAGGATGTGCCGTGCCCTGCGACTCCGCCCGAGTCGTCAGCATACCGCGTTAGGGCGCGTCGTGCACTACGTCAAACAGCCCGAGGCCTCGATGGGCCAGACGTCGACCACGCGGCCGTCCTGGTGCACGACGAACTCGCGATGCAGGTTGCAGGTGGTGCAGGCGTGGCTAGGGATGAGATGCACGAGTTGGCCGATCTTCCAGTCGGGGGTGCCCTTGAGCACGACGGCGTGTTCTTCGGAGAGCAGCGACTTGATCTCCGCCTCGGGGTAATCGCGCACCTTGGGCGGGCCGAACTCGCCGCCGGCGCCTTTCACGCCGATGTCGAGCACGGCCTTCTCGGGAGTCGGACGACTGATCACGCGCACTTGCAGCGCCAGCGCGTTCTCGAACTCGGCCGCTAGCTTGACATATTGGCAATCCATCGTGGCATACGTGCCGGCCTGTACTTCGTCGACGCCCTCCATCGTGCCGGTGGCGTCATAGGTGGCACTCGAGCATCCGCTGATACATTCCACGGGGATGCCCGCCGCTTCGATCAGCCGCCGCGTGTCGACGGCCTGCTGCATGGCGGCCCGAGCCCGCTCGCGCCGCTCGTCGCGATCGAGCACATTGACCAGGTGCCCTTCGTAGGCCTGCAACCCGGCGAACGCCACGCCCGGGAGCGGCGCGATACGGCGTGCCAACTCGAGTGCCGGCTCGCCGGGCAATACGCCGCAACGGCCCATGCCGATGTCGACCTCGATCAACAGGTGCACGACGCTGCCGGCCGCGCTGGCAGCTTGGGAAATCGCCTCGATCTGGTCGATGTGGTCCACGGCCACGGTCATGCGGGCCCGCGTGGCCAGGTGGGCCAACCGCGCGGTCTTGGCCGGACCCACGACCTGGTTGGCCACCAGCAAGTTGTCGAAGCCCTCGTCGACCAGGATCGCCGCCTCGCTGAGCTTGGCGCACGTCATGCCGATCGCGCCGGCCGCGACTTGCCGCCGCGCGAGGGTGGCGCACTTGTGGTTCTTGAAGTGCGGGCGCAACTGGGCCGGGCGCTCGCGAAAGAACTCGGCCATCTTCGCCAGGTTCCGCTCGCACGCCGGCAGATCGAGCAACAAGGCCGGCGTGTCGATTTCGGCCAGCGGGCGGCCGATGCGAGGATCGGCGGTTTGGGTGGTCGTCATTTCTGTCTCGCGAATCTCCGCAGAAAACGCACTTTCCGGGGGCCATTGCGCACCGGCCCCGTTGAGCCGCGATTCTACCACATGCCCCGCGGCCGGCGAGTGCGCCCAATCGACGGAACCCACCGAACGCTGTTACACTCTTGGGCAACCCGCTCACTGTGGTGCGTACCAGGAGTTTTCTTATGAATCGCTTTCTGTTTGCGGTTGCCATTGCAGCCACCGTGGCTCTGGCAGTGCTTGCCGCGGATTCGGGCTTCGGAGTGGGCCGTCCGCATGCCAGTCGTCTCGACGGCGCGGCGGCCGCGGTCGAAGCGGTCGAGTTTCCCACGCTGCAGGCGGCGATCGACGCCCTGCCGGACGAAGGCGGCATCGTGCGGTTGCCCGCGGGCACGTTCGAGATCG
>ERZ869936.685-NODE-685-length-29293-cov-18.600075_pt1 | contig 29293 bp, 26 predicted proteins | sample MGYA00520876_ERZ869936 | MGnify/ENA primary metagenome ERZ869936 (study PRJEB32218, sample SAMN09650985) | biofilter metagenome | isolation source: enrty point of leading RO module | place: Saudi Arabia: Thuwal, RO plant located on Red Sea | collected 2016-02-17 ... | reverse complement strand
TTGTTTCCGCCGGCGTTGGAGTTTTCTGAGTTTCCGGGCGGGTCGTCTGGGTTGTTTCCGCCGGCGTTGGAGTTTTCTGAGTTTCCGGGCGGGTCCTCTGGGTTGTTACCACCGGCGTTGGAGTTTTCTGAGTTTCCGGGTGGGTCGTTGGCAGGAGCATCTTCACCAGTGATTCCGCGTGCAATGTTCGAGACAGCCTGACCGAACTCGCTTCCGTCGAGCCCGACACCCGGGCCTGCGTTCGCCTGAATGAACTCGAGCAACTCCTCAACGTGATCGGCGTTCGCTGTCTCGGCCAGGTCGTCGAGGGCGACTGTCACGGCGATGGCTTCGGTCTCACTGAGACCCGATGACTCCTTCGCCGCCTGCTCATAGACGAGGTCTACGGCCGCTGCCGCGTCACCTTGCTCCGCCAGTTTCTCAGCCTCGAGGAGTCTCTCATCCATCGAGCCGGCGCCGATCCCGATCTTCTCCATTGCTATGTCCAGCCCGTAGAGGGCGTCTCCCGGTATTGAAGTGTCGGCAGCGACCGCGATCCCGGAGAGCGCAAAGATCACGGCGATCGATGCAAACACGGCCGTCGATCTCTCCAGGAGGCGTTGCCAGAGGGCGGGCTTGCTGGATTCGGATACTGAGTAGTTGTTGGAGCGAGCTACAGCCGCTGCCCTTACGGCGGTCCACTCAATGGTTGCCGGGTCGGGCGTGGGCGTGTCTATCTCCCGCAAGATCTCGAAATAGGCCGCGAGCACGCTCAGGTCGTTTCGTCGGCTCTCACCTCGGAGAACCTCCTCCAGCTCTTCATTCGTGATATGCGAGAGAGTCATTCTGTCCCCGTAATCGCTGATTCGGGTCATGGGGATACTCCGCGTTCGGCCAGGATCCGATGCAGCGACGTGATTGCTCTCCGCTGTAGTGCCTTGATTGCGCCGGGCTTCTTGCCTAGAACGGCTGCCGTCTGTTTCACGCTCAGATCGGCTATCACCCGCAGGGCGAGTACGTCCCGCTGGTCATTGGTGAGTTGGGAGAGAATCTCCAATGCCTGATGGTCACCCAAAGCAGCAATTGCCTCCTCGTCCGCACCGATCCCCGTCGATTCCCGCCCCAGACGCTCGTCGTCCGCCACCAGCTTGGGTCGTCGTGACGAATACCGGCGGGCATCGATGAGCCTTCGGTGGGCAATCACAAATACCCAGGAGCGGAACGAGTCGTAGTCACCTTCGAATTCGTCGATGTTCCTCGCGACATGCAAGAACGTCTCCGAGCACAGATCTTCAGGGCTTCCCGCTCCTCGGCTGTTCAAATAGCCGGTCACCACACCTGCGAGATCGCGATATATCTCCGCCCACGCCCACTCGGCCCCCTCTTTTGCAGACGAGAGGGTCGTTTCGAAGTCTTCACTTGTAGAGAGCTTGCGTGCGTACGCCACCGCAAATCCCAAACGTCGCCTAGCCCAGAAATATCGGCTTGGTAGGGAATCTAAACCATGACCTCACCTGGGGAAATGGGCTTACCGACCCCTTAAGAAAGCGGGCAATTGTGTCGATAGAAAACCAGCGGTCTGCCCGTAACCCCGGGATCCGCTCTAGCGATAACGGGCGTGAGGGGTACCACCGGACCGTCGGGTCGAGGTCAAAGTGCTTGCATTCAAGAAGAGAGACAATCCAGATCGAGGTGCCAGCCTCGTCGAGTTCGCCTTCATTGCGCCGTTTTTGTTGCTGCTCCTACTGGGCATCATCGAATTCGGGTATTTCCTCGCCGAGTTCAACGATGTACGTCACGGAGCGCGCGAGGCCGCTCGAGTCGCAGCGGTCAATGCAGGAGACAACACGTTTCTACGCACAGAGGCCTGTGACGCCATGGACCTCACTACGAACGTCTCGATCCAATTCACTGACGGTGCGAGCGGAGCCATAGGCGATGTCGGCACAGTTCGCGTACAGGCGAGCCCTTCTTCGCTTTCCGGCCTTGGCCTCATCGAGATCTTCCTTCCCAGCAATCTGGCGTCGACGGTTGAGTTTCGGTTAGAGCAGCCTTCGGATGATTGGGGTAGCGATGGGAGCCTGATCTCGTGTTGACGAAGCTCAAGGGGGACCGGGGCGCTAGCGCGATTCTCACCGCGATGTCTCTGTTGTTGCTGGTCGGGTTTGCGGCTCTCGCAATCGATCTCGCCATTGGTTTCAATGAGAGACGCCAGGACCAAACGGCGGCGGATGTCGGAGTCATGGCCGGAGCCATAGACTCTCTTGCGTCGAACACCGACATCCGGGATGAGATTCTCGATTTCACGCGTCGAAACGTGGTGGCCACCTACTCGAATGCCGATTGGCAGGCCAGATGGGAGGCGTGTTCAGACCCCGAGCGTTTGGCGTTGAACGCCTCAGGTCACAACTTCGTTCCGGTGGCGGCACCAGCTGGATGGTCGGTTGGCACGCTCGATTGCATCTCCTTCGATGCAGGCGGTTTCGTCAGAGTCAACCTCCCGGATCTCGAGTTCTCGACGACATTCGGGAAAGTGTTCGGGATCGACGAATTGCGTACCAATGCAGACGCAATTGCGCGGATTGCATCCCGGGGAGGAGGCATCCTCCCGTTCGGGCTCGTATCGGGGGCATCGGAAGGGAGCCATGTGTGTCTCCGGGACTCTGCCGGGGGACATGCCGAAGAACCATGCGACGGCCCTGATGCAGGTAACTTTGGCGCCATCGAGGCGCCCCACTATGGAACACAGCCATCTGGCCCCTCACAGAATTGCAACGGCAGCCCCAAGAAGGACGTGCTGGCCGTGAACATTGCCATCGGTATCGATCATCGTGTCACTGTTGATGCCGACGGAAACACGAGCAATGAAAAGCGTGATACCTGCAGTGTTATGGATGCAGGTAACACACCGGACACTCTGAATACGTTTACCGGTATATCAAACGGGTTGGTCGAAGGTCTGGCGACAGGACCTGTGCCCGGCGGATATGTTCCGCGCCTTCAGCAAGGACCCAACCCCAAGCGCAACGTCTACGGCAGCTCTTTGGACGACAAGCCACTTTGGGAGTACCTCGACGACTCCGTCCTGAGCACCTCTGGTGACGACATCCCTCTGGAGTGCGAGAAGTGGACATTCGACAACAGTCTTAACCCGGACTTCGACTGGGATGGCGATGGGACACTCGACCGACCCGCGTCGTGGGAGCACCTGGCGAAGTGCCTGGAGATCTATGTGAATGGTAAGGCCGGTCATCCTGCTCCCTACACAGCCCAGATCTTTGTCGATGAGCTCAGCGAGTCTCCTCGATTCGCCTACGTTCCTCAGTTTCATGAGGCGTCTTTCGGTTCCGGGAACAGTTGGCGGCACGTGAAACGATTCAAGGCGACCTGGCTGCAGGCCACGTGGTGGAAGAAGGGGGGCACTATCAAAGCCTTTCACCCAGGAGAGGCAGGGAGCTTTTCGGCAGGGGGCAATTGGAGCCTCATCCAACTCTCCGGGATCGTCATACCCGATTCCAGCCTCCCGGTAGAACTTCGTGGCGCCTCCCCGGTCGGGGGCGTCAATCCCTTCTCGCCTGAGCTCTATCGCTAAGCACCGAAGTATGCCGGGCAATTCGTCCCCGGTGTCAGTGACATTGGCCCCTTAGCACTGATAGGCCCTGGTCGTAGCTTCGATTGAGTGACGACTCAGACCACCGCGACCATCGACGGCAACGAGGCGGCCGCACGCATCGCCCACAAGCTCAGCGAGGTCGTGGCCATCTACCCGATCACTCCTGCCTCTCCAATGGGGGAGCTGGCGGACGCCTGGTCGCTACGCAAGCAGACGAATCTGTGGGGCGTCGTCCCTGACGTGGTCGAGATGCAATCGGAGGCAGGTGCCGCCGGGGCGCTCCATGGGTCCCTCCAGGCGGGTGCGCTCACCACGACATTCACCGCCTCGCAGGGATTGCTCCTGATGATCCCCAACATGTACAAGATCGCGGGAGAGCTGAGCCCTGCGGTGATCCACGTGGCGGCGCGTTCGGTGGCGACTCACGCCCTATCGATCTTCGGCGATCACTCCGATGTCATGGCGACGAGACAAACCGGCTGGGCCATGCTCGCGTCATCGTCCGTCCAAGAAGCCCACGACATGGCGGTCGTGGCCCATCTGGCCACCCTGGAATCACGCGTTCCTTTCCTTCACTTCTTTGACGGTTTTCGGACCTCCCACGAGGTCGCCAAAATCGATCTGGTTGGCGACGACTTTCTACGTCAGTTGGTCGATGAGGACCTGATCTCCAAGCACCGTGAGCGCTCCCTCAACCCGAATCGTCCGGTACTGAGGGGGACTGCCCAAAACCCTGATGTCTTCTTCCAGGCGAGAGAGGCCTCCAACCCGTTCTATGAGGAACTCCCCCAGATCGTGAGCATGACGATGGAGCGAGTCGGGGAGCTGACCGGCCGGCCCCATAGCCTGTTCGAGTACCACGGGGATCCGGAAGCGGAAGAGGTGGTCGTTCTCATGGGCTCTGGCGTCGGGGCAGCTGTCGAAGCCGTCGATCACCTCGTTCAGAATGGGCGGAAGGCCGGGGTCCTCGTTGTGAAGCTGTTCCGCCCGTTCGACACCGCTGCCTTTGAGGGGGCCCTGCCGGAGTCCGTTCGGCGTATTGCGGTCCTCGACCGGACCAAGGAGCCCGGTGGAGTGGGAGAGCCGCTGTATCAGGACGTTGTCACGGCGCTGAGCGAGACCGGACGAGAAGCTGATGTCGTTGGGGGACGGTATGGTCTCTCTTCCAAGGAGTTCACGCCGGCGATGACGGTCGGCGTCTTCGATCACCTCGCCGGCGACAACACCAAACGCCACTTCACGGTTGGGATCAACGACGACGTCACCGGCCTCTCCATCGACTACGACCCCGATGTGGTCGAAGAGTCTGAAGATGTCACCAGGGCTCTGTTCTACGGTCTCGGATCCGATGGCACGGTTGGCGCAAACAAGAACTCGGTGAAGATCATCGGGGAGTCCACGCCTCTTTATGCCCAGGGCTACTTCGTTTACGACTCGAAGAAGTCCGGCTCACGCACGGTCTCGCACCTCCGGATATCACCGCGCCAAATCGATTCCACCTATCTGATCGACAAGGCGGGCTTCGTGGCGGTGCACCAGTTCGACCTGCTCGACAGCACCGACGCCCTCGATCGCGCCGCACCCGGAGCGACACTGCTCGTCAACAGCCCTCATGGCGAGCGGACCTGGGAGCGCATTCCCCCTCGGGCCCAGGACAAGATCGCCGAGAAGAAGATGGATGTTTGGGCGGTTGACGCCCTCGAGATCTCACGAGCGGCAGGTCTTGGGTTTCGGACCAACACCGTCCTGCAGACTTGCTTCTTCCATCTGACGGACTTCCTGCCCACGGAAGAGGCGGTCGATGCCATCAAGGAGCAAATAGCCAAGACATATGGCAAGCGGGGCGAGGCTGTCGTCGCACGCAACAACGAGGCAGTCGACCAGGCGCTGCAAGGACTCTTCCAGGTTGAGGTGGGCAGCATCGGAGAGGGAAAGGCGCAACCCCTGATTCCCGATGTCGCCCCCGAGTTCGTGCAGCGGGTCACGGCGATGATGATGGAGGGATCCGGAGATCTTCTGCCGGTCTCCGCTTTGCCAGTCGATGGGACGTTCCCAACCGGCACAACTCGGTGGGAGAAGCGCAGTATCGCCCACGAGATCCCGATATGGGACCCGTCGTTGTGCATCGACTGCGGCCGCTGCGCTCTCGCTTGTCCGCACGCCGCGATTCGACTCACGGCTTACGAGGCCAGAGGGGACGAGCCCTCGGGCTTCAAGTCGAAAGAGCCGACGGGGAAGGATTTCGAAGGGCTCCGGGTGGTAGTCCAGGTGGCGCCTGACGACTGCACGGGGTGCGGAGTCTGTGTCGACATCTGCCCGGCGCGCTCCAAGGAGGTCGCCAAGCACAAGGCGATCAATATGGAGGAAAAGGCAATACACCTCGATGTGGAACGCGAGAATTTCAGCTACTTCCTCGATCTCGAGCCTGTTGAGCGCGAGGACGTCAACGCTGCCACGGTCAAAGGCTCGCAGTTCCTGGAGCCACTATTCGAGTTCTCCGGTGCCTGTGCCGGATGTGGCGAGACGCCCTATTTGAAGCTGATGACGCAGCTCTTCGGTGACAGGGTGATAGTGGCCAACGCCACTGGTTGCTCGTCGATCTATGGCGGGAATCTGCCGACAACTCCGTGGACGACGAACCGCGATGGCCGCGGACCCGCTTGGTCGAACAGTCTGTTCGAGGACAATGCCGAGTTCGGACTTGGAATGCGTCTGGCGCTCGAGTCCCAGCGTCAAGATGCGATTCTTCTAGTGACGGCACTGGCCGTTGAGCTTGGTGAGCTGGCGGAGCGAATCCTCGAGACTTCGACGGATCCCGACCGGAGTGATCTCGATGGCCTCATCGAAACCCAACGCGGCCAGGTGGACGAGCTGAAGGAACGTCTCCTCTCGATGGAGGGCCCGCTGCCGAGGAGGCTCGAGGGAGTCGCGGACGCGCTGGTCGAGACAAGCGTCTGGATAGTTGGCGGCGACGGATGGGCCTATGACATCGGATTCGGGGGCCTCGACCATGTCCTTGCCTCGGGCAGGAATCTGAACATCCTCGTGCTCGACACCGAGGTGTACTCGAACACCGGCGGTCAGGCCTCCAAAGCGACACCTCGTGGGGCAATCGCCAAGTTTGCCGCCGGCGGCAAGCCGACCGGCAAGAAGGATCTGGGCCAGATCGCCATGTCGTACGGGAATGTCTATGTGGGCCAGGTAGCGATGGGAGCGAACCCGACCCAGACGGTCCGCGCCTTCGCCGAGGCCGAACAGCACGAGGGAGTGTCTTTGCTCATCGCGTACAGCCCATGCATCGCCCACGGAATCGACATGTCAACTCAGATGTCTCACCAGAAGGAAGCCACCACCTCGGGATACTGGCCGCTCTACCGCTACGACCCGGCGAGGGAGGTCGAGGGGCAGCCAGGGTTGTACCTCGACAGCCGCAAGCCGACCATCCCGTTCAAGGAATTCGCCAGCAAGGAAGCCCGCTTTTCGATGCTCCATCGGGCCAACCCCGAGTTCGCAGATGAGTTGATGGACCAGGCACAGCAGGACATCGACGACCGCTGGCACTTCTACGAACAGATGGTGACCATTCACAGGACCGCCGAGTACGCCGAGGTGGAGGAATGAGCGTCGATACCCGAGTGAGCTATCTGGGCTTCGACCTGGCCCATCCGGTGATGCCATCGGCCTCTCCCTTGACCGGTGACATCGACCACATCCATGCCCTCATCGAGGCGGGCGCCCCGGCAATCGTTCTTCCCAGCCTGTTCGAGGAACAGATCGAGCACGACGCGATGGCGGTTCACCACGGGATCGAGCTGGGTGCCGGAGCCTTCGGAGAGGCGGCGTCGGGTTACCTGCCGGAGCTCGACGATTACAACACGGGACCGTCGAGCTATATCGAATTGGTGAGAAAGGCCAAGGCCGAGGCGGGGATACCGGTCATCGCCAGCCTCAACGGCGTTTCGCACGGTGGGTGGACCCTCTATGCCCGGGTTCTCGAAGACGAAGGCGTCGACGCCCTCGAACTGAACATCTATCGAGTCGCGGCTGACATCGAGGAGTCCTCAGGACATGTCGAATCCGGGTATCTCCACCTCGTCGAATCGGTCAGGTCGGCGATCAGGATCCCCCTCGCGGTCAAGATCGGTCCCTACTTCTCCTCGATGGCATCGATGGCCAAGCGATTGAGCGATGCAGGGGCTGATGGCCTTGTCTTGTTCAACCGCTTCTACCAGCCAGATATCGACCTGGAGGCTCTGCAGGTGCGCCCCAATCTGGTGCTATCCGACTCAGAGGAATCCCGTCTTGCCCTCAGGTGGATCGCCATCCTCTACGGTCGCGTCCAGGCCGACCTGGCGGCCACGACCGGAATCCACACCGCCGACGACGCTCTGAAAGGACTTCTGGCCGGGGCAAGCGTGACGATGATGGCTTCGGCGCTACTCAGGCACGGCCCCGACCAACTCGAAATCGTCCGGGACGGCATGGTTCGCTGGCTCGAAGAGAACGAGTACGAGTCGGTGAATCAAGCAAGGGGCAGTCTCAGCCAGATGGCCGTGCCCGATCCGGCTGCATTCGAGCGGGCCAACTACATGAAGACGCTGATGTCCTACAGCCCGAGTTGGTGATGTAGGCGGGCTGATTCACCGGCGCGCCTTTTGGGTATAACCTTGATTCACCATGGCTAGCGAGACCATCGTCTGGAAGGGCCGAGAAGGGCCGATGGATCTGTTGGTTGGGCACGCCACGTTTCGACCCTCCACGGTTTCCTCTCTGCTGGCCGATGCGCTTGATTTCGCCAAAGGAAGCGTCGTGATCGACGCCGGGTGCGGTTCAGGCGTCCTTTCGATCATCGCCGCCAAGCTCGGTGCGGGTCAGGTCTACGGCGTCGACGCGGCCGAAGACACCGTCGCAATAGCCAGCGCCAATGCTGAGGCCCACGGCGTCATTGACAGGACTCAGTTCTTCGAAGGCGACCTATTCGAACCGCTCCCACGTGGTATTCAGGCCGATGTTCTGATCGGAGACGTCTCCGGGATACCCGACGAACTCGCCGCGGCGACTGGCTGGTTCCCTTCGGGTCTCAGTGGCGGTCCGACCGGAGCGGAGCTGCCGCTTCGGATGATCGATGAGGCCCGAGCCTGGCTCTCGAAAGGGGGACGAATGTTCCTTCCGACGGGAAGCCTTCAGGACGAGGAGTCGATTCTGGGCAAAGCGAGATCCGCCTTTGGGAACCTGAAACAGCTCGCTGAGCGCAACATCCCGCTTCCCAGCTCAATCGCCGACCACCCAGCACTCCTCGAGCTGCTCAAAGAGAAAGTGGTGAAGCTGACCCAGAGAGGCAGCCGTTTCCTCTGGACGGCGCGGGTGTGGGAGCTCAGACCTTAGGGATGCCTGATCCCAGCCGCTCCACGATGCGCTGGATGTGGCGCGTTCACAAGTTGTTCTGGAACCTGTCCGGCGGTCGGCTGGGCAAGCAGATCGGGGATATGAGGGTGCTGGAGCTCGTCACCACCGGTCACAAGACTGGTGAAGAGAGGTCCGTGTTGCTCTATCACCTCGAATCGCCCGATGGTGCCTTGGTGGCGGGCTCGAATCTGGGCTCGGACTCGGATCCTGCGTGGGTCAAGAACCTGAGGGCTGAGCCAAGGGCGATTGTTCGCAGCGAGGGTCACGAGACTGAAGTGCAAGCCCGCTTCCTGGAAGGTGATGAGAGAAAGGGCGCCTTTCGACGCTTCAAAGACGTCTACGAGGATTACCAGCGTTACGAAGATGCAACGAATCGTCAGATCCCGGTGGTTCTTCTCCAACCGATCGATAGCCACTAGCCACTGGCGGGCACGCGACTAGATTCCTCACATCGACTTGCAAGCACAGGCAACCGGGATTGCGCTCTGGAAGTTCGTGGCGGTAGGTCTGCTCGCCGGCCTCCTCGGTGGGGGTTTCGGCATCGGTGGGGGCTTGATCCTCGTTCCATCGCTGATCTTCATCGGCCTCGACCGCCATCGGGCTCACGCCACATCGTTGGCGGGCATCGTGCTGATCGCCATCACAGGTGCTCTCAGCTATGGGCTATCGGGATCCATCGCCCTCGACGTTGGAGTGACAATCGGAGTCGGTGGCGTGGTCGGATCGTTCTTCGGCGCCACTGCAATGAATCGAATGAGTGCGCGCGGCCTGACCATTGTTTTCGGTCTCGTCCTGCTGGTCGCCGGTACCCGGATGGTGTTTGGTGGAGCCCCAGAGCCCGGGGTCATCGATCTCGGACCGGTCGGTGAGATAGCTGCGGCACTCGGCATCGGGCTGGTGGCTGGATTCTTCGCGGGAATCGCCGGTATTGGCGGGGGAGTCGTCAACGTTCCATCGATGGTCTTCCTCATCGGACTCCCACAACTCGTGGCCCAGGGTTCCTCTTTCGTTGCCGTCGTCATGACGACCACTGCTGCCTCGTTCGTGAACCTTCGCAACAAGCGGCTGATCCCCCGTGAGGGGGTGTTCGTAGGACTCGGTGGGGCAGCCGGAGCGCTGACGAGCAGCCAGATTGCCCTGGGCGCGAACGAGGACACCTTGAGGATGCTCCTCGGTGTCCTCGTCCTGTTTGTCGCTCTACGAACTCTCTACAGGGTCCTGCGAGCTGCTCAGTCGGACTGAAGGGTTTCGGCTTCTTCGGTCGGCTCTTCCCGTCCCCCTATGAACACGGGGACCAGGATCGCGAGGCCAATGCCCAGCAGGATCAGCGGCCACGCCCAGCTTCCTACGTCGACGAACACGTCGAAGAGGTCCTCGGTGCTCGCAGGGATCAGAAACAGGAGGCCAAAGCCGGTGAATATCAGCCCCGAAACGAAGGAAAGCGTGTCGAACTTGTGCGGTTTCATGTTTGTGTCTCCTAATTGCCGGCCGGTACCCGGTCGATGTCGACCTGGCCTATTCCGACGGTCGCGTCCAGTTCAAGTGATCCCTCGCTTCCCTCAGTACCCAGAGTCAGCGCCGGGCTGAGCCCCGAAGACTGGTCGGAGTCGAACTCCACATGCCCGATGGATGCTTCAGCCGTGCCGGTGACGGCCACATCCTCCGGGATGATGATGCGGAGCTCGCCGATGCCAAGCGAGGCCTCGAGCTCGATGTCCTGGCCGTCCCAGTCGAGATTGGTTAGATCGATCACGATCTCACCGATGCTGTGGTCGTAGGACCCCTGCAGCTGGCTGAACGTATCGGGCCTTGCAGTCACGTTGGCACTGTCGAAGTCCTGGAAGTCGTACTCGAGAGCCGGGGAGCCCAGGAGGAATGGCAGCCCGAGCAGTCCAACCAGAGCGAGCCATCTTGCTCTCCCGGCGAAAGCCCCGACGATCAACCCGACCCCGAGCACGGTCATCGCCAGAGCGAGGTAGTGACGGGTGCTTGGATCGACCAGCGTCGTGGTGTTGTCGAGAAGTGCCAGCACGCCGAGGGCGATAGCCATCACCCCGAATGTGACCCTTCCCAGCATCGACTTCTCTCTCGGCGCCGTCGGAGGCAGGATCGGAGGAGTAGGCCCCGGTGTCGGAGGTGGGGGAGGCGTGACGGCTCCTGAGTCGTCACCGTGCTCCTCGGTCTCTACTTGTCCGCTGTCGTTTGCCTTTGTCGTCGTTGTCATTCGTTGAACTCCCTCCTTTGGTTCGTCGGACTTGACCAGGCGCGGGAGATCGCCCGAATACAAGAGGATCCCGACAGCGAGCAGCGCTACCGCCCAGATGACGCCGCCCCGCAAGAACGAGACGTTGTCGAGCAGGACGATGAGCGCCACGAAAATGAGCGCGACGCCCACCCACGATCCTGTGGTCGTGGTTCTCGCGAAGAAGCGCTCTGCGATCGTGGTCTCTTCGTTGTCAGCCCTGATGAAGGCCCAACCGGCCAGATAGACGGCAAGGCCAAAGCCGCCTCCAAGTACGAATAGCGCAAAGAGCACCCGTACCAGCCAGACAGGCAGGTCGAATCGGTGTGCGATGCCCGACGCCACGCCGCCAATGACGCGATCGGACGACGACCGGGTCAGTTCCCTCTGTGAGGGTGGGGGCGGAGGAGGTGTAGGCCGCTCCGAGGTGGTTGTTTCTTGTTCCATACCCAAATGATCTTCATCGACCAGGTCGGCCACAATCGGGGACGACCCTGATTGTCCCCTGACGATCTCAGGGGCCGACGTGTCTCCTGGCATGGATTGGGCGGTATGACCGGTACCGTTGATCGGTATGCGGTTTCTTGCTGCTTTCGGATTGATCGCACTTGCGGAGATGGCGACGTTCTTCTGGGTCGAGTCGCGTATAGGGATCCTTTGGGCGCTCGCCATCGCCATATCCACCGCGATTGTCGGTTCCGTAATGGTCCAGCGCGCCGGCCTCTCGGTCTTGCGTCGAATTCGGTCGCGGTGGGCCGCCGGCAACGTGCCAGGTCGGGAGTTGAGTGATGGTGCTGCGATTCTGGTGGCCGGCGCATTCCTGATCTCGCCCGGCTTCATCACCGACACCCTCGGCTTTCTCCTCCTGGTCCCGGCGGTTCGGGCCCTCGTCTACCGCTCTGTGACACGACGTTTCTCGCAGCGCTTCACCGTGGTTACTGCGGCCCGTCGTTCCTACCGGACCCGCCCCGATCCTCGGCCGTTCGGCCAAGTCTCAGATGAGGAAATCATCGATGTCGACTTCGAAGAGAAGGATTAGGCCCGACGCCTCCCTGATGAGCCTCAGGGGAATCCCCGATTGAGCTCAGCCGACACAGAGGCGATGATCTCTTCGATGGAACACAGTCCGCGCCTGACTCGCAGGCGCTCCGACCGCGTTGCCGCCGGTGTCGCCGGCGGTGTGGCCGACGCGTTTCGCGTCAACGACACCTTCGTGCGCGCCGCATTCGTCAGCCTGGCAATGGTGTGGGGTCTGGGCTTCTTCCTCTACGTCATCTTGTGGCTTGTGACTTTCGATGACGTCGAAGATCGCGAGGTGGAGCTCGTCGACGGGCAACAAGGTGTGGGACTGGCACTTGCGTTCCTCGGGCTGCTTCTCTTGCTGCGGACATTCGGGCTCTGGCCATCGGATGCCTTGGTGTGGGTGGTGACGGCTATTTCCTTCGGTGTCGCTGCTTTGACCGATCGAAACATCACCTCGCCTCTCGTCTCACTGCTCGATCCCGGAGTGGAACAGCCGGGGAGGGTCCGCATCATCATCGGTGTCGTGTTGCTCGTCGGGGGTCTCGCAGTCGCGGCGAACAGCATCGGCCCGGTGGCAGAACTGGGCGCAGTGCTGCTGGCGGTAGCGCTGACCGGTCTTGGCTTACTAGTCGCATTTGGACCGTGGGTGCGCCGCCTCGCCCAAGACCTCGGTGAGGAGCGACGGGAGCGGATCCGCCAGGAAGAGCGGGCCGAGATGGCTGCACACCTCCACGACTCGGTGCTGCAGACACTCGCCCTCATCCAAAGATCGGATGATCCGGCCAGGATGAGCATGCTGGCCCGCCATCAAGAAGGGGAGTTGCGCGATTGGCTCTACGGCAACACGCCACTCGACGGCGTCGATCTCGTCTCGACCGCTCTCAGGAGCATGGCAGGCCGGGTGGAACAGGACCACCAAGTGCCTGTTGAGGTTGTCACGGTTGGTGATACGACCCTCACCGACCCGTTGCGCGCCGTGCTGGCGGCTGCAGGCGAGGCAATGGTCAATGCCGCCAAGCATTCCGGGGCAGGCAACGTCTCGGCTTACATGGAGGTAGAGGACGGGAACCTGGACATCTTTATCACGGACCAAGGCAAAGGCTTCGATCTCTCCGAAGTAGGGCCCGATCGGAAGGGCATCGAGAACTCGATTATCGCCAGAGCCGAGAAGGCAGGCGCCACTGTGAAGATCGACTCGGAGCCAGGCGAAGGCACCGAGATCTCGTTCAGCGTGCCGGTGCGCACATGAATGAGACCAAGGTGTTCTTGGTCGATGACCACCGGCTTTTCCTCGCCGGTGTCAAAGCGGAGCTCGACGACCAATTCGAGATCGTCGGCACCGCGTACGACGTCGACGCCGCGATCGATGGCATCCGCAACCTCAAGCCACACGTGGTTCTCATCGACGTGCACATGCCAGATGGTGGCGGCGTGGCGGTGGTCGAGGGTGTCATCGAGACGAACCCCGACATACGTTTCCTGGCCTTATCTGTGTCCGACAAGGCCGAAGACGTGATCGCAATGATTCGAGCCGGTGCGCGCGGATACGTGACGAAGACCATCGACCCCGATGACCTTGCTGACGCAATCAGGCGAGTCCGAGCCGGAGATGCCGTCTTCTCACCGCGACTGGCCGGCTTCGTTCTTGATGCCTTTGCCGGAGCCATACCCTCAGAGGTCGACCCGGAGATGGACCAGCTGACGGCCAGGGAGAAGGACGTACTGCGGCTCATTGCTCGAGGCTTTGCTTACAAGCAGGTGGCACGCAAGCTCAATATCTCGATCAAGACCGTGGAGACACACGTCTCGTCGGTCCTTCGCAAACTCCAGCTGTCCAACCGCCACGAACTGGCTCGGTGGGCGACCAAGCGCCGCATCGTCTGAGACTCGAACTGCCCTCTCAGTGGCGGATCATGCGTCCGGCTGTTTGAACGCCTTGCCGCCTTTGAAGACGTGGGTGATGTTCTCGGAGTCTTCGAGCACGCGCACGTCTTGGGACGGATCGCCGTTGACGCATATGACGTCGGCGTCGTAGCCCTCGATCAGCTGACCCGACTTGGGTGCCTGGGGGCCCAGGGTGGCCGGGCCGTTGGCGGTGGCCGCCTCGATCGCTTGGAGATTGCTCATGCCGTCTTTCACCATCAGGGCAAGTTCCTCTGCGTTTCGCCCCCACATCCCCGTGGCCCATATGTCGGTACCGAGAGCGATCCTCACCCCTTTCTCGATTGCGAGCGAGACGGCCTCGCTGTGCTTCTTGGCGGCTTCTTCGCCTTTTCGTCGGGCGTACTCCGGCATGCCCTTCTTCTCTCCCTCAGCCATGAGAAACTCCACGATGAATCGGGTCGGGACGAGCGTTGCATCCATCTCGACCATCAGATCTGCGGCCTCCTCATTGAGATAGGTCCCGTGCTCGATCGTCTTCACGCCTGCTTCTAGGGCGGCGATGATTCCACGGCTTCCGTGGCAGTGCGCGCCAACGAGCCGCCCCATGCGCGTCGCTTCGTCGACGATCGCCTCCAACTCTTCTTTGGAGAACTGGGGGAGAATCGGGTCGTCGAGCTCGCTCATCACCCCGCCGGACGCATGGATCTTTATGACCTTCGCTCCAAGGCGAAGCATGCGGCGGACGGCGGCCCGGCACTCGTCCGGGCCATCACAGATGTTGTCCTCGCCCCAATGGCGTTCGACCAGGTCGCGTGCAAGATGGAGCGGGGCCCCATGGAAGTCCCCGTGACCACCGGTCTGGGAGAGCATCGCACCGCTCGCATACACGTTGGGCCCGACTGCCCAGCCCTCGTCGATCGTGCGTCCGAGGAATGTGCCGTAGCCACCCATCTCACGCACCGTCGTGAAACCGGCTTCGAGCACATTGCGCGCGTCGTGCGTCACGCGCATCGCGGCCATCTGCGGCCGCAGCCCGCTCAACTCGTCGAAGTTCGCCGTCAGGAGGCCCAGAAAGTGGCCATGACACTCCCACAGCCCGGGCATCACGGTGTCAGTCTTGATCTCTTGGTCGGCATCGGGCGCATCGGCGGTTGGGCCAACGAACGAGATCTTCCCGTCATCGAGCACGACAGAGGCATCTGCGAGCGGCTCGCCACGACCAGGGATGAGCCTCTTGGCATCTATTCGGATCGTCACGTGGCCGAGACCTCTTCGACCGACCGGTTGGCGACCCGCGCGCCTGCCATTGCGAGGAAGCCGCCGATGTGCACGACGGTGGCATCGGGGTCAGCATCTGTGGCGGTCAGATCGTCGAAGCCTCCGGCGAACACCTTCCCGGTGAATTCGACACGCCAGCCCTCGGGGACGATCAAGTCGAGCCCACCGAAGACAATGGCAACGTCGAAGTAGATGCCGGTGGGTGCGGGAGTGGCGTCTCGCAGATCGAGGCGCGTGCCCCCGAACATCGTCAGGATCTTGCCGCCATAGAACGGGCTTGCCGAAGAGCGGAGGTCCTCGCCGCCGAAGATCGCAACCATGTCTATTTCCTGAGTCTTCTCTTCGGCGTTGGAATTGAGCATGAACTTGGCCGCGACGGCCGTACCGATCAAGCCCACAAGCGCGAGTCTCAAGAGTTTGAAGATCAATCTGAGCACCGTCTAACACTATCTGAATCGCGGAGTCGGAAGAATTGCCCAAGCGGTGGTGTTCCGACATCCGTGGCACAGCCGAATCCGCTTCAAGTCATTTGGGGAATGCTCCGCATCCGTTTGACGGTGCGCCGGCCCCGACCACGAGCCACCGGGATCGGCTCGGTGGATCATTCTGCCCTGGGCCGAGTCCTCGACACGATTGCTGCATCGCCGGCGCCCGATCTCACCCGATTGGATGGTGATCTTGCCTCATACATCGAAGAGGTGAGCGCCATCGATCCGGACAGTCTCGGGACCCGGGAGGCGCTTGCTCTCTGGATCAACCTCTACAACGCCGGCGCCCTACGGCTCGCTGCGGAGGCACAGGCTCAGGACCTCAGCTCTGTCTTGCGGGTGCCTGGCGCATTTGCTCAGAACAGGTTCCGAGTCGCCGACGAGGAGCTCTCGCTCGATGCGGTGGAGCACGGGAAGGTCCGGCGCTTCGGCGACCCGAGGATCCATGGTGCTCTGGTCTGTGGCTCTATCTCGTGTCCGACCCTGCGTGCTGAGCCCTATGTGGGTTCCCGCCTCGACGATCAGCTTGACGATCAGATGAGAAACTTCTTCAAAGGCGGAGGAGCGGAGTTGAAACCGGATGGGATCCTGGAGCTGAATCGTGTGCTTCTCTGGTATGGCGCCGACTTCGTGAGGCCAGGGCGCATGCCTGCCCTGCTCCCCACGACTAGGCGGAGCCTGGTCCGAGCCATCGAACCATGGACAGACATCAACCCTGACGACGTGAGAGATGTGACGTTCCGGTCCTATGACTGGGGCTTGAGGTGCACGCTCGGCTGACGGCTCGAAGCAACCAAGAGAGTGGTGACGGAAATCACCGCGGCCATGACGTCGGAGGGGAGAACGATGGTCAGCATCGAGCGACCGTCGACGACCCACTCACCACCTGGGCCAAAGCCTACGACAGCAAGGTAGACGGCTATCGACGCCACGCACGCCAGGATCAGCGCCACAGCGGCAACGTCTCCCCACAGCTGGCCCCAGAGGCTGCGCGCCCCGATGTAGAGAGTCGAAACCACCCAAGCGATGTCGAGGGACGACAGGAGCTGGAGATACTGCATCGACACGTCGTATCGGGCTGCAGCGGCCGTGGCAATCGTGAGCAGGGCGGCGAACCCCGTGGCCAGGGCGATCAGGGAGGCCGAGGAAGCAAGCCAGGGGCGCTTGGTCCCGACGAACCAGGTGTCATCGAGGAGCTTCGCTAGTTGACGTACCAACAGGTAGGTGATCACCTGCAGCACGAGCAGGTGCGTGAGTGAGTACACGAAGAGCTCGTCCGATCCTTGCGGCGACCTGAGGATCAGGAACAACGCCGACAGCGGAAGGCCGAAGAGCAGTAGGGCCTTGAGCGACAGTGCAAGCGCCGTCTCGAGGGGATGCCTCACGAGTTGTCGGTCCTGAGTCGCTCCCCGGCTTCGATCCGAAAGTCGAGCCTGTTCTCTGGCGGTGCCAGGGGACATGACCATCGGGGCGAATGAACACAGCTCGGGTGATAGGCGTAGTTGAAGTCGAGGATCAGGCCACTGGGCGTTGAGCCCAGGTCTGCCCCCTTGACCGTGTCGAGAATGTATCTACCACCGCCGTAGGTTTCTGTGCCATTCGTCGCATCACGGAACGGCACGAAGATCCCGCCTCCGTATGCATTCAGCCAGAGAACCGAGAGCGCGCCGTCGTGCCCGTCGAGCTCGAAGTGAAGAGCTCCGATCTTCGTGAATGAAGTCGATCCGGTTGACGAGTGGGCAACAGAGACGTCCGAGGCATCGATTGGCTTGAACGCGGCTTCGACCCGCCAGCTGGGGTGGTACTCGAAATAGGCGAGTGGCTCGTACGTGGCCGGGTCTTCGATTGGTGTCTGGGGGTGATTGGCAAACAGGTGATCCCTATGGGCCCGCCACCGATTCCATGTGGCCGGCCCAGGCTCCGATGCCCTGACCTCGGCGTAGATCCCGGCCACTGTTCGTCGGTAATCGAGTAGGTCCAGATATTCATTCATCAGGAGTCGATGGCGCCAACCTATCTCGGTGATAGACAATTCCGATTAAATGCCTTGACGGATCGTTTGCGTTAGACCAATCTTGCACGGTCGAAGTAGAGAGGTACCAGTGAAGGAACAGCGCATGATCGCTTTCACCCAGCAGCAGGCTGGATTCGTCGCGCCCGTTCCGACGCCTGGCGGCGACGCAGCCAACGCCCCGCGGCGGCCTCTTGATCCATGATTTGATCATCACAGCCCACGTTTCGTGAGCAGGCCGCCGGATAGCAAAACCGGCGGCTTTTTTGATGCCTCCGGACCGGAGAGTGAAACAAGGATTCGACAGTGAGAGAAGGTTTGAGACAAATTCAGGACCGAGGCCGATGTAGCTCGGTTGGCCGGCACGAGTGGTTCTTCTCTGAGAAGCCATCAGAGATGGCGAAGGCTCAGGAAGTCTGCGCAGGGTGCGACCTCCGGGTGTTGTGCCTCGAGGTGGCACTGAGTGAGGGCCACGACTGGGGAGTTTGGGGCGGTGTGATCTTCTGGGATGGACAGCCCTTCCACCGTCGTCGCGGCCGGGGTCGTCCTCGACACGCCGACGCCGAGCTACCACTCGAGGCGAACGTCTCCGATTTATGGGAGCTGGTCAAGTCCGCTTGATCGGCTCCCACACCGGGCTGGGATAGCTTGGTACCGCAAACCTTTGGTATCACGTCTCATATATGAGACGGTGGCCGAACGGTATCCCGCATTCCGCGCGTCGTAGCTATCAAATACGAGACGCTGTTCCTAAGGAAACGGCCGAGAGGATCAGGAAACTGCGAGTTGGCGCAAGCTGCCCGGCGTGGACGGGTGTCGCATTTTGGCGAGGGCTTTGGCCTCGATCTGGCGAATGCGCTCTCGGGTGACGTCGAAGTGACGACCCACTTCGTCCAGTGTGGCGGGAACCGTCCCATTGAGCCCGTATCGCATCTCGATGATGGTGCGCTCACGCTCGTCGAGGCGCTCCAGGATCTGACGGAGATCTTCGATGTTGAGTTTTGACGCGATCAGCTCGAAGGGTGTCGCAGCTTCCTCGTCAGGGATGAAGTCACCGAGCGTGGCGTTGTCTTCGCCGATCGGCTCGAAGATCGAGATGGGCTCCGGTGCGACCTTACGCGCCTCCTGGAGCTTCTTGATGGTCAGCCCGGACTCCTCCGCAAGCTCCTCATCGGTGGGCTTGCGACCGAGTCTCTTGGTGAGGTTGGCCTCGGCAGTCTGCATTTGGGTGATTGTGTCCATCATGTGGACGGGCACCCGGATGGTCCGAGACTTGTCGGCGATGGCACGTGTGATCGCCTGTCTGATCCACCATGTGGCATAGGTGGAAAACTTGAAACCCTTGCGATATTCGAACTTCTCGACAGCACGTATCAGGCCGAGATTGCCCTCCTGCACCAGGTCGAGGAATGGAAGCCTGGCGTGGCCATAACGCTTCGCAATCGAAACGACCAATCGCAGGTTCGCCCGGATGAATGTCTGTCGTGCCTCTTCGCCTGCCCTGACCAGCTTCCGCAGCTCGCGACGCTTCGCCTGATCTTCCTCACCTTCGAGTGCCAGGGCGGCCTTCTTTCCAGTCTCGATGTCCTTGGCGAGCCGGACCTCATCCTCAGCAGTCAGGAGCGTGTATGACCCGATACCGTCCAGATACTGCCGGATCGCTTCGTCGCTTACTTCCCGTCTGATGGATGAGCTCTTTCCCATTTTGTTCGGCTTTCCAGCGCCAGCGTAGGAACACAACTGGCCGCTTCTGAGGATTTATCAACAGGCGGTGTATCGGTGGAAACCCGAAAAAACTGAATGGGTATAGCGAATCAATATGGGGTTGCCCATATTGACTAGTCAGTTGTTGCCGACGCCGGGATATGGCGTCGGTGTAGGTTCAAAAAGGCGCTCTGCCTGCGGAAAGGAGATTGCATGACAGACGAAAACCTAGGCACGAGGATCAAGAACTCGGTACTCGGGGTCCTCAAAGGCACAGGTGAGGTGGTCCAGGGTGCGGCCGACACGGTGAAAGACGCCGTTGTCGGCACGCTCAAGGACGCTGGTGACGTAGCCGGCGCCGTCGCATCCACGACCGCAGACGTGGTCAAGGGAGCGGTCTCGGCAGCAGGCGAGGCGGGCACAGGTGTCTTCGACACGCTCAAAGGCGTCGTTGTCGGGATCATCTCGGGCGTTGGCGAAGTCGCCACCGTCACCGTGGGGACCATCTCAGACATCGTCCGGGCCGCGGTCAAGGGAACGGCCGCAGTCGGCGGCGACGTGACCAAGGCTGCGAGCGGTATCGCTGAAGGAGTGATCACGGCCACCAAAGACACCGGAGTCAGCGCCACCGACGGTGCGGTAGCTCTCGGTCGTTCAGCAATCGGCGGGCTCAAAGATGTGGGCGGAGACATCATCGGAGCAACGTCGGGAACGGTCTCCGGGGCTATCAAGGGCGCCCAGTCGATTGGCGCCGATGCTCTTGGAGCGGCGCGTGACACGGCCAAAGGCCTGGTCGCAGGTGCCGGCGATGTGGGAGCCGACGTGACACAGGTGACCACCGGTGCGATCAAAGGTGCCATCAAAGGCGCCAAGGATGTCGGTCTGGGGGTCGAGGATGCCGCCTCAGCGGCGGCAACCGGCGCACTCGAAGCGGCCGAATCGATCGGCGAGTCTGCGGTGCACGCTGTACGTGATGTGGCGGCCAGCGGTGTGGACGGCGTCAAGGCCGTGCTCAGAGGAGAGAGAGAAACCTGATGTGAACACCCGGGGGAGCGGGGCCACCACCCCGCTCTCCCGGGGTTTCTCACACGACCTCATCTTCCACTCTTGGTCGTTGTTCCACCGCCAGTCGGGGTCGAATAGAGCAGTCGGCGACAGCGAATTGGGTGACAGTCGGGCCTGAGAGGCCGCCCAGATCGCAATATGATCGTTGGATGTCGTGGTCGGTGCGTGTTTTGGGGGACATCACCGCCAGTTACGGTGATGTCGAATTGGCCCCTCGCTCGCCGATGGCTCGCCGCGTCTTGGCGATGCTCGTCTCAGAAGTCGGCAAACCTGTCTCGACCGATAGGCTCATCGAGGCTCTCTGGCCGCAGGAGACCCCAGCAGATCCACTGTCGACACTCCACGTACACATGTCCAACCTGCGCAAGGGCTTGTCGACGGGGGACTCGGGCATAGTCGTGACAACGTCGTCTGGCTATCTACTCGATCTCCCGAAACTCGCAGTCGACGCAGAGCGGTTCGACCAACAGGTCGAGCTTGGGCTTGCCGACCTGGCCGCGGGGCGCTGGGCTTCGGCATCAGGGCGATTTGGCTCGGCTCTCGGGGAGTGGGCCGGCGAGGAGCCTTATGCAGAATTCGCCTATGACGACTTCATCGCACACGAGCGATCCCGGCTTCGCCATCTTCGGCTGGACGCCAGGGAAGGGCTGTATCTGGCCCAGGCCCGTCTCGGGCAATCCGGTTCTGTAGCGGAACTGGAGGGTTTGGTCGTCGATCAGCCCCTACGCACCCGCCTGTGGCTGGCACTGATGCTCTCACTGGACAATGCGGGACGAGGAACAGAAGCCCTCAGAGCTTTCGACAGGGCGGTTTTGGCACTGGCCGATGTCGGCCTGGACCCGCCGATCGAGTTGCGGCGCATTGCCGAGCGTATCGCTGATGGCTCATCGCGAGTTGACACAGTGCCTCAGAGCTCGACATTGCCGCGGTATTCGACCAGCTTTCATGGTCGCCAGTCGGATGTTGACGGCGTCGGGGCCTGCCTTCGCTCTTCGAAGTTGGTGACGATCACGGGACCAGGTGGCGTCGGAAAGACGCGACTGGCGGTCGAAGTGGCCCAATCTGACGAAACCGACTATTCGTTCGTCGACCTCACCTCTGTGGGCGAGTCGGGTGTGAGCTCAGCCATAGCCGCGGCCCTGGGATTCTCGGGTGAGCTCGAGATCGAAGACATCGCTGAGCAAATTGGAGGAGCCAGGATCGGCATACTGCTCGACAACTGCGAGCATCTCCTCGATTCTGTACCGCTCGGGATTTCGGATCTGATGCGTCTGGCCCTCAATGTCCAGATCCTTGCAACCTCTCGCGCTCCACTGCAGGTCCCAGGTGAGACCGTTTGGAGGCTCGATCCGTTCAGGCTGGAAGGGGATGACCTCGACGCGGCAATGGAGATGTTCGCCCAGCGTGTTGGTGCCAGTGACCCTTCCTTTCGGTTTGACGGCAGAGAGGAGCAGGCGCGGGACCTGCTCACGATGGTTGACGGCCTGCCACTCGGAATCGAGCTAGCTGCCGCTTCGGTGCCCTCGGTAGGCCTCGCGCGCTCCTATCGGGCTCTGCGCTCGCACCGTCGCGCCGGACACGAGCGCCAGCGGAGCATGCTCAACACAGTCGAATGGAGTTGGAGCCTCCTCCCGGATGAGCACCGCAGGATGCTCGCCTTGCTTTCAGTGTTCCGCTCGTCATTTGATCTGACAGAAGCGGCCCATGTTGGTGAGCTGACGACTGGTGAAGCCGAGATTCTGGTTGGCGACCTCGTGGACAGCTCCCTCGTTGTGGCTGACCATGCCCACGAAGCCCCCTATCGCATACTCGAGACGATCCGGTCTTTCGCTGCGGAACGTGGGGGAGCCGGGCAGGCTCACTCGGCCGTCGATCGCCTCACAGATCTGCTGGTGACTGCCGAAGATCCTCCTCTGGCCTGGCTCCGGCGCCACGAAGCGAATCTCAAGTTCTGTCTGGCACAGCTTCGCCATACGAGCGATCCAAGTCGTTCCGCCGTTCTCGCAACGTTGCTGGCTCAACTCTGGGCCGAAGCGCCGCGTCCGGAAGATGCCGAAGCCTTGATCTCAGAAGTGGTCTCAGAAGTCGCGTCCGGTGCATCTTCTGAGATCATGCTGAGGTTGGCCGAGGCTGCGGGCGACATGTTGAGATCGGGCGCGGCCGAGCGGTCGGTGGAACTCTGGAAGATGGCCATTCAACTCTCTGAGAATGATCAGACGACGGCGAGGCTGCTGCGAAAGGTCGGGGAGTTGCTCGCCGACGCGGGTCATACCGAGGACGCCTATAGAGAGGCGCGAGAGTTCTTGGAACGAGCGCTCGAAATCGTCGCTGTAGATTCCGAGGAACGCGTGCGCTGCCAGGTGGCCATGTCGACGCTTGGCTATTGGACGTTCGACGACGAGATGCAATCGGTAGCGCTCACAGACGCCGAGCGGGCTGCCCATCGCATAGGCAACCAGGACCTGACGATCAGGGTCGGGCTGGCCAAGGCCTCGCACGCGTATCAGCGATCGGGCTACTTCCCGCAAACTGGCGTGTGCGAAAGTCTGGAGGAGGTGGCCCGAGAAGTGGAGGGCGCAGCCAGTGCGCATATCCACTTCAGCGTGGGGTTCTGCCTACTGGCCGCCCTCAAGCCCGAGAAGGCTCTGCTTCATCTCGTTGAGGCGGAGGAGAGAGTTCTCGAGAGGGGCGTCATAAGCCCCTGGATCCTCGCGTACAGGGCCTTGGCGCATCGGATGCTCCGGGAAACGGTCGAAGTGCGAACTGTCAGTGACCGACTCTTCGAACTGTCAAAACGCTGGGACTATCCCATGTACAGGGCTGTTGCGCACGCAAATCGAGCGTGGCTTGCCTCACGCAACAGCGCCTGGGACGAGTGCATCGTCCAAGCGGAGATCGCCCTTGAGCTTTGGCAGGATTCCCGCCCGCCATACATCTTCCAATGGACGGCTCTGTTGCCACTCATTCGCGCGGGCATCGAACTCGAGGTGCCGGGAATGGTCGTCGACTCTGCGTCGAGGCTCCTATCGCCCGAAGAGAGGCGGTTTCCTGAGGACGTCACTCAGGCACTCTCGGCTGTGGAGTCTGGGCAGATCCCAGCAGCCCGCAAAGCTCTCGAAATCGCTTCGCGATACGGGCTTCATTAGGGCTTAGTGGAGCCATAAGCGGTCCTTAAGGCCTGTATCGCATCCTCTCCACCATGCGAGAGGAGAAAGACGTGTCGTATCCCCAGAAGCCCCCACTTCGGGCTGCAGAAATGGAGTCGTTCTTTTCGCGGCAGACCATCGGGGTCGTTTGCAGTCACAACTCAGATGAGACGATCCATGCCGTACCTGTCCAACTCGCATATCGCGATGGTGCGTTCTTCTTCGGAACTCAGGGTGAGAGTCGGAAGGCGAGAAATCTGATGCGCAATCAGGACGTGACGCTGCTCCTCGACGAGAGATCCGAGCCCTATCGATCCGTGACGGTGTACGGACATGCGGAGATCGAGAGGCACAACGTGGAAGACACACGGGTATGGGTGCTCAGCACCACAACACCTGTTCATGTGGCTCGGGATTTCGTTCGCCGTATGGACAAGGAGTTCGACTCACTGGTCGTCAGGGTCTGGCCCAAAAAGGTGGTCTCGGTCGACTACTCGAAGACTGGCTTCATCGAACAACCAAGAGAACGCCAATGGGTGGCCAGCGGTCGCTCGGTAGGTGAAAGACACGGAACAAAGGAGAGGACGCTATGAGAGTCAAATACCTGGTCATGACACTCGCTCTGATCGTGGCCGCGTGCGGCGGCGACGCGGAGGTCGGGGCCGGTACGGAGCCGGCCTCGGGCGGGCGTGAATCCGATGCTCCGTCCGACACTGCTCCGCCAACTGTGGGCGGTGGAGACTTCTGCGAGGCGACATTGGAGGCGATTGCAGTCTTTGCCTCCGGTGCAGGAGACGAAGATCTGATCGAGGAGCTCGATGACCTCGCGTCGGGAGCTCCCGATGAGATCAAGCAAGACCTCGTGACCATTTCCGAGGCGTGGCGGACCATCCTCGAGGCGACGGAGGCCGGTGACTTCGCCGAACTCGACGAGGAAGAAGTCGAAGACGCCGGCGATCGGATCGACGCCTACCTGGAGCGGGAGTGTGGTTTCGAGTCTGACGACGACGGGATGATCGAAGAGGATCCGATCGACGAGGATGATCCGTTCGCCGAACAGACCGTCTCGCTCACACTTGCCGGCGCGTACGAGGCAGAGGAGACCTTCACCGGCCTCGACATCGACTGCACTCGCTACGGCGACGGCGAGCTCTGGGTCCAGACGATCGGCCTCGACGAGCAGTGGTCGATCGAGTTGAACACGACCGGCGCCTCCGACCTGGTACCGGGCGACTACATGGCATACAACGTGGTAGCCGTGCCTCCCTACGAATCGGATCTGGGTCAGAACGGCGATGTACTCCTCGCTGAGGCCGGCACACTCACCGTGACGGACGTCGGTGAGGTCGAGGACCTCGGGCAAGGAATTCTGCTCGTTCCAATCGCCGGGTCATTCGATGCGATGGTCTCATCCACAGCCGACGGTGCTGAAGCCCAGGTCACGGGCTCGTTCTCCTGTAGCGCGTACCTGATCGAGGAATAGACAAATGAGAGCGCATGGTCGGGGATTCATCGGGATCGCCTCACTGGTTTTCGTGATAGCGGCTTGTGCCAGTGAGGCGGCGCCCCCTCCCGATACGACCGTCCTCGATCAGGAAGTCGGCAACAGCGACCTCGGCTCAGCGATAGGCCCGGAAGGAGGGTCGGTGACCAGTGGGGACGGAATGGCCGAGATCGTCATCCCTGAAGGCGCCGTGACCGAACCTACGGACATTGCCATCACCGCCGTGACATCGGATGACCCGGCGGTGGTGGCCGAGTTCGAGATGACACCTGGCGGGTTGGAGTTCGACACACCGGTGACCATCGTGATGACGATTCCCGACAACTTCTCCGGGGAGCTGTCCGACCTCGAGTTTGTTCACGTGTGGGATGGGGGAGAGGACCTCGTCGAATCGGCGCTGGACGAGTTGGAGCGGACGATCAGCGGTGAGATATCGCACTTCTCCCGTGCGGTCCTCCGACTTCCCCCGATTGACGTTCGACCGACTGAGACATATCTGACAGGCACCGCCACGAGAAGACCCATCGACCAGGGGCCCGTCGCCACCAGCACGGTGGTGGCGACCGTCTCGTACCTGCCGAAGAGCAAGGAGTGGATTGTCGCGCTCGCGGTCGAAAACGATTTCTCAGCGCCCTTGGACTTCGAGCTCTTCGCTGAGGGGGGCTTGACCCTCCCAGCTGCCTATCCAATCACCTCGGGAGATATCCCGGTCGGGGGCAGGTGCCTGGTCGAAATCCAAGGTCAGCTGGCGCAGGCTGCTTTCGAGGGGGTGCCGGTCCCATTTGAGGTGCTGCACGAGGAGGAGACACCGTCCTCGGGTGATTGGGTCGCATTGATACTCCATCCGGACGGTGGTGAGCTGTATGCCCGTGACACACCTGATTTCTCGGATTGCCCGATCCTGGGAGACACCGTGGTCATCGACATCGTTCTCACCGAGGCCGAAGAATTGCCTTTGGTTCCACTCGGTCCAAAAGACTCCTGAGATAATGCGGTCATGAGACTCACCCCGCCCACGAAGACCACCTTCGGCCTTTCCTTTCTCGCCATCCTGGTGGGGATTCTGACCAGTGAGGAGTTGGGTTTGGTCAGTGATTACACCGAAATCTCCTTCTGGGCTCTGGCAGGAGGGGCGATCCTCCTGGTCCTCGGGGTGGTCTTCAACAGGATCTGAGTGTGCCCAAGCAGCGGGATACAGCTGACACAATGAATCGGCCGCCCTATTAGGTAAACGCGGGACACCTGCCGATAGGGGCCTCCTATGGGGTCCTTTACGGGTAAGCGACCGATCCGCAGTCGGCGCGCCGTGCTGGTAGCAGTGGGCGCGACTCTGTTTGCGGCCGTGCTCGTGGTGGGACTCGCATTTGCCAACTCGATCAGTGTCGGCCGGGCCACAGAAAACGCCAGGGCTCTCCATTGGGCCAACGCCTCCCTCGGTACGGCAGCTCTCGCCCGGTCGGCACTGGTCCAGGCAACCACTTTCGTCGAGCTCGCTGAGACGGGCCAGGTCGATCCTGTCGACGCCGCCGTGGCCGTTGAAGATGCCAAAGATGCCAGGGAGCGACTCTTCGAGCTCCTGGAGTCGGGTATTGCCACAGGCTCTTCCGCCGAGCTCAACGCCTTCCTAGACCCGGTCGATGCGGTGATTGGCACCTTGGTCGCCGGAGACTACGAGCGGGCGAAGAACCTCGTGATGGTCGATCTAGAAACCTCGTACATAGAGCTGACCGACTCTCTCGAAGATGAGCTGGACGCGGCCCAGATCGCGATGGACGAGCACGAGGCCGCCGGCACGCGGTTCAGCGACTTCGTGCGCTTCTTCCTGACTCTGGCGATCCCCGCGGCCGCCGTGCTCATCTACCGCTCGGTGGCCAAACGCCAGGTTCGGGAGCACAAGATGAAAGCGCAGCTCGAGCTGCAAGCTGCCCTCGATGTGAGCAAGGCCAAGGACTCTTTCATCGCCGGCCTCTCCCATGAGCTGCGCACTCCACTGACGTCGATCTACGGCTTTGCCGAAGTGCTGACAGAGGGAGGCGCCGCTGACAGGGCCACCACGTCGGAGGTCTCGCAGATCATCGCGAACGAAGCCTCCGAGATGACCCGGATGGTCGACGACCTCCTGATGGCAGCCAAAATCGACAGCACCGGGGTCGAAGTCGACATGTCCCCGACCCGCCTCAGCGAGGTCGTCGAGTCGGCCATCGCCCCCTTCGAGAAGGCGGGTTTGCAGGTCACCCGCTCGCCGTCTCAGGTCGTCATCGACACCGACGCCGCCCGTCTCAGGCATGTGATCGTGAACCTGATCTCCAACGCCGCCAAGCACGGTGGTCAGAACATTGGCGTGGCGATCTCTTATGGCGAAGACGTGGTCGACGTCGAAGTCTGGGATGACGGACCCGGTGTCCCCGAAGACAAGGTCGCCAATCTCTTCGACAAGTTCGTCCACAGCGGTTCGACCCCCCTGCTCACCGGCAGTGTCGGTCTCGGCCTTGCGGTGGCGTCTTGTCTGAGCACGATGCTCGGCGGGAAGCTCGCCTACCAGCGATTCAACGGCAAGACCTATTTCGTGGTCTCACTCCCACTTCGCGTGGAGGTTCAGGAGGAGCCTGCCAAGGAGAAGGGCTCTCTGGCAACGATGGTGAGGGCGCTGACGACATGAGACGTGTTGGGGGAGTCTTGTTGGCAGCTGCTCTGGTTGCGTTGACCGCGGGAACCGCTCTAGCCGAGGAGTCCGCCTGGGGTACATACCGAGACGAATTCAAGAAGGTCGCCTACAACGGAAGCGTTGGCACCCTGGACTGGTCGCCCCTGTCGTGGGCTGAGCTCAGCGACGATGGCAAGGCAGGCACAGGTCTGGTTCACGTCGATCCCGAAGGGGACTGTGTCGGCTCGAAGTGCCTTCACATATACGCCGACGGAGCAGATGTCTCCGAGCTTGGCGCCCAGCGGGCTGCGGACACATCTGTCTTCACATCCTTCGAGCTTTGCTACGAGGTGCGGTTCGATGACGATGACGAGAGCAGCGATGCCGTGCTTCACGTCCAGAAGTCCATCAACGGTGGGGACAGCTGGTACACGCTGGAGAGCTACGAGCTGTACGACGGTCTTCAGGCTCATCCCAGCCATTGGATCGGCGGGCCATACGAGAACACCATCATCAGGTTCATCGTTGAGGGTTATCTCGATGGCGAGGTCTTCATCGATGACGTCGAGCTGAAGGGCGACCTCGTCGAGCCGCCGACCACGACCACGAGCTCAACGAGCTCCACAACCACCACCACGAAGGCAACCACCACGACGACAGCTCCGAGCACCACGACGACCACCAAGGCGACAACGACCACCACCGAAGATCGCACCCCAACAACCACAACACTTCCGCCGGAGACAACGACCACAACTGTTGATGCTGACGGAGATGACGACGCCAATGGTGGTGCTGTCGGTCCGGCCGATGGTCAGGGGACGCCACCTCCGGGTAGCGGTATACGTGAGGCGACCCGGGGTATCCAACTGGCCTTCGAAGGAGACCTGTTCGGCAGCGTTGGCGCCGTCGGGGCCAACTACGCCAGCGTCGATCACGACGTCGCCTTTGTCATCGCCGCCGAAGCGATCGGTGCCGCATGGGTTTGGCTTGTCATCCTCGCCTGCCTGATCGGCTGGGCGATCGTGTCAGGCTTGGATGGCTCGAGCCGGATTTTGAAGGCGATCAAGGGCAGATTGAGCCGACCCGGGTTGTCACAAGGTCCGAGCTGACCGGTATCCTTACACCCTCCGACCACCCCGATTCGTGAGTGGTCCGCGGGCGTTTAGCTCAGTTGGCTAGAGCACTGCCCTTACAAGGCAGGGGTCGGCGGTTCGAGTCCGTCAACGCCCACCAGCCCGTCGGACGGGCCACGCCTGCTAGAGCTCGGCTGCAAACAGCGGGTCAGACGTGGGGGCGTCAACGC